>ERZ795049.5913-NODE-5913-length-11004-cov-7.751758_pt1 | contig 11004 bp, 9 predicted proteins | sample MGYA00375133_ERZ795049 | MGnify/ENA primary metagenome ERZ795049 (study PRJEB30178, sample SAMN05720147) | activated sludge metagenome | isolation source: anaerobic digester from wastewater treatment plant | place: Japan | collected 2015-04-20 ...
GTAAAAAAAAGAAAAGCGAAAGCAAAAAAAATGCTTCTCAAAAAAAAGTTTTGGCTATGTATTTTCATGGACTTCCCTCCATTATGCCTTGAATTAGACGGGTATTGTCATCATGCAGTTTTTCTATCATATATTCGTTTGGTATAGTAAACCATTCTTGAATATCTTCATCGCTCCATTTTTCTTTTTGTTCTCTAGAAAGATAATATTCTTCGCGAAAAAGTGGTTCAGCTGGCGGAAGCAAGTCTTGATCTAAATCAAAGTTGTAGATTTCCCTTTGGGGAATCACCGCTTTTTTTATAAATACCTTTCCATATACGGTTACACTTAAAAAAAGAGCCACAAGGATAATCGATAAGACAGTAAAGAAACGTTTTGGATATTTTTTATAAAAAACATCGAGACCTGTTTTGTGCAAGATACTATAAGTTAGATTTGCAATAAAATCTTGAAAGGCGCTAAAAACTTGTTTTACTCGATCAATCACGTATCATCCTTGTAAAAAACTAATGCCTAGTTTATCTTTGCTCGTTCCTCACTCGCTTGGGTGGATGCGGTGGCATATACACATCCTCTTCTAGGGGAACATCTTCCTCTTCAAACGGTTCAATATACGGTATGGAGGAGTCTGAATTAGCGCCCTCATTTTCAAGACGAATCGTAATAACCTTACTTACGCCAGATTCTTCCATCGTTACGCCGAGCATTGTGCCGGCTCCGGTTACTGTTTTTTTATTGTGTGTTATAACAATGTACTGACTTACATTTGCAAATTCACGCAATGTATGCACAAAGCGAAGAACGTTTTGCTCATCAAGGGCTGCGTCAATTTCATCGAGCAAGCAGAACGGAGAGGGACGAACCATGTATGTTGCAAATAAAAGTCCGATTGCGGTCATTGTTTTTTCACCACCAGATAATAGGGCTATGTTCTCAAGTTTTTTTCCCGGCGGTTGCGCAAAAATTTCTACACCAGATTCCAGTACGTTTTGTGGGTCTGTGAGGCGCAGTTCTGCCTTCCCTCCTCCAAAAAGACGACGGAACATATTGTGAAAATTCTTTTTTATATTGTTGTAGGTTGCCATAAAAAGCTCAGTAGATTCAGCGCGAATTTCTTCGGTAATGCGTTTTAAGTCATCTCGCGCTTTTACAAGGTCGGCAATTTGCTTTGTTAAAAAATCATAGCGCTCTTTTACTTCAAGAAATTCTTCTGGCGCCATAAGGTTTACCGAGCCTATGTCTTTTAATTCTTGTCGAGCCTTTGACAAAGATTCTCGCAAACTCATAATCGGCATAGTTATGGTATACATTTTTTCTTCAAACTCAAGCAAATCTCGTGAATGGCTTTCTCTGAAGTTATCTTTTAGGTTACGTATTTCCGTATCTATGGTAACAATGTCGAGATTTATTTTTTCTAGTTGTGCTTGATATTTACCGAGCTCTTGTGTTTTCTTTTGAACCGCATCTTGCTTTCCAGAAACATCTTTATTTTTGGAGCTAATGCTGTACTCGAGGTTTTCAAGCTCTTTTGTAAGCGTCCGTCCCCTATGTTCAATCGAGGCAATTTCTCCTTCAAGCTCTATGATTTGCTCGTTTATTTCTTCTGAGCGTTTTTTTTCTGTAAATACTTCGTTTTCTAAATCGGATAAGGCATTTTCTTGGTTACGTAGTTCGCGGCGGATTATGCGTATTTGGTCTTCTGAAGCTTGCACCTCACTTCTCATCTGCGCTTGGTTGATACGTAGTTTTTCGAGCGTCTCTCGATACTCGTTAATCTTTTGAGATAAAACCTTGTTTTCTTCTTCGAGCTTTACAATCTCCTGCTTTTTTTCTTGCATTTTTTGAAGCGTCTGTTTTATCTTTTCATCGATGCGTCTTTTTTTGGTAATAATACCTTCTGGAGATAAAAAGTCATCTATAAAATGTAAGCTTGTTTTTTTATACTCATCAAAGGCGTTTTCCAAATCTTTGAGTGAGTCTTCAAGTTCAGAAAAAGACGAAAGCACCATCTGTGAAAACTGGGAAATATCGCTCTCAGTATGTTCTTGAATAGCAGAAAAATCTTGCGAGATTGTTTTTTTTGAAGAAGCAAGGCGTTTTATGTTTGCCATAAGAGCTGTAAATTTTTCAAGGGCCTCCTCGTGTGCCTTTGAAGAATAACCCGCATCTTTTAATTTTTGGTCAAGTTCACTTACAATGTCTTCGGTAATTGCCTCGAGTTCGGTTTGAAAGCCTCGGTTTTCTTTTTCAAGACTATCTATATCGCCTTCGAGTTTTTTTACATCATCAGAGTTTTTATAAATTTGATTTGAAGCAAGTTTTATATTGCTTTCAAATTCTGAAATATTGTTTACAATGTCATCGATTCTTTTGTGAATTTGATGCAAGCTTGCTTCTTTTTCATCTATTTCTTCTTGGAGATTTTCTATTTGCTCTTCGAGGTTTTTTTTCCGATTTTCCAAAACCGCAATTTTTGCCTTTGCTTCTGCATGTTGCTCGGTAACAATTTTTATTTGATCTTGTTTTCCTTTTTGCTCCGCAGCAAGTCCAAAAATTTCTTGATTCATGGCGATGAGCTTTGTTTGCATTTCGTTTACCGCATCCATGTGTTCGGCAACGGAAGCATTTATCTCATCTATTTCTTTTCGTGCAATATCTCTTTTTTCACTTGCGGTTTTTAGGTCTTCTTCTTTGCGCCCCTTGTCGTTTATAAAGCCTTTTAAACGCAAGAGCTGAATATCAAGCTCAAAGTTAAAAATAGATTCACGTAAGGCACGGTATTGGTGGGTTTTATCGGATTGTATTTTGAGGGAGTCGTGACTTCGCTTTACTTCCCCCAGAATGCCGTCGACTTGGCGCATATTTTCTTCAGTTCGCTCGAGTTTACGCTCAGCCTCCGCCCGTTTCGCCTTGAATCGAGTTATTCCCGCAGCTTCTTCGAATAAAAAACGCCGCTCTTCTGGCTTACTCGACAAAATTTGGTCGATTTTTCCCTGTTCCATGACAGAATAAGCTGTTTTACCTACACCGGTATCCCAAAAAAGTTCTCGCACATCTTTGAGTTTTACCTGCGTATTGTTGATAAAGTATTCGCTTTCACCTGAGCGATATAAACGGCGCTTGAGTTGAATTTCGCTGGTGTCCAGTGGAAGTAAGCCGTTATCGTTGGCAAGGGTAAGCGCAACTTCTGCAAAATTCAATGCCTTTCGCGTTTCTGTTCCATTAAAAATAACGTCTTCCATTTTTTCAGCGCGAAGTGACCTTGCAGCTTGTTCGCCCAAAACCCATTTTACCGCATCGACAACATTGCTTTTCCCACAACCATTGGGACCAAGCAGGGCTGTTATACCAGTAGCAAAATCAATTTTAGTACGATCGGCAAAGGATTTAAAGCCAAACATTTCAAGACTTTTTAGAAACACGAAAAACCTCTATATTTTGTAAGAATAGTATATGTACACTTTCAGTATTGTTCAATTTTACCTGTATTTTTGACTAAAGTCAATGAACTACTTGAAAAGAGTCCTTAAGAATACTATGATATCCCTATGTTAGACTATAGATTTATAAAAGAAAATATTGATGCGGTAAAGCAAAATATTAAAAACAGAAATATGACAAGTGATGCGGATTTGGTTGTTGAATTATTCAATAAAAGAACCCAACTCATTTCTGCCCTGCAAGAATTTCAGCAAAAACGCAATGAAAATGCGACTGCGATGAAGCAAAAGCTGGATGAAGCGCAAAGAAAGGCGCTTATAGAAGAGGGAAAGGCTTTAAAAGAAAAAATTTCTCTCATGGAAGCAGAATTAAAAGAAGCTGAGGAAGCGCTTGATCGAGAAGGGAAAAAAATTCCGAATATGGCACATCCTGATGCACCGATTGGAAGTCTTGATACAGAAAATCTTGAAGTAAAGCAAGTGGGAAAACCACGTGAATTTAGCTTTGTACCAAAGGATCATGTAGAACTCGGACAAAATCTCGACCTCATCGATTTTGAAGCTGCGACAAAGGTTTCTGGACCAAAGTTTTATTATCTAAAAAATGAGGCGGTTTTTCTTGAGCAAGCCCTCACTATGTACGGCTTACAAATCTTAAAAAAGCACGGCTTTACGCCCTTTATTACCCCCGATATCGCGCGAGAAGAAATCTTAACGGGAATTGGTTTTAATCCCCGTGGCAACGAGTCAAATGTTTACAGCCTCGAAGGCGAAGATGCTTGCTTGGTTGCAACAGCGGAAATCACCCTCGGTGGCTATCATAAAGACGAAATCCTTGCAAAAGAAAGGCTTCCCCTTCGCTACTGTGGGCTTTCACATTGTTTTAGACGAGAAGCCGGAGCAGCAGGGCAGTTTTCCAAGGGCCTCTATCGCGTACATCAATTTACCAAGCTCGAAATGTTTGTCTACTGTACTCCCGAAGACTCAGATGCAATTCACGAAGAATTACGACTCATCGAAGAAGAAATTTTTACGGGACTGGGTATTCCCTTCCGTGTTGTAGATACTTGCACAGGAGACCTCGGAGCACCTGCCTATCGCAAATGGGATTTGGAAGCATGGATGCCCGGGCGAAACGGCGGCGAATGGGGAGAGGTAACTTCAACCTCAAACTGTACCGATTTTCAAGCGCGTCGCTTAAATGTACGTTATAAAAACGAAGATGGAAAAAACACCTTTGTGCATATGCTAAACGGAACCGCCATTGCTATGTCCCGCGCCTTGGTTGCGATTTTTGAAAACTATCAAAACGAAGATGGCTCTATCGATATTCCTGAAGTACTTCAAGGTCTTTGTGGCTTTTCCAAAATCGAAGCAAAATAAAACGGAATAGAAAAAAAGATAAAATATTTTTTAAAAAGCCGGTCTAAAAAAAACAATCTAGACCTTAATCAAATTCTGAATCGAAGCCGTAGAGTTTTTCACTTAAAAACCTACGGTTTTCTTCTTGTAAAGAGCTTATATGGCAAAAAGCTATTTCCTTTTTTTGCCCTTCAACTGAATCAAATAAAATCTGTTCAACAAAGATAGTAGAGTCGATATGGCGAGTCAGCCGAAGAACCGGTATTTCAATAGTGATAAAATACTCGCTCTTTTCATGCATAATTTCTCGGATAGATTCACTTGCAAACACAATATGTGTATCTGACAAAAAAAGTATTTCCAAGGGTCGCGCCCTACCCGCAAAAGACTCCGCGCCTCGCTCCTCTTTTTGAGTGAGATAGATTGCTGCACTTATAAGCGGATAAAAAGGCTTGGTATCTGCAGCTTTTTTTTCTATAAACAATTCTGAAAGAGAATATGTTTTTTGATAGAGACTTTCCACAAGACTGAGAAATTTTTTTTCAGACTCTGATGAAAGGTCCTTCCATAAATCGATAGAAAAAAGCGGAATAGAAGCCTTGGAATGAAAGGGCACAAAAAGTGTCGATTCATTTTGTAAGCCAAAATAAAACTTGCCGTGAATTCTTTTTTCTTGTGAAATAGAATCGTCTATTTGTTTAAAAATATAGGGCGAGATTACAAGCGCATAGCCTTTTGTAAGATGTGAAAACTGAGATTCAAAGATGAGGGCTCTTCCTTTGAAGTGAAATAAAACCGCTATGGAAGTGCCATGAGGAATACTAAAGGAAAAATCGCTAAAGGGGAAAAAAAGAATACCCTTATTTACCACCTGATAGGATTGTGGCGCTATAGTAATTTGTGGAAACTGATAGGCCTCTGCTTCATGTGGTAGATATTCTGTAGAAAGTGGTTTAAAAAGCAATAAGGGTTTTTCATCGATCAAATGCGAAAGAATTAAATCTCGTTCTACCTTTGAAAGATAATTATTCATATATAATGTTTCCTATTTGGATTTGTTGAATACGTTTTTTTTCTTCGCTTTCTACCAGAAAAAAAACAAGCTTGTAGTGGGCTTTTTTATTATCCTGCGTTTTATCGCTATATATTTTAACAGGCACTTCTAGGTAATTTGCCGTAGGAGAGCTGAGAGGAAAGGCTTCTCCGAAAATCCAGGAAACCGGTAAGGGATAGTTTTCTATAAAATCTGTTAGTATAATAGAAAGATAGCGAGCATCTGGTAAAAAGGCTTCTTTGGCATAGCGAGCTGAGGCAAGTTCTTTGAGAAAGGCATCGAGAAAATAACGGGTTTTTGGATCGAGGCTTCGTGAATCCAGACTACCAAATCCTTCGATATAGGGATAAATTGCCCTCGATGTGTTTGAGTCATGTAAAAAAAGCATATCTGAAGTAAGAAGGGTATCGCTTGTATCCGTTTTTTTTGCGGAGCTTTTTTTATCGGCCTCTGTGGTGTATAAAATATCTGCTTCTATTTCTTCTATCCATGGAATGTCGCGCGTTTTTTGATTAAACTCATTTTTTAAACTCAAGACCTCGTCTTCATATTGATAGAGGTTTTTATCAATCTTGCAAGAACATAAAAAAAGAGAAAATAGACAAAATAATGCAGAATATGACAATTTCACAAAAAAAGTATACTGTATTTTTGAAAAAATAACCAGTGTAGACATAAAAACTAAATCCTTATAAAATAAAGCCATTATACATGGGAGGCTTTTTTAAATGGCTTTAAATTTATCACAAAAAATATTGGCGGCACATCGTGTATCAAAAGACGGAAATGATATTGCAATAAAAATCGATCAAACATTGACCCAGGATGCAACGGGTACTATGGCGTACTTGCAGTTTGAAACGATTGGTATTCCGCGGGTAAAAACCGATGTATCTGTGTCATATATTGACCACAATACCCTACAAACCGACTACCGAAATATGGACGATCACCGATATCTACAAAGTATTGCCGAAAAATACGGTTTGTGGTTTTCACGAAGTGGGAACGGCATTTGTCATCAAGTGCATTTGGAGCGTTTTGGGAAACCGGGGGCAACCCTTCTTGGAAGCGACTCACACACGCCAACTGGTGGTGGACTCGGCATGATTGCGATCGGTGCTGGTGGCCTAGATGTTGCTGTCGCTATGGGTGGTGGTGCCTTTCACTTAACAGAGCCAAAAATATATGGGGTAAAACTCACAGGCGTCTTGAAAGCTGGCGTTTCTGCAAAAGATATTATCTTGGAAGTTTTGAGACGAGAAACCGTCAAGGGTGGCGTCGGTGCAATCTACGAGTACTTTGGTCCTGCAATTGCGCAATTGACGGTGCCGCAACGAGCGACGATTACCAATATGGGTGCGGAACTTGGGGCAACCTGTAGTATTTTCCCATCTGACGAAGTTACCAAAAACTACCTAGCAGCAATGGGTAGGGAAAAAGATTGGATTGCCTTAAGTGCCGATGAAGGGGCGAGCTACGACAAGCTCATTGAAATAGATTTATCTAGTCTCGAAGCTCTTGCAAGTCAACCACATTCTCCCGATGCAGTAACAGAGGTAAAAAAACTCAAAGGCAAGGCAGTGCAACAAGTTGTTATTGGCTCTTGTACAAATAGCTCTCTCGATGATCTTTCACGAGTTGCTTCTATAGTAAAGGGAAAACATATACATCCAGGCGTAGAAGCTGGGATTGCTCCGGGAAGCCGCACTACCCTGCTTTTGGCGGAGAAAATGGGCATCCTCGGCGACTTAATAAAGGCTGGATTTAGGATACTGGAATCAGCTTGCGGTCCCTGCATCGGAATGGGCTTTGCGCCATCTTCTGGCGGAGTTTCCTTACGAACCTTTAACAGAAACTTTAAGGGCAGAAGCGGCACACCCGATGCGCTTGTCTACCTTGTCTCTCCAGAGACTGCTGCGGCGGCGGCAATTACTGGGGAGATAACAGACCCGACTGAGCTTTCTGTCTCGTATATAAATCAAGAAAAAAGCTTACTCGACGGCGACAATCCCTTGCTTTCATCTGAGGATATAGCGGCGATAAGCAGCGACGATGGTATGCTCATTGCACCCAAAACTCCAGAAGAAGCAGCAAAGGTTGAGATAATTCGTGGGCCAAATATCAAACCCTGTCCGCTTTCACCACAGTTAAAAGCTTCTTTGACGCTTCCTGTTTTACTGAAGGCTGAAGATAATGTGAGTACAGATGATATAATGCCTGCTGGGGCAAAGGTTTTACCACTTCGCTCAAATATACCTGAGATTTCAAAATTTACCTTTGAACGGCTCGATGAGTGTTTTTATTCACGTGCAATAGAAAATCAAAAGGTAAACCCTAATGGCTGCATTGTCGTAGGTGGAGAAAACTACGGTCAAGGCTCATCACGCGAACACGCCGCCCTTGCACCAATGTTTTTAGGCGTCCGTGCTGTATTGGTTAAATCTTTTGCCCGCATTCACAAAGCAAACCTTATCAACTATGGAATAATTCCCCTTGTATTCAAAGATAAAGAAGACTATGAAAACATCGCCTTTGGAGAAAAACTTGTCTTGGAAGATATTTTTGAAAGCTTGGATACGGGAAAAAACTTTGTTTTGAAAACTGCAAGCGGAAAAACCATAGAAGCGATAAACGACCTTGATGAACGAAGCAAGGCAATTCTCAAAGCTGGTGGACTTGCTGCCTATACAAAATCTGGCGGACAATAAAAAGGAGAAATCATGCAAGCGGTTCGAGACCCATTGTGGAAACATATTTTTTTACCGGATGCCTTATACGAGGCAACAAACACAAAGGATTTTCTACGCTTGCATGGCATAAAGCAACTTGGACCAAGCTACCTCGTGTATCCGGGAGCCACCCATACAAGGGCTGCACATTCCTTCGGCGTCTATGAAGTTGCCTCACGACTGATAAAAAACCTCATTCAAAAAGGAGCGCGTAACTGGGTAAGTCGTGAAGGCATGCAGTCTTTTTTGGCGGCAAGCCTTTTTCACGACCTAGGGCATTTTCCCTACACCCACTCGCTCAAAGAACTCCCCCTACTCGACCATGAAGTGCTCACCGGAGAGATAATCCTCAAAGAACCACTTCGCTCGATTATAGGAAAAACAGGTGCAAACCCCGAACAAGTTGCCGCTATTGTCGACACAAGCAAAGACTGCAGCGACGTAGAAACACTTTTTTATAGAAAACTCTTATCCGGTGTCTTAGACCCCGATAAACTCGACTATCTCAACCGCGATGCCTTTTATTGTGGAGTTCCATACGGCATACAAGATACAGAATTTGTTTTGGCAAAACTCATACCACACAAAGAACGCGGCATAATTATTGATTCTTCTGCAATGCTTTCCTGCGAAAACGTGCTTTTTTCAAAATATTTAATGTACAAGGCTGTGTATTGGCATAAAAATGTACGCATAGCAACCGCTATGATGAAAAAAACACTCTACACCGCCTTGAAAGAAGGCATACTACAAGCAAAAGAATTGTATAGCATAGACGATCAGGGCTTATATAGCCTCCTTGAGTCAAAAACCTATTTTGATGAACTTGAATGCGCAGATGCGGTACAAAACAAGGCTTTTTTCAAGGTACTCTACGAATGCCCCTATAATGAAAGCCACAAACTGCATAGAGATTTGGAAGATTTAGAAAAAAGAGAAAAGATAGAAAAAGAGATTGCAGAAAAGATAGGCTGCAAAGCGGCACAAATCCTTATCGATGTACCCGAACGTATTTCTTTTGAAAGTGATTTATATATACGAGATGAAAAAACGAGTTTTTCTAAAAGTAGCACGGTATTTTCGGAGCATACGGTAGAGCGATTTACAACAAGTTTACGAAAAATTCGCCTTGCGGTATCACCTCTGTTTTTATCCCAAAAAACCGATAAAGAAACTGAAAAAAACATAAAATTGATTGAAGAATTCTTTTTCTTGGACTATAATACATAGCATGGAGGCCTCATGAAAGTCCTGAATTATATGGAAGACCTTGTAATAACAAGAACAAATGAACTTTATGATGAAGTCAAAGAAATGGATGCACCCTGGCTCAATTGTGATTGCGAACATTGTAGACTCGATACTATTAGTTATGCCTTAAACCGTTTGCCTCCGCGCTATATTGTCTCGGGAAGAGGTTTTATCCACAACACCGTTGACCAAGACAGCCAACTCAAGGCCGATATTGACTCCCTTGTTATTGAAGGGATGCACACGATCAATACTACCCAAAGACCATATCACGGAACAGCTAAAGGGAAAATGAAAGGTCAAACAGGACCTTATTTTAATTTTCCAACCTTTATTGGAAGTGTTTTAGACGGGACGACATTTGAACCCTTGAGCGATGTAGAAATAATCTTAAAACAAGACAATGTAAAATCGGAAATGGTTGACTATACATGGGCAAATCCGTATATAAGCTCCAAATTGACCAAGGGTACCTACTCTTTTTTAGTAAAATCCGAGGAAGCAGAAAAAGAAAATATAAGCAAGGTTTTTGTCTTTACGCTTGAAGCAAAAAAAGAAGGTTATGAAAGCATCACATATAACTTTAGTATTCCGCTTATAAGTGAAGCAACGGCAAAGGTTGAATCAAAGTCGACCTACTCATTAAAAATTCAAAATCTCTTTATGTTTGAAGAAGGTAGCACAAACGAGCTTGAATAAATCTTTGTAAAAAAGAGCAATACCATTTGACTTTTTTTTAATAATTTGCTAAAGTTAATAAATCACGGGATGTAGCCTAGGGGCTAAGGCGTCTGGTTTGGGACCAGAAGATCGGGGGTTCAAATCCCTCCATCCCGACTTTTAATTACTTAATATATATAGAATTAACAAAATACATATTCTCCGCTTTGAAAAAAATGCCATGAAAATGCCATAAAACAAGGAGTTTTTGAGAATATGTACAGAATTTACAAAAAACAGATATACAGTCGACCTTCTTTTCTAAGCCACCTGTGCGGTGGTCAACAAATATAGCTTTTAAGTCCGTCAATTGTTCCATAACTTACAGTATAAAGCTAAAACGCGCTTTTTACAATTTTTAAATACAGTTTAGTCCCTTTTTCTCCTTCTTCTCAAATCTCACAAATCTCTCGTAGTTTAACACACAAATGAAGCTTTCCCTTTG
>ERZ795049.5915-NODE-5915-length-11000-cov-7.382001_pt1 | contig 11000 bp, 5 predicted proteins | sample MGYA00375133_ERZ795049 | MGnify/ENA primary metagenome ERZ795049 (study PRJEB30178, sample SAMN05720147) | activated sludge metagenome | isolation source: anaerobic digester from wastewater treatment plant | place: Japan | collected 2015-04-20 ...
CTACACGACGCTCTTCCGATCTGTTCCTACATGAAGAATATCCTGCCGGACGTACCTATGATCATGGTGGGTATGGGGACTTGCGGCATCGGAAATGGTGCTGATGTGCTTTATGAAACTTTGCAAAAGCACGCAGAACAACAAAAATATGACTGTATCATCAAACCAACAGGATGCTTCGGCTTTTGTGCGGAAGAGCCTTTGGTTACCTTGTATCAACCGGGTAAACCGATGTTGGTGTATGCGCGTGTTACTGTAAGTGATGTTGTGAAAATCTTGGATGGGGCTATATCGGGTAAGCTATATGGTCGCAAGGTTTTGTGCCGTATTGAGAAATGGGATTTTATCACTTCGCAAGTCGAATTTGGTAAAGGCTATGAAAAATATCCCTTATGGGATGAAATTCCTTTCTTCAAGGGACAGAAAAAAATCGTGCTGCGCAATGCAGGACTGATCAATCCCGAATCCATAGAAGATTATATCGCCGTTGGCGGATATCGTGCTTTGTTTAAGGTGCTTTCCGGCATGACAGCTGATGATATCATTACTGAAGTGAAAAACTCAGGCATGCGAGGGCGCGGTGGTGCGGGCTTCCCAACCGGTATAAAATGGGAGCTGATGAAGAAAAACGGCAACGGAAAAAAATATCTCATTTGTAATGCTGATGAGGGTGACCCCGGAGCATATATGAATCGCAATGAAATTGAAAGTGATCCACATGCCATTTTGGAAGGTATGATGATAGCCGCTTGTGCTTTGGGTTCCGATGAAGGGATTGCCTATATTCGGGCTGAATATCCTTTAGCAATCAAGAGATTGGAAAAAGCCCAAATACAAGCTGAAGCTTTGGGTTTGATTGGAGATAATATCTTTGGAACTGACTTCAATTTCAAATTTGATTTTGTGGAAGGTGCTGGCGCATTTGTATGTGGGGAAGAAACGGCCTTGATTGCTTCCATAGAAGGAAAAGCCGGTCGCCCCGTTCCTCGTCCGCCTTACCCCGCTGCCAAAGGTTTATACGGTTATCCTACCAATATCAATAATGTGGAAACCTGGTGCAATATCCCGGTTATCATCGACAGAGGTGGTCAGTGGTTCCGCGAAACAGGAACGGATAAAAGTCCGGGTACCAAAGTATTCTCCTTGGTAGGGAAGATTAAAAATACGGGTTTGGTGGAAATGCCCATGGGTTCTACCATCAATCAATTTGTGTTTGATATTGGCGAAGGTACAGGAAGCAGCATTAAGAAAGTGAAAGCCATTCAAACGGGTGGTCCTTCCGGTGGCTGTATTCCTTTGGAATTATTCAATACTGCCGTAGATTATGAGTCTCTTGCCAAGATAGGTGCTATCATGGGTTCGGGAGGTATGGTGGTCATGGATCAAGATAACTGTATGGTGGATGTGGCGCGTTATTTTTTGGAATTCAATGCCTCTGAATCCTGTGGAAAATGTACGCCTTGTCGCGAAGGCTTGACACAGGCTTTAAGGATACTGACCAAGATTACGCAAGGCAAAGGTACTAATGCCGATTTAGTGATGTTGGAGATGTTAAGTCAGACCATCAAGGATACTGCGATTTGTGGGTTGGGTCAAACTGCGCCGAATCCCATTCTTACTACCCTGAAATACTTTAGGCATGAGTATGAAGAGCATATCCACGAAAAACGCTGCTATGCCGGTGTTTGTGAAGATCTCTTCTTAGCTTTGTGCGAAAATTCGTGTCCTTTGCACATGAATATCCCGGCATATATAGAATTGATTAAAGAAGATCGTATCGAAGATGCCTTTGAGGTTACTTTGCGAGATAATCCGCTTCCGGGAACCATAGGTAGAATTTGTCACTTTCACTGCCAAATGCGCTGTCGCCGCGAAATGTTGGACGAACCGGTTTCTCAGGGAGAAATACATCGCTATTTAGCTGATACCATGTATAAACTTGGGAAGGAAAATGAGATATATCAGAAACTTATCAAGGAAAAACTGCCGGCTACCGGTAAGAAGATTGCTATCGTGGGTGCCGGTCCTGCCGGTCTGACTGCCGCATTTTATTTGGTTCGCTTGGGACATGAAATTGTTATTTACGATTCTTTCCCCGAACCGGGTGGCTTGTTAAGATATGGCATTCCTCGTTATCGCTTGCCTAATGCAGTCTTGAAGAAAGAAGTTGATCTTATCAAAAAATTAGGTGTAAAATTCATGCAAAATACTGCCATCGGCACAGATATTCCGCTGAAGCAATTAGAAGCAGAATATGATGCCATCTATGTGGCTGTTGGAGCTTGGAAAGAAATGGGATTGAATATACCGGGTGAAGACGCCAAGGGTGTTTATTCAGGAACAGAATTGTTGAAATCATTCGCTATGGACAAGGAGCCGCCTGCGGCTGAAAAAGTGGTTGTCATTGGAGGTGGTAATGTGGCTATTGACGTTGCTCGAAGCATGTGGCGATACGGCAAGCAAGTGACTGTAGTATATCGTCGTGAAAAATGCGATATGCCTGCCAATGATGCTGAAATCAGGGAGTCGGAGGCTGAAGGCATCAAATTCCATTTCATGTCGGCGCCGGCTGAGGTGATGGTGGATGCCGATAATCAAGTGAAAGGCTTAAAGGTTGAGCTGATGACTTGCGGTGGCATAGATACGTCCGGCAGAAGAAAGCCCGTCAAAACCGGTAAGTTCGATGAAATTGCTTGCGATGCTATTGTGTTGGCAATTGGTGAAACTGTGGATGCTGACCTGTGGCAGACCGAAGGTTTAGAAATAGCTTCTTGGGGTGGAAGAATTAAGATTAATGCGTTAACACAGCAAACCACCAAGGCTAAGATTTATGCCGGTGGTGATGCAGTAACCGGTCCTTCTACTGCTGCGGAAGCCATGGGCATGGCTAAGAAAGCAGTGGAAGCCATCGACTTCGATTTGATGCAGGAAAAACGCTATCATCTGTTGTATAAGAAGTTTACCTACAGAAATGTAGTCCCGGAAAATCCGAAAAAATCTCCTATGAACGTATCTTATAAGTTAGATGTAAGAGACAGGGTAGGTAGTTTTATCGAGGTAGATTGTGGCTATACCGGCGAGCAAGCTTTGCACGAAGTGAATCGTTGTTTGAGATGTGATGTACGTTGTGAATAATATTAAAATAGATACTATGCAAGTCATTATTGATAATAAACCCTATGAGGTTCAAGAAGGTATGACCATTTGGCAGGCATGTACGCAAGCCGGCATTAAACTTCCGTCTTTATGTTATATGAAAGATGTTTCTGCCAATGCATCCTGCGGGGTGTGTGTGGTAGAGGTGAAAGGCGCAAAATCATTGTTGCGCTCCTGCATTACTAAGGTCACCGATGGCATGGAGATTACGACCAACAATGCCCGTATCTTGCAAGCTCGTAAGATGAATGTGGAGTTGCTGTTGGCAAATCATCCTTTAGATTGTCAAACTTGTGAGCGAAACCAACATTGTGAATTGCAGCAAATCACTTATGAGTTTGGTATTCATGAAAGGAGATTTCCGCGTACCAGACCGGAGCTGTTGAAGAGGGATTATTCATCATTGTCGTTGATACGCGATCCTGAAAAATGCATACTTTGTGGAAGATGTGTGGCGGTATGTCGCGAAATGCAGACTGTCAGTGCGATAGATTTTTCCGGCAGGGGACAGAAAACAAAAATTTCTACCTTTATGGATTTGGGATTGGGAATGGTGAATTGTACCAATTGCGGACAGTGCGCATTGGTTTGTCCGACTGGTGCCATAGTCGAGAAAAGTCATGTCGCCCAAGTTTGGGATGCCATCCATAATCCTGAGAAAGTCGTGGTTGTACAAACAGCACCGGCTATCCGTGTAGGTATTGGTGAGGCGATGGGTATGCCGTGGGGAAGCTTGGTAACCGGAAAAATGGTTGCGGGGTTGCGCCGTTTGGGTTTCTCAAAGGTATTTGATACTGATTTTGCGGCAGACTTAACCATCATTGAAGAAGGTAATGAACTGATACATCGCATCAAGAATAATGGAACCTTGCCCATGATCACTTCCTGTTCACCGGGATGGATCAAATTCATCGAGCACTTCTTTCCTAAATCACTACCTCATCTTTCAACTTGTAAATCGCCACAGCAAATGTTTGGTGCCATTGCTAAAACCTATTATGCTGAAAAAACCGGTATTGATCCGCGCGATATAGTAGTTGTTTCGGTGATGCCTTGCACGGCTAAGAAGTACGAAGCCAAACGTCCGGAGATGGATGGAGCTTTTGATTATTGGAAAGAAAAATTGAAGCTGACAGCTGAAAATAGATTTTATGATGTGGATTATGTATTGACTACTCGTGAATTGGGGCGTATGTTCAAAGAGACAGGTATTGACTTTAAAGGACTGCCGGCAGAAGAGTTTGACAATCCACTCGGAGCCTCGACAGGTGCCGGGGTTATCTTTGGGGCTACCGGTGGCGTGATGGAAGCTGCTTTACGTACTGCTTATGAAATTCTAACAGGCAATGCTTTAGAAGATGTCAATTTAACGGCGGTAAGGGGAATGGAAGGCATACGTGAAGCCGACATTAGCATCAATGGTACGGTATTGAAAGTTGCGGTAGCCCACACACTCAAACATGCACGGACTTTATTGGAGCAAATCGAAAATGGCACATCGCCTTATGCTTTTATTGAGGTGATGACTTGTCCAGGAGGTTGTTTGGGAGGTGGCGGTCAGCCCATCCCCACCAATGCTGAGATCAGGATGAAACGTGCTGAGTCAATCTATGCAGAAGACTCTCATAAATTCATTCGCAAATCGCATGAGAATCCTGAGATCAAATACCTTTACGATCATTTCCTGAAAGAGCCGCTGGGAGCATTGTCCCACGACTTGTTGCATACGAAGTATGTAGAGAGAAAGGTGTGATTTTTACAATGTTATAATTTTACTGCCAACTTAAGGAACTGTCTCAAAACCAATAATCAACTAAGAAATAGCGAGGTGTCTCGAAAGTGTCCAAATTGCAAGGCACTGATGAGACACCGTTGAAATATTTCACCTGGTTGAAGCTCCTTGTGTCATACAAATCTTGAAAATACTTCTTATGCGTTTTTTGTTCTTCGTCACTGTAATCTCGGTACTTCTTTTACTGGTTGGTTACACTACTTGGCGTGGTGTCCAATTTTTGGCAATTTTTGGTAATTATAAATATATTTTTGCTGCTCTTGCAGGCGTATTGTTTTTGACCTTATTGCTTAACTTCTTAATGGGAGAGTCGCTCCCATTATCCTTAGCTCAACTGTTGAGCTTTTTGGGATACAGTTATTTTATTTTCATAGTGTATTTGTTTTTTGCCTTCTTATTGGTTGATATTGTGTTGTTGACGAATAAGATGATGCATTTTATTCCGCATGTTCCGCTCTTTAAAGCAGTTGCTTTTGGTGTCATCACAACGGGCATTGTCATCGCCATGGGGATAGGGAATTACCGTTTTAACCATCCCAAAATTGCTCAGTTAAAAATAGAGGCTAATAAACCCAAACAACAGAAAAGTGTAAAAATAGTTGCCGTCAGTGATTTGCATTTGGGTTTTTCTAATGGAAAAAAATATGCCCAAAAATACGTGAAGCTTATCAATGAACAGGAACCGGACTTGGTGCTTATTGTTGGTGATATGGTAGATAGAACCGTTAAGTCTTTGCTTCAACAAAGTATGCAAGAAGATTTGAAAATGATACAGTCTAAAGATGGTGTGTATGCTGTTTTAGGTAATCATGAATATTTTGGAGAGGGTGTAGAACAGGTTCGGCAGTTTTTTGAAATATCAGCTATTCATTTGTTGAAAGATGAAAACGTCTTGATCCGGGAAGACTTTTATGTAATAGGGCGTGATGACAGGATCAATCACAACCGGGCATCTTTGGCCGATTTGATGGGAACCTTAGACAGGGCAAAGCCCGTTATTTTGTTGGATCACCAACCCTTTAACTTAGAAGAAGCAACAAATTGTCAAATAGATTTGCAGCTTTCCGGTCATACCCATAACGGTCAATTTTTCCCCATCAATTGGGTTATAAAAAAGATGTATGAAAAAGGCTACGGATATTTAAAAAAGAACAACACCCATATTTACGTGACTTCCGGCTTGGGTATTTGGGGACCACAGTATCGCATTGGAACCCAAAGCGAATTGGTGGTGATTGAATTTGGATATTAAATTTTGAGTGATTTTTATACAGCATTCTTTTGAAATAAAGAATGTTAGTTTAAATATTAGATTGGAATTTTGTTTGGAAACTCATTTTAAGACACTTTCAATTAAAACACAATCATAAAAAAAACACGTAATCACAGCTTTTTGTGCGTGAAAACGTGCGTAATCCTTCAACTCGCTTAAATTTAGGGATATTCATTAATTAACTAGGGATATTCATTAATTAACTAAAATTAAGCCAACTAAATCATTGTGAGATAGTTGGCTTTTTTGTATCTTTGGATATTCCCCCCTATTTGCAGTTGATGGCTCAAAACGGGGGTAATTAACCAGAAAAGACATGGCAAAAGTACAAAAAATTTCCCAATTACAACCCACATTAGGTTTTACAGAATTTGACATTTATGCAAGCTATCGTGAAAGCTTTTATTTGAGTGAACTGGGTAAACTCTATCGGGCATTTCCATTTTCGATTTCTAAAAAAGGATACTGCTCTTTATTACCGTATTTGTCACGCATCTTGAAAATTTTTGTTGCCATCTTTTCTAAATTTAAAGTTATTAATAACTCATTATTTCACTACTACATACGCCTTTAGTTGTTCTAAAATTCTACCTGCACGGATATGATCTACTGCAAACTTTCGTTGAATCTGATCTGTTGAAACTTGCTTTTTTGCTCTTGCCCATTTTGATGCTTCTTCTTAAAATGGGTCTAAACCGGATTTATCAATACTGTTGACAATTATATATCATTGATTTCTGGGTTGTTGATTGCTTTCAATAAGCTAAAAAGCTGCTCTGTTCCAGAATTTTGTCGGCTATCGAGAAGAAGATTATTTTCCTGACGTTCTTTGATTCGAAGAGCATTAAAAACATAGTAGGTGTATTATTATTGTACTCATGGTTTACTACACATTAATAGTTGTGTCTTTATTGAGTTTTAAATAAATCGCTAGTCTTTCCCTCTTAATTATTCCGTCTTTGTAAGCCAATCTAATGCGTTTATTTTTTTTATTCCGTCGTATGTTCCTGTGTCGTAGTCCATTGTTAACAATATTTTTTCATGATGGTCGGAAATACTGTAAAATGGTGCTAATTCGCGTTCCAATGTTGTTGCACTTTGCGCCGTTTGTGCAACTTGTATGTACTGCGTATAACCTTCGTTGTTGCGGACAACAAAATCAACTTCTAAATTATTTGTTTTACCTATCCATACTTGGTTGTTTCTTCGCCTTAGTTCAAGATAAACTATATTTTCAAGCAAATGTCCTGCATCACTTGCTAATTCTTTTCCAAGTAATGCATTGCGAAAACCTAAGTCAACCAAATAATATTTTTCCTGCGTTGCCAAATGCTGCTTCCCTTTGATGTCGTAGCGATTTACTTTATAAAACAAGTAGGCTTCAACCAATGTATCGATGTACTTCGATACTGTTTTGTTGTCTATTTTCTTTTTGTTGGCTGTTAAAACTTTGGCAATATTCCCTACCGAAACAGTTGACCCAATGGAGTCTATTAGGAAATTAACAACCTCTCGGTAAGATTCTTGAGCGTAGATAGTATAGCGTTTTGAAATATCATTGTTGTATATGTTTTTGAAAACCATTTGCAGATATTCATTCGCAAAACTATTTCCTTCGGCTGAGAGTTTTACAGCTTCGGGAAAACCTCCTGTTTGCATATATTCCGCAAAAGCCCGGTCAGGGTTATTGGTTTTGCCTGTAAACTCTAAATATTCGGCAAAAGAAAACGGTAATACATTAATTTCATAAGCTCTACCTGTCAGCAAAGTAGCTAATTCGCTCGATAGTAAAAATGCGTTTGAACCTGTAACGTACAAATCTATATCCGGGTGAACGTACAAACCTTCTAAAAGTTTCTCAAATTCGGGGACATTTTGCACTTCGTCTATAAACACGTAATTGGTCGTGTTTTTTTTTAGATTCTTAACGATGTAATCATAGATTTCTTTCCAATTTTTCTCTGCTAAAAACCTATAATCAGGCATATCTAAATTAATTGACAAAATGGGAGTCTTGTCGTTGTCTTTACGCAACAAGTCTTGAAATTGAGTCATTAAAGTTGATTTTCCACATCGCCTAACACCTGTGGCAACTTTAATTAAATTCTTGTCTTTAAGAACACTAAGTGTTTCTAAATATTTTTTACGTTCTATTATTTTCATTCGGCAAAGATAAACAAAATTCCTAAAACTTTTCAAATTCTCGAAGTTTTAGGAATTTTGGTTTTGAGATATGGACAGTTTAGCGATTGAAGTACAATACTGATAGTGGTTTGAGTGTGTGTAGTGGCAGATTTCGGAGCACAAAACTGTCAATACGCCATAAAAGTTGATGCAAGGAAGAATGTTCATTTAACCACTTAAACCCAATGTTTTGTAACGCTTATTGTTAGTGGCTGCCGCTATTTTCGTTTTGCTCCTGCATTTTTCAAAAGCGTTTCACATTGGTTTAGATTTTCTTCGTCATCATATACATAGTAGTCGCTTAAAATAGTGTCTAAAACCGTTGATTTGATGTGTTCTTGTCCGTCTTCCGGAAAATAGTTGATATTAGGATTTGCTCCATTATCAAGCAAAAATTTCATTAGAATTGGGTTATGTGAGTAAGCAACTTGCTGTAATGCATTTATGCCGTCATAGCCAAATAAGTTAATGTCTGCACCAAGCTCAAGCATTTTAGAGGCAATTAAAATTGTCCGCTCAATAAGTGTTTTCTCGTCAAATTTTCGTTCTTCATTGTATAATTCGTAATTAAAATTTTCAAAGACTTTTGTAAATGCCGTTTCTCCGTTTGTGTCAATAGCGTTAATGTTTGCACCTTGTTTAATAGCATTCAGAATTCCGTCCAAGTCAGAAATGTCGGCAGACGAAAAAAGAAATTTTTCTTGTTCTGTAATTTCTTTTTGTCCATCTTCTGCGTTTAATAAACTCAATAAATGATTATCGCAGTAAACAAAAAAATCTTTGATATCTTCAAACGAAAATCTTTGATTTTTTAAGTCAAAAGAATAATTTTTTTCGTCTGTTGCGTATTGTTTATAAACCTTGTCTCTAATCTCATTTGTGATTTTGTTTTCATTCAAAATAACTTCAAGTCTCAAATCGTCTGTGTCGTAACCAACGTGTTCGTGTCTTATGAATGTCGCTCTTTCTGACGAAACAATTTTGTCATCATTACAAGTTTCAACAAGCATTTTATAAAAATATTTTTCGGCTTTTTGTCTATTTTTGCTTGTGAATGAAAGTTCTTTAAATGGGGCTTTTGTTCTAAGCCAATTATGTTCTAAGTAGTCAAAATATCTTTTCTTCGTCAAGTCTTGCGCGATTTCCCAAACTTGAATTGCAAAATCTAATTTTAAGTTACGAAGATAAAGGTCAATTGAAACATCTTGTTTAGTCAAATTTGAAAAGAAACTAAGTTGAGATAAAGATTCATTTGCTCGGATTTGATAAGGTTGATAATTTCCTGCAAAGCGGTCGATGCGTGTAATACGTAAAACTCTCCTAATATCTTCGATTAGCTGAAATTCGTCCCAAGTATATTGTTCAACAAATGTTTTCATTTTTTTGTCAATTGTATATGATTTCAGTGTATAGAAGCGGTTGCCACTAACAGGTTGTTTACCCCATTAACTTTCATAAAACACACCCCAATCAATAGGTGTTTACAAATGTTTTACGTTCAACAAAAATATCATTATTCTTTTGATCCAACAACAAAAATAATCTTCGCAAAGGTGCACATATAAAGATGGGTTTAATTTTTATTACGGATTAAAAGATAGAAATTGGAAGTAATTTTATTGGTTGGATATAGTTAAATTCATTTGGACACTTCTAAGACACCTTGTGGGTTCTAGTTAAATATTTACTTTTGAGACAGCCCCAATATTTTTCCTTCATATTTTATTTTTGGGGATTCAAAAATTGCGTAAATTCTTCCAATGAACGTTGCAATACTTCCTTAGGTATAAGTTGTCGTTTGTATTTGGCAATCATGGTAGGACTTAAACTTCGGCTCATTGCATATTCAACAACACTGCGGTCAACCTCTTGACAGAGTAAAATTCCGATACTTGGATTTTCGTTGCTGCGACGGACATCACGGTCTAACGCTTCGAGATAAAATTCGAGTTGTCCCATATATTCGGGTTTGAACTTTCCCGTTTTCAATTCAATAGCGACCAAACATTGTAACCCTCTATGAAAAAACAACAAATCGATTTTGAATGTAGAATTGCCGACTTGTAGTGGATATTCCTTGTCGTAAAACAGAAAATCTTTTCCAAGTTCAAGGATAAAATCTTTCAGATTTTCCAAAATGCTGTTTTGTAAACGTTTTTCCGAGTGTTTTTGCGGTAATCCTAAAAAATCGACAAATATGGTGTCTTTGAGCATTGGAGCAATTCCCGGATAAATATTCTTCAATCCTTTGGACAAATTGTGTTTATCGCCCATAAGCGAAGCGAAAGTGTTGTTTTTAAGACATCGTTGTAATTCTCTCGCATTTAAACTCTCTTTATATGCATAAAGCACGTAAAATATACGTTCTTCTGTTGTTTTACAAGCATTTATAATTTGAAAATGATTAGATAAAGTGGTTAATTCCAGAAAGTTAGGAAATTGTGCAGACGCTGTCTGCACAATTAGCTCTGTCGATGTTGGGACAATTACCTTATTATCAATTTGCGTTGTTTTGAGTTGTACAAATTCATTCAGTTTAAAACTTTTCTGATACTCAATAAATTGAGAAGATGAGTATGCTTCGTAAAAAGCAAC
>ERZ795049.5929-NODE-5929-length-10983-cov-5.553532_pt1 | contig 10983 bp, 12 predicted proteins | sample MGYA00375133_ERZ795049 | MGnify/ENA primary metagenome ERZ795049 (study PRJEB30178, sample SAMN05720147) | activated sludge metagenome | isolation source: anaerobic digester from wastewater treatment plant | place: Japan | collected 2015-04-20 ...
CCTTATCAGCATCAGAATCAGCAAAAACGCTGGGAGCAGATTGTATAATTACTGCCACGCAATCAGGGTATACTGCTCGAAAGATATCCAAATACAAACCTCAGATACCGGTTATAGCGGTAACAACAAACCAAAAAGTGGTGAATCAGTTATCGTTGTCGTATGGAGTTGTTCCGGTGCAGATTAAACACTGTGAAGATATCAATACACTTGTTGATGAAGCTCTTAATACATGTAAACAAAAAGAGCTTATTCATAATGGGGATTTGCTGATTATAACTGCGGGTATTTTAGCGGGAGTAACCGGTGGGACAAATGTATTGCGAGTGTATCTTGTTGCAAATGAAATAGCTCGTGGTATTGGCTATGGTGATACCGTGGTAAAAGGATATATACGAAAAAAAACTGTATCAGGAGAGCTATCGCACAATGGTATCATCATAACCGATGATATTGAGCAGTTAAAAAGATCACCATTGCCGTTAGCGGTTATTACCAGCCAGAGTACTATAGCATCACCCATTATTCATTTTTGTCGGGAACATGGCATCCCGGTGATAGGTGGAATTGCTATAGATACGCTACCATGTACTGATGGTGATGATGTTACGCTTGATATTTTACGAGGTACTATCTATCGTGGCAATGTTCATTTACCCTTTTAAGTAGAAATGTATGGAAGACATTGAAAAACATGAAACGGTGTATTCGGTAAGCGATATTACCGGCATTATAAAACAGCTGGTTGCATCAGCGCCTGAGCTCAATGGTGTATGGATAAAAGGTGAGATTTCAAATCTTACTTATCATTCATCGGGGCACATCTACTTTTCGTTGAAGGATGAAGGTGCAGTGATTCAGGCAGCTTTTTTTAAATATTCCAATAAAAATTTAGACTTTAGATTAGAAGAAGGGATGAGCGTTGTTGTTTTTGGTGGTGTGACAGTATTTGAAAAGCGAGGGCAGTATCAATTTATAGTATATAAAATGAGAAAGGAAGGACTTGGAGAGCTTTTGCAGCGCATTGAAAAGCTAAAGGAAAAATTATATAAAGAAGGATTGTTTGATCCCCGGCGGAAAAAACCATTACCACAACTTCCCAGACGCATTGGAATTGTAACCTCGCCAACGGGAGCTGCAATCCGCGATATTATCAAGGTTGCGATGAGGCGCTTCCCTAACCTTGAAATTGTCATTGCTCCGGCTAAGGTTCAGGGAGAGGGAGCCGCCGAATCTATTGTTGCAGGTATACAGGAGTTGAACAAACCCGTGTGGGGTATTGACGTTATCATTGCAGGAAGGGGTGGCGGTTCATTTGAAGATTTGATGGCATTCAATGAAGAGAAGGTTGTGCGTGCGTTTGCAGCATCAAAGCTTCCCATCATCTCGGCAGTTGGGCATCAGATTGATAGCCCGCTGAGCGACCTTGCTGCGGATGTTGCGGCAACAACCCCTTCGGCAGCAGCAGAGCTTGCTGTTCCGGTGAAGGATGATATCCAGAATACTATCGAACAAATTATAGGAAAGATGACCAAGCGAATGATGATGGTATTACAAACATTTAATAACCGAATTGCGCTGGCATTGCAATATCGTGCGTTTCAAAATCCCATGAGTATGCTGGAGCAGCATGAGCTTGCGCTGTCTGATATTGAGAACAGGATTTCATTGTCAATCCATAAGCGCCTGTACGATGCAAGGGAATCATTAAACAGGATAAAGGATCTGCATCTGCTTGTAAAAAATAGATTGCAAAACTATAAGCATGTATTTATGATGAATGCAAGCAAGGTTGAGCACCTATCACCGGTGGCGGTTTTAAAGCGCGGCTATTCCATTACCCTGAAAGGCAATACCAGTGTAGCCTCAGTTCAAGGGATACGGCAGGGGGATGAGGTAAAGGTCATTGTATACGATGGTTCTATGAACTGTGAGGTACAATCAACATCAAACGAGGTGAATTTTGGAAAAAAAAGCTAAAAAGCCAACATTTGAAGAGGCGCTGGAGGAGCTTGAAACAATAGCCCAAAAGTTAGAATCGGGCGAATTAACCCTTGATGAATCCATACAGTATTATGAAAAAGGTGTTGCGCTGGCAAAATTTTGCCACCAGAAATTAGAAGAAGCTGAGCGAAAGATAGAGATTTTGCAAAAACAGCCCGATGGAAGCATACAAAAAAAATCAATAAAGGTAAAAGAAGACACGGGAGAGATAGAGGATGATGAGGATGTTCAGGGGTCATTATTGTAGAGTATTGGTACGGTGTTTATTCATAATAGTACTGGTGATAGTATCGTGTGGGAAAACGCCGCCATTGCAATTTTGTGAAGGGGTTACCGATGAAGGTACGCCGGTCAACTGCGGCAGCCAGTTTACCACCGGTGATATGACATTGTATGTTACTGCAAAGGAAGCTTTTGGCAGCACCACCGCTACCGTTGTTATATATGAAAAAAAACACTATAGTCAGCCCGAATATACCCGATTTGATTATACAATCAATCCTGATGTATCCAGCACCATTATCCCGCTTTCGCTATATGCAGAAGGCACCTATATTGTTACAGTGATAGTTGGTGACAAAGAGATAGCTTCAGGAACTATCAGCATTGTTGATACTTATTGATGATGACCTTTTTGCGATTTACGCTTTTTCTCTTCTATAATTTGATGCAGTATAAGCAAGGTAGCACCTATGACTATCGATGAATCAGCAACATTAAAGGCAGGCCAGCGAAAGACAGCATCATCACCAATATAGATAAAATCAACAACGCCAGGTTTGCCGGTAATTCTGTCCAGGATATTGCCGATAGCCCCAGCGCAGATAAGTCCCATGCTGATGGTAAAGATAAGCGTTTTATTCTTTTCCAGAATATAATAGGCTATAAGAAGAAGAAACACTATAATAGAAACTATTAAAAAGAATTGCTGATAACCCTGTAGTATGCCAAAAATGCCACCCTGATTGTAAATAAGGGTTAGCTGAAGAAAACTTCCTAGTACATTCACCCGTTCATAGATACTGATATATTTTACTACAAGAGCCTTGGTAATGATATCAAGGCTCAATATAATAACAAAAACAAATATAGCAACCAGTGTGTTTTTAGTAGAATTTGTCATTGGCACTATTCTCCTGAAAATAAAATAAAACTGTGTCATTCTAAAATGCGAAGCAATGAAAGAACTTTTATTCAAAAAACAGCATAATGCTTCGCTACTGCCCGGAATGATGAGACTGGTACATCGTCATGGTAGCTTGCTATCCTATTGCTACTGTATGAAAAACTTCCCCTATAAATAATGTTACCTGTCAAGTTTTAAAACAATATCAGTACACCGCTGGCATAGCTCAGGATGATCAGGATGAGTGCCAATGCTATGCGAGTAATTCCAGCATCGAGCACACTTTTTACCTGTTGATCGTGTTATTGCTATGGAGCTGTTTTCGTAGTCAGCCATGGCGCTTGATTTTTCTGATTCAAGGTAAACATCGGCAACCTGGAAAAACCGTTTGCTGTCAGGGATTGATGCAACAAGCTCCCTGGTTGATGCGCTCGGGATATACAGATGGACATCTGCCTCTAATGAGCTTCCTATCATCTTATCTTTACGGGCTATCTCCAGGGCTTTGAGCACATCCTTCTTGATGTCAACCAGAATATCCATCGTTTTAGCTACCGCATCATTGTACCATTCCTGCTGTGGTTCATAATAGCTATCACCATGCACGGAGCCGTCGTTACCCATAAACTGCCATATCTCCTCAGCCGTGAATACAAGAATGGGAGCAATGAGCCGTAACAGTATCTGAATAACATGGTATAGTACTGTTTGGTTGGCTCTTCTAATCTTTGCATCCTTTGCCTCAACATACAGGATATCCTTTGAAATATCAAAGTATAGCGCTGACAGGTCAACAGTACAGAAGTTGACAATCTTTCGATAGACTAAATGGAATTCGTAATGTTCATAATGCTGTCGTACCTGGTCAGAAAGCACTGATACTTTATGCAATATCCATGTATCAATGTTCGATAGTTCCTCATATAAAACGCAATCTGTTGCTGTAAAATCGGAAAGGTTGCCAATCATAAATTTAAAGGTATTGCGTATTTTGCGGTATGAGTCGGCTATCTGCTGAATCATGTCATAGCCAATACGGACATCATTGCGATAGTCCTCGGAAGCGACCCACAGGCGAAGTATATCAGCACCAAATTTATCAATAATATCCTCAGGCGGGATGACATTGCCCAATGATTTGCTCATTGCCCTTCCCTGATCATCCAGCATAAAACCGTGAGTAAGCACAGTATCATAAGGAGCTCGCTGCCTGAGTGCCAGTGCAGGCCACAGTGAAGACTGGAACCATCCGCGATGCTGATCGCTCCCCTCAAGATAAAGATCAGCAGGCCATCGAAGATCATCCCGGGCATCCAGAACAGCAAAATGCGATACGCCCGAGTCAAACCATACATCAAGAATATCATATTCTTTTTCAAAACTATCGCTACCACATTCGCAGGTAAAACCATCCGGTATAAGGCTATGAATCTCATCGGTATACCATGCCTCAATGGTGCGTTCACGGGCTATCCTGGCAAAATAAAAAATTGTATCAGCGTTCATCAGGTTTTTTCCGCATTTTTTACAGTAAAATGAAGGAATGGGAACCCCCCACGAACGTTGGCGGGATAAGCACCAGTCAGGACGTGTTTCTACCATGCTTTTAAATCGCAATTTTCCCCATTCTGGTATCCACTGCGTATCTTCAATTGCCTGTAATGCAAGGTTACGCATATCATGATGGTCGATGAGTAAAAACCACTGTGCAGTAGCCCTGAATATAAGCGGCTGTTTGCATCGCCAGCAATGCGGATAGGAATGTTCTATGCCATTGGTGAAGATTAAAACATTTTTTTCCTGTAAAAGTTCAATTATTTTTGGGTTAGCATCAAAGACATTGATACCCTTCATTGGTGCAAATTCATCGGTAAATTTACCCTCATCATCCACAGGGCAGAATACGTCCAGCCCATATTCAAGCCCTGCGATGTAATCCTCAAGCCCATGACCTGGTGCAATATGCACAATGCCGGTACCCTGTTCCAGAGTTACAAAGGTGCCAGATATCACTTTTGATTCCCTGTCAATAAAAGGATGATATACTTTTAACAGGCGGATCATTTCACCGGTAAGAGGTGTTTTTTCACCAAGTTGCCTGCCTGTTATACTGGTAAAGCTTTCAGCAAGTCCATCAGCCATAATAAAATATTCATTATTGCTCTTATAGGCTGAATAATCAAAATCAGGATGGAAACACACTGCTAAATTAGCGGGCAGTGTCCATGGTGTGGTTGTCCATACTACAACGTAAAGATTATTTGCATCGACTCCCTTAAACGAAACGGATGATGGATCAACCTTAAACTTAACAAAGATTGAAGGTGAGCTGTGCTGGTGATATTCTACCTCAGCTTCAGCTAAAGCGGTAACGCAGGTAGGGCACCAGTAGATAGGCTTTTTACCTTTGGTGATAAATCCAAGCTCAAAGAGCGATGCAAATATCTCAACAATAGTTGCCTCATAATCTGATGACATGGTTAAATAAGGATTCTGGTAGTCACCAAAGACGCCCAATCGCTTAAATTCATCACGCTGAATATCAATAAATTTTTGTGCATATTCCCGGCAAAGTTTTCGTATCTGCTGTTTCGGCAATGTTTTTGCTTTGTCGCCTAATTCTTTTGAAATCTGTAGCTCAATAGGAAGACCATGACAGTCCCAGCCGGGGACATACGGGGCTTGAAAACCGGTCATTGTTTTATGTTTAATGATGATATCTTTAAGAATTTTATTTAATGCATGCCCAAGGTGTATATGTCCGTTTGCATACGGTGGACCATCATGCAAAATATACAGTTCATTCCTTTCGCGGGATTTTAGAATTAATTGATAGATATTATCTTTTTCCCAGCGTTGTAGAATGTGAGGTTCCCGTACCGGAAGATTAGCCTTCATAGGGAAATCACCTGCTGGAAGATTAACAGTTTTAGAATAATCCATTGATACCTCGCAACACAGTAGTAATGTGAAATTCAGTGATAGTGCAAAAATACATTTGTCAATAGAATTTTAGCAATTTATAAATACATTTTAATGATTTTTGTAGCAGCCTGTGATATAAGATACACTATCACATAACTTCTGTTTTTTGTATATATTAATTTTATGGGTATTGATAAAAATTACTGTTATGTCATTGGCTATTAATAAATAGTTTAACTACTGGTGTGTCAGTTGTATAGTAATGATTAACGGTTATTTTTTTTGGCGATAGTTATTGTGAAAAAATTTTATATATTCAGGATATGCTGATGATACAATTAGATTTTACCAAACTGGATGGACTGGTTCCAGCAGTAGCTCAGGATTATAAAACGGGTGAAATTTTGATGGTTGCCTTTATGAATGAAGAGGCATTTATGTTGACACTGAAAACGGGTATTGTTCATTACTGGAGCAGATCCCGCAAAACGCTATGGAAAAAAGGGGAATCCTCGGGCAATGTACAGCAGGTAAAAGAAATTCGTATTGACTGTGACAACGATTGTGTGTTATTAAAAATTAATCAGATTGGTGACGCAGCATGCCATACCGGATACCGTAGCTGTTTTTTCAGAGTTGTGAAAGGGGATGAGCTTGCCATTGATGGCATAAAGGTATTTAATCCTGAAGATAAATATGGAGATAACAAATGAGCCTTATCAAATTAGGTATTCCTAAAGGAAGTCTGGAGAATGCTACCATTGAACTTTTCAAACATGCAGGATTTACCATATCAGTATCATCGCGTAATTATTTCCCAAGTATCGATGATGATGAGATTTCCTGTTCGCTTGTTCGTGCGCAGGAGATGTCAAAATATGTTGAAAGCGGGGTTCTTGATGTAGGATTGACCGGTCTTGACTGGATACTTGAAAATGAGTCAGACGTGGAGGTAATTTCGGACCTGATGTACTCAAAGGTGAGCGCAAGGAAAGCCAGATGGGTGCTTGCAGTTCCCAATGATTCATCAATAAAGACAGTAGAGGACTGTGCAGGAAAAACAATATCAACTGAGCTTGTCAATTTTACACGGAAATATTTCAGCGAGCGGAATATTCCTGTGAAAGTTGAATTTTCATGGGGTGCAACTGAAGCAAAGGTAGTTGAAGGGCTTGTTGATGCAATAGTTGAGGTTACCGAAACCGGTTCAACCATTAAAGCACATGGACTGAAGATCATCTATACATTGCTGGAAACCAATACCAAGCTTATTGCCAATAAAAAAAGTATGGCTAATCCGCAAAAACGTGCAAAGATAAAACAGATTGCTCTATTGCTAAAAGGTGCACTCAATGCCAGCAATCTTGTTGGTATCAAAATGAATGTACCCGAAGAAAAGCTTGATGTTGTTATAAAGCTTATTCCAAGCCTTACCTCTCCAACGGTATCTAAACTGTATAACGCAACATGGTTTTCAGTTGAAAGCGTGATTAATGAATCGGTGGTCCGGGACCTTATCCCCAGGCTTATTAATGCCGGCGCTGATGGGATCATTGAATATCCGCTCAACAAGGTAGTATCGCAGGAGGATGTTTGTTTGTAATAACCTGCGACATCTCAATGTTACAGGAATTTCATGGAGCAGGAATTCATACGTAAGGGCAGGCAGTTTGTTAAGTCATGTGCTGCAACATTGCCTCTACCCCGTTTCTATAGCGATAATTACCGGTATGTAGCTATGGCACAAAGGATAGCAACCTCATCGTCGTTTGTGGGGTATTGCTCTTGTTGCATGTATAGCAAAGGTACAGCATTGGGGCATAGCTTCTACCATTCACAAAAAGTTGCTATTGAAGCAGCAGCGATAGTTCTTAAAGAAAAAGGTATTTCTGAACATTCGGTACATTTAGCAGTATTGGCGCTCATGGCAGGATATTTCCATGATTATTTCCGTGAGATGAACGATCATCCGTCAAAAGCTGCTGAGTATGTACAGAATCATTTTTACCATTTTATTCCGGAGAATGATGTGCTGGCAATCTCGTTTGCCATACAAAACCATGAAGCATTTAAAGAGCATCAACAGGTGAGCAATGACGATATAATGCTTTTATCCAATGCACTGTACGATGCTGATAAATTCAGGTGGGGTCCGGATAATTTTTTATACACAATATGGGATATGATAGTCACGATGCATATTTCGCACAATGATATAGTAGTACATTTTTCAAAAGGAGTGGCATATATTGATACAATACGCCATACATTCAGGTCAAAAACTGGTATACAGTATGGACCTGAATTTATTGATCAGGGGCTGGTCATTGCAGATCAATTAAAAAATTATTTAGAAACAACAGAGTAGTGAATGTTGTTGATAACATATGCTGTACCTATTGATACATGCCATATATCCTTACCATATACTACGATAAGTATAATAGGTACAATTGCAACTATGTTTTTTCTTTGACAGTAACTATTGAAAAGATGTATCATTTGTATTATATTATAAAAAACCATGCTCTATATAATAACAAAAGGCGTGAGCAAAACTCAGCAGTATATTAATAAAAAACTTGACAAAATACCATATTTTTCAGGGATACTTAACGAAAGTAGTATATGATGTTTATTTCAGGTTTGCCCACGTAGCTCAGTCGGTAGAGCATTTGCATGGTAAGCAAAAGGTCACCAGTTCGATTCTGGTCGTGGGCTATTTTGTTATGTATTAAAAAATTTGTATTTTTTTTAATTTGAGCAATTAATTGCTTGACGTGATGTGCTATATTTATAGCGTGCTTTCATATCTTTAAAAAGCATACACATTTTCAGCAACTGTTAAACATTACATAACGCAAAAAATACTATTACATTAACAGGATGTCATTATGCGTGAAGTGATACTATTATCATGTAAGGATTGCAAAAATCGCAATTATGCCACAAAGAAGGATAAGAAAAAGCAAACCGGCAAGCTTGAAGTAATGAAATTTTGCAAGCATTGTAACAAGCATACATTGCATAAGGAAACGAAAGCATAAGGTGGGCGATAGTGTTTAATAAAACCATACAATTTGTTAAAGAATCGCGTGAAGAGCTAAAAAAAGTTTCCTGGCCTGAGAAGGATGAGGTTAGTGCATTGACCATGGTGGTTCTTGTAACCGTCATAATTACTTCACTTTTTTTATGGCTTGTTGATTCTATCTTGATGAAAATTGTTTCCCTGGTGATGAAATAACTATGATAAAAGGTTGGTATGTAATACATACTTATTCGGGTCATGAGAATAAGGTTAAGCTGGCTTTGGAAAAGAAGGTACAAAATCTGAATTTAGCTGATAAGATATTTCAGGTTAAGATTCCAACTGTTGAAGAACATTCAGTTAAAGATGGGAAGAAGGTTATAAAATCCAAAAAAATATTTCCGGGATATGTTCTTGTTGAAATGATTATTGATGATGAAACGTGGATGGCAATAAAAAACATTCCTGGAGTTACAAATTTTGTAGGTTCATTTGGTAGCGAGAAACCACGGCCATTATCTGAAAAAGAGGTGGACAACCTGTTCAATAAAATGGGTGAGGTTGCCACTAAAGATAAGGTGTCGGTTGTTATGGATTTTTCGGTAGGAGAGCACGTAAAGGTTATTGATGGTCCGTTTAAAGAATTTACCGGTGTTATTGAAGAGGTATATCCAGAGAAGGGCAGGTTGCGTGTTAAGGTTGAAATATTTGGCAGGGGGACTCCTGTTGAGTTGGACTTTGTGCAGGTTGGTAAGATATAATATACATTTAATAATAGTTTTATAAGGGTTGATGACAATGGCTCCAAAAAAGAAGAAAATAGTAACTCAGATTAAATTACAGATTCCTGGTGGACAGGCAAATCCTGCACCACCGGTAGGGCCTGCTCTGGGACAGCATGGGCTTAACATCATGGAATTTTGCAAGGCTTTTAACGATAGAACAAAGGATCAGCAGGGTACCATACTGCCGATAATTATTACTGTATATGAAGACAGAACATATACGTTCATTGTTAAAACACCGCCAGCAGCTGTATTGATTAAAAAGGCTCTTAAGTTGGAAAAAGGTTCTAGTGAACCTAATAAGAAGAAGGTTGGTACCATTACACAGTCTCAACTTGAAGAAATTGCTAAATTAAAAATGCCGGATCTCAATGCTAATGATGTTGAGGCAGCAAAGAAAATTATTGCTGGTACAGCACGTTCAATGGGAGTTGAGGTAAGTGAGTAACACAATTAATTAATAATGAATTATTTGGGGTTTTTTATGAAGCGAGGAAAAAAAATTACTGATGCAAAGGCTAAGGTTGATAAGACCAAATTATACCCGATTGATGAAGCATTATCAATAATGAAAGAATTAGCCTTTGCAAAGTTTGATGAAACAGTTGAAGTTGCAATAAAAGTTGTCCATAAAAGCTATCAAAATGTACGTGGCTCCGTGGTATTACCTCATGGTACCGGTAAAGAAATAAAGGTGCTCGTGATTTGCAAAGGTGATAAACAGAAAGAAGCTTTAGATGCAGGAGCTGATTATGTAGGTGCTGAAGATGCTATCGAGAAGATAAAGAATGGGTGGCTTGATTTTGATGCTGTTGTTGCAACCCCTGATATGATGAAAGAGGTTGGTAAATTAGGTCCTATATTGGGCAAAAAAGGACTTATGCCAAAACCTAAATCCGGTACCGTTACTGATGATGTAAAAACAGCCGTTAAAGAGCTTAAGGGCGGAAGGGTTGAATACAAGGCCGATAAGACCGGGGTTGTCCATCTTGGTGTTGGGAAACTTTCATTTGAACAACAGAAGCTGGCAGAAAACATTAAGTCGTTTTATAGCCAGGTCGTTAAAGATAAACCCTCTGATGCAAAAGGAAACTATATTCGTTCTTTTCATATAT
>ERZ795049.5930-NODE-5930-length-10982-cov-5.326439_pt1 | contig 10982 bp, 9 predicted proteins | sample MGYA00375133_ERZ795049 | MGnify/ENA primary metagenome ERZ795049 (study PRJEB30178, sample SAMN05720147) | activated sludge metagenome | isolation source: anaerobic digester from wastewater treatment plant | place: Japan | collected 2015-04-20 ...
AGCGGAGACAAGATAGGTCGGCCATGAACCGGGGGTCATAACAAGGGATGAAAATGGAGGGCGAGGCCACTCAGGAGAGTGACGCTCCCAGCTTCCGGCCGAATTTCGAGAGCCGGGAGCCAAATCTTGGGTGGGCCTTCGAAGGACGAAGACGCGGGGCGATCAGGTGGAGACGGCCCGTTCGATGTCGGCGATGACGATCTTTTTCATCTCGAACATGGCGCGCATGGCGGCGGCGGCACGGTCGCGGTCGGGACCCGAGACCAGTTCGAGCAGCCGCAACGGCGTGATCTGCCAGGCCAGGCCATAGCGATCCTTCAGCCAGCCGCATTGGATCTCGGTCCCGCCGTCGGTCAGCCGGCCCCACAGCGTGTCGATCTCCTCTTGCGTCTCGCATTCGACCAGCAGCGAAATCGATTCATTAAACGGCTGGTTCGGCCCCCCGTTCATCGCGTAGAAGCGCTGGCCGGCCAGCTCGAACGTCACGAGCATGACCGTTCCCTCCCGGTCCGGATTGGCGGCGGTGTAGCGCGCGACATCGATGATGCGGCTGTCCGCGAAGATCGAGGTGTAGAACCGCGCCGCTTCCTCGGCCTGGTTGTCGAACCACAGAAAGGGGGTGATTTTCTGGCGGATCCGGGGCATGGGAAACTCCTTGCGGTTCAGGACGGTTCGAAAGCTCGCCGACGCGGCGTGCCGGCGGGGCGCGGAAAAGATACGGGGCTTGACGTCGTGGCCCGGCGCCGCGGCTTGACGCCGCAATCCGTGCGGGCCAACGCCGGGATTTTACCATGCCTATCCGGCGGGGGGAAGCGATACCCGATGGCGAGGGCGAAGGCAGTCGCGATGCCGAGCTGATCCCGGTCGCGAGGACGAGGGACGAGGACGAGATTCTGTTGGGCGGGTCGGGTTACTGGAGGGTGGTCATGATATGGGGGAGCATTTCGCTCGCGAGGGCGAGGATGCGGGCTTCGGCTTCCGCTTCGTCTTCACCGATCGCGGTGGAAAACCGGATCAGCGCCGAGACGGTCGGCTGCATCCGGAGCTGGTTGTAGACGGTCTTGAGCTGCTGGTTGTAGTAATTGGGCGTCAGTTCGTCGCCGGCCTTGTAGCAGTAGAGGATCAGATCGTCGCGGCCGCCGTAGCTCATCTTGACGCGCATCATCGGGGGAAGGCCGGCCGGCTCGATCACGCGCTTGTCCATCGCCTCCCAGCCGGCGGCGCGGTAGCAGACCTCCGGCGGGTGGGCCACGCGGCGGTTATCGGGCGAAAAGACGACGGCCAACTGCACGGGCACCGGGCTGAGCAGCGGGTTGATGTAGTTGCGCTGGATGACGTCGTCGGTCTCCAGGATCTGCTTGACGTATTCCTCGACCGGAACGCGCTGGCCATACCAGTCGCCGGTCTCCATCGGCAGATGTTCGGCGGTGTCGGAGCCGCGCACCTGCGAGGTGGGGAAGAGCATCAGGGCCGACCCCCCGGCCCCCAAGCCCATCAGCACGAGGCTGATCGCGACGCGGACGCGCAAACTACGCATGAGTCGACTCCCGGGGGCGGGCGGGGATCGGCTGGGCGGGCTCTCCGGCCGGCCGCGGCGGGGCATCTTCGACTTCACCGGCCGAGCCGCCGCCGCCGTCGCCGCGGTTCCAGCCCAGCGCCCGCGCCGTTGCATAGAGCAGCACGAATGCAATGACGAAAATCATGTAGCCCGAGACATCGTGCACCGTCCCCTCGATCGCGCGATCGCCCCAGCGATACGCCACCATGCAGAGGAAGAAGACGCGCAGGACGTTGGAGATCAGCGCAATGGGGATGGACGCGGCGAACAGGACTGCGCGGCGCGCCGGCGTCAGGTCGCTCAGGTAGGCGAACAGCAGGCCGAGGAAGATCAGCGAGATCAGCGAGCGCAGACCGGAGCAGGCGTTGCCCACGGTGACGGCGGCGTCGCCCAGCAGGATCGTCGCCCCGTCGTTGATCGCCGTGATGCCGAGCAGCCCGATCATCTTGAGCGCGAGCGTCCCGGCCAGCATCTTCATCGCAAAGCTGATTTTTTCAATGATCGCCAGCGGCAGCGGCACCATGAACGTCAGGATGAAGGCGGCGAAGGCGAGCCGCTTGAAGACCGGCCAGCCGAACAGGAAGCCGCAGAGGCCCCAGACGACGAAAATCATCGCGAACGCGGCGGGCGAAAAGATCGTCAGCCAGCCGAAAACGAACAGCATCAGCAGGCCGGCGAGCATGACGAACAGGCCCGCGCCGGGCGTGGCGAAGGGGCGGGCCGCCAGCTCGAAGCGATCGCGCCAGACGACGTAGAGCGCCACCAGCGGGACGATGAAGCCATGGGAGTAGTAGGACTCGGGGGCGACCCAGCGGTCAACCATCCAGGCGATCGGGACGCGGAACGCCAGCACGAACAGCGCGGCAAGCGCCGCGACGGCGGTCCAGCCGGCCGGGCTGATGCGCTGGAGCGGGTCCTGCCGGGGCGAGGTGAAAGTCATGCGAAGCGGGGCATCCCCGGTGGTGCGTTGGGTGAGACGCGGCGAGAAGGCGCCGCGCGCCGCAGGTCGTGCATTCTTCTGAGATAACGTATCGGTCCGGAGGGCGTAAAGCTAAATCGGGCCGCGCCGACGGCCTCAATCCAGACGGAAACGCTGAACGAATCCCGTGATCGGTTGGATCGGCCGGCTCAGATTGCGAAGCCGCCGCCGGTCTTGTCGCCCAGGTCGACCACGTGCGCCTCGCTGGCGATGCAGACCTTATTGCGGCCACCGGCCTTGGCCGAGTAAAGAGCGCGATCGGCGGCGTTGATCATCTCCTCGGCCGAGCGGTAGCCCCCGTCGATCGACGCGATACCGACGCTGATCGTCAGCGTCAGCGTGTGACCGTCGCGCTCGAAGGAGTGGTGCTCGACCGCCTCGCGCAGCCGTTCGGCCTGGATCAGCGCGCCCTCGCGGGAGGTCTCGGGCAGGATGATGGCGAATTCCTCGCCGCCGTAGCGGGTGCAGATATCGTTGCCGCGCACCTTGGTCTGGATCAGCGCGGCGAGTTCGCGCAGAACGAAATCGCCCACCGGATGGCCGTAGGTATCGTTGAAGCGTTTGAAATGATCGATGTCGAACATGACGAGCGCCAGGCGCCGGCCGTAGCGAATCGCGCGATCGAACTCCTGCTTAATCTCGACGTCGAAGACACCGCGGTTGCTCAGGCCGGTCAGCGGGTCCTGGCTGGCCAGCTGGAACAGGCGCTGGTCGACCGCCAGCTCCGACTCATCGCGCAGGAAGAAGCCGATGACGGAGGAGCCGATGAGGATCTTGTCGCGATCCTGGAGCAGATGGTCGCTGACGCGGGTGCCGTTGACGAACGTGCCATTGGTGCTGTCGAGGTCGTGGACGCGAACCAGAGGGGAAGCGACCGGGTCGTTGAAGTTTTCATAGACCATGCGCGCATGGCGGCGCGAGCAGCGCGAGTCGTGCAGCGCGATGTCGCACATCAGGTCGCGGCCGAGAATCAGTTCGCGCTTGAGGACGGGGATGCGGCGATTGGCTTCGTTCTCGTCCAGGACGATCAGCACCGGTCGCTGCGCGCGATTCTGGATCGTCTCCTCGCACTGATCGGCGACGGCCTCATCGAAAATGGTCTTCTCCGGTCCTGCGGTCATCATCTACCCCTGCTGCTGACGGAAAGGTCGGGCTCGCCAATCCACGGTAGGGGCGCATGGAGAGAGGGAGCCCTGTGTTGTTCACTATATCGGACGGGCATCGCCAGGGGATTAACCCGGGGTTCCCGATTTGGACGGGGCCGGGGAGGATTATAAAATACCAAGGACTCTGAAAATCTTTTTTGGCTTGCGCGACGGGGGCGGTTTGAGTAAATTCCGTATCGCGATATTGAGATATTAAATATCGCTTTTATCTAGAATGGAGTCGTCCCATGGCTTGCTCGATGTATTGCGACCAGTGCGAACAGACCTTCCGCGGCAGCGCCTGCACCGAGGTCGGCGTCTGCGGCAAAGATCCCGACGTCGAATCGCTGCAGAAGATTCTCCTTTATGGACTTAAAGGCATGGCGGCCTACAAGCACCACGCCCGCCGGCTGGGCAAGACCGATCCCGAAGTCGAGTCCTTCATCGAGGAGGCGCTCTTCGCCACCGTCACCAACGTCAACTTTGACCCGCCGAGCCTGCTCAAGCTCGTCCTGGAATGCGGCCGGATGAACCTGCGGACGATGCAACTGCTCAATGACGGCCATGTGGAGACGTTCGGCCCCCCCTCGCCGGTTGAGGTGAGTGAAGGCGTTCAGGAGGGGCCCGGGATCCTCGTGACGGGGCACGACCTGGTCGACCTGCGCGACCTGCTGGAGCAGGCCGCCGCGGCCGGCATCCACGTCTACACGCATGGCGAAATGCTGCCGGCGCATATGTATCCCGGCCTGCGCAAGTACCCGCACCTGAAGGGTCACTACGGCGATGCCTGGCAGAAGCAGCGCGATGAGTTCGAGCGTTTCGGCGGGCCGATCGTGGCCACCACCAACTGCGTCCAGATCCCGCGCCAGGAGAACACCTACCTGGACCGGTTCTTCTCGACGCGCACGACGGCGATTCCCGGCGGGAGGCTGATCGAAGGCAACGACTTCGGCCCGGTAATCCGGCGCGCGCTGGAGATCGGTCCGCTCCGGCCGACGCCGATCCGGCGTTCGACGATCGGCTTTCACTACACGACGCTGCTCGCGGTCGCGGACAAGGTCGTCGCGGCGGTCAAGGCGGGGCAGGTGCGCCATTTCTACCTGATCGGCGGCTGCGACGGGGCCGAGCCCGGCCGCAACTATTTCGCGCACTACGCGCAAAACACACCCCCCGATTCGCTGATCCTGACGCTGGGGTGCGGCAAGTTCCGCATCCGCAACCATGATTACGGCACGATCCGGCTGGGCGATCTGGAGGTGCCGCGGCTGCTCGATATGGGCCAGTGCAACGACGCCTACGGCGCGATTCAGGTGGCGCTGGCGCTGGCCGAGGCGTTCCAGTGCGGGGTCAACGACCTGCCGCTGACGCTGGTGATTTCGTGGTTCGAGCAGAAGGCGGTGGCGGTGCTGTTGACGCTGCTGCATCTGGGCGTCCGGGGCATCCGGCTGGGGCCGGCGCTGCCGGCGTTCGTGACGCCCAACGTGCTGGCGATGCTGCAGGAGCATTACGACCTGCAGCCAATCGGCCAGGACGCGGCGGCCGACGTGGCGCGGACGCTGGCGGCGGTGTAAGGCCGAGGGGGCGCCGGCGCGCGGCGACGCGGGTCGCGCGAAATCTCCGTTTCTCCGCGCCTCCGCGTGCGACGGGGAGAGCCGGACCGCACGCGGAGGCGCGGCGACGCCGAGAGAGGGCTTTCGCCGACCGGAGGGACGCGCTATGCTGGCGAAGCGATTACAAATTGCTCATGACCCTGCGGTTTACATCGAGGGATGAAAATGGGGGGTGAACGACCCAGGGCTTGCCGGATCTAGCAGCAGCGGAGTCCCGTCAGGGACGGCAGATTTCAGCCCGCTACGTCAGTGGCGGGAACCGGGATACCGATCGCGACCGAGTCCCGTAGGGGACGGCAGAACCGATCCAGGCGATCCCGCGAATAGCGGACAAGTTTTCGAGTGAGACGATCACGAGGACAAGGGACGAGGACGAGAGACGATTCTAGAATGAGGTGAGCGTCATGCCCGAACCGACATCCCATGCGGCTCTTTCATCGGCGCCGTGGAACACCGCCGAGCTGATCGACTACCAGGCGGGCGCGATCGTCAGCCGCCAGATCCTCAAGCAGAAGACGGGGTCGGTGACGCTGTTCGCGTTCGATGCCGGCGAGAGCCTGAGCGAGCATACGACGTCGTTCGATGCCGTGGCGCTGGTGCTGGACGGGCGGGCGCGGATCACGATCGGCGGCGCGCCGCACGTGGTGGCGACCGGCCAGAGCATCCTGATGCCGGCGGGCATTCCGCATGCCGTTGCCGCCGACGAGCGGTTCAAGATGCTGTTGATGATGCTGCGCGGCGAGTAACAGATGGGATCACGAAAGGCACCAGAGGACACGCAAAAAGACAAAAAAAATTGTCCACGTTCGCGAGCCGAAGACGAAGGACGATTTTAGATTGAGTTGCTCATAAACCGTCGTCATGGCGAAGAACGGAATGGAGGGCAGGGCCACTCAGGAGCGTGGCGCTCCCGGGTTTCTCAGCCGCCGGCGGTGTCGAGAGCCCACTGCAACAGGATCGGCAGGATCGTCTTCTCGAACGGGCGGCCGTCGGGACGGCTTTCCCATAGCAGGTGATCGATCAGCACGAGGAAGCCCTGGCCGCGCGGAACGACCGACAGGGCCGGTCCGTAGATGGCGCCGCCCTCCTCGACGAGCTCGTAGATCACGCGCGCCTGGCCCTCGATGCCGACCATCGGGAAATAGGGGGCCGACATCATCGGCGCCAGCGTGACGTGGCGGGGGAGGCCTTCGAGTCCCTCCATCAACTGGCCGGTGCGCTGGAAATGAATCGGCTGCAGGCCATTGGGTGGGTGGGCGAAGGAGATGACGCCGCCGGCATCGGCATCGGTCGGCCGGACCGAGCGGATGCCGAGCTGTTCGCTGAGCGAAGGCTGGACCAGCTCGGTCGGCGTGCGGGTCAAGCCGGTCGATCCCCGGCGGACGGCGGAGCGAAACGCGCCGCCGCGCGACAGGGCAATCAGCACCCCGCCGCGGTCGAGGTATTGCAGCAGGGCGTCGACCGCGTCGCCGCTCTCGGTCAGCGTATGCAGGTATTCGCCCAGCGGATCGACTGAAACCAGGACGGGGTATTGCGCGGGGGTCAGCAGCGCACTGGAGGCGAGCACGTCGGCCGACATTTCGACCGAATCGGCGCGGATGGAGAAGATCGCCTCCTGGACGCGGTGGGCGTCCTGGAGGAAGGCATCGCGAAAGGCTTCCTGGCCGCTGAACTGATTGATGATCGCGATCGACTGGTTGCGCGTTCCGCCGGGGCGTCGGCCGCTGTGATAGGGGAAGAACAGCTCGCTGATCCATTCGGACCGGACGCGCAGGAACTGACCGTCGAAGGCCTCGAGCATCAGCTCGCGGCCGTCCAGCTTGCGCAGCAGGCCGCCGACCTGGTCGTTGCCGGTTGTCGTCAGCTCGCAGTAAAGAACGGCGGCCTGTTCGTCGGGGCGCTTGAACGTCCAGGAGATCGTGCGCGGCGGATAGATCCCCAGCACGTCGCTGATCGGCATGGTGACCTGCCGGCCTTCGAAGCCTTCCACATGCAGGGTGTCGCCGACCGCATAAGAGGGTTGGGCGGGGCTGACGCGGCCTTCGGTCAAGAGCATCAGGTCCTGGACGGGGTCGGGGCGCGTGTCGATGGGCAGGCCCCAGCGGCCCTGGATCGTGGGGGCGGTGTCGGCGGCGCCGCCGAAGAGCGGAAGCCGGTCGATGAGGCCGGGAGCGGGCGCGTCGGGCCGCCAGCCCAGCGGGAAGAGCAGACCGATCGTCGATTCGAGGGGCAGGCGCAGTTCGCCGAAGGGGGAGTTGAGCAGTGCCGTGTTGCCGCGCAGGCCGGCCAGGCGGCCCCACAGCCGATCGCCCTCCTCGGTCAGCAGCAGCGCGCCGTCGGCGGGGCGCGGGGGCGCGGCGCGGCCGGCCGGCCGGCGGGTTACTTCCAAGTGAAACGCGACGCCGTATTGTTCCTCCGGCGATGAGGGGTCCTCGCGGATGCGCAGCGCGAGGATATTGGGGCCGTTGGTCAGCAGGCTGGTCACTTCGAACGTCATGATGCCCGAGCGCTCGCCGGCGGCCAGGTGGACCGGATACTGATTGAAGGCGATTTCGATCGCCTTGCCATTGGTCGCGACGCGCAGGATGGCCTGGGCGATCTCTTCCGGCCGGCCCGGCTGCAGACTCTGGCGGAAGAGATAATCGCCCGATCCGTCGAGGATTTCGGCCTGCGGGTCGGCCCAACAGAAAACCGCGTGATCCAGGTAGGGCAGGTGGCTCATTTCCTCGGTGGCGACGACGCGATGCCACGGCGGGATCTGGCCGATCGTCCGCTTCCAGTCGGGCGGAGGGGGGACGGGGTTGACGACCGTGCCCAGGCGGTAGGATTCCATCTTCTCCGGCCGACTGGCGATCCACTCGGTCTGGAGTTCCTGGACAACGATTTTGCGAATGTGCTCGAAGCGCGGGGGCGAGGGGGAGGCGGAGATCGCCACCAGGCGCTCGCCGGGGTCCATCCGGTTCAGATCGCGGGGGGTCTCGATGCGCAGGCGCTGGTGGGGGTTGATGTCGCCGTCGACGGACCAGATTTCGGCCGTCGCGCCGCCGGCGAAGAGTGCGGCGACCGTCTGCGACGCCGGCAACCATGCCAGCGCCAGCCCCATGAGCAGACGGATGGGCGATGGCCGTCGTCGGATGGAGCGAGGCAAAGTCTAATACCGAGCCATGTCATCGTTGAGTCGGCGCTCGATCATCTGATCGCATTTGGCCCGGGCCAGGGTGGCGGCCCCGGAAGTGGAGGAACCGCTCAACACGCGCTGGTAGCGATTGAGCGCCTGCTGATAATCCTGATAATGGGTCAACAGGATATCGCCCAAGGCCAGATCGAGCCAAGCCCGAATGTCCTCGTTTTGCTCCACCATGACCCGCTTTGCAAGCAAATTGTAAACCTGCTGGACGATGTCGGAATCTGACTGGAGGCGCGCGTGCTCCAGGCGCGCGGCGATCGAGCGGGCCGCCTCGGGCAGCAGCGGGGCGGCCGGCGGTCGTTCGATCAGGTTGCCCAGCGCCGGCACCACCTGGGACCATTCGCCGCGCTGGACCAGATGGAGCATTTCCAGATCCTGCCAGTTGTTCTCGGAGAACCGGCGCAGGCGCTCCAGTTGTCCCTCGACATGGCGCCGTTCCGCGGCGGTCAGGGCGCGGGCGGCTTCCGGGCCGGTGCAGCGGGCATAGTATTCGCGCGCCTGGCCGAAGTTGGCCCGCTCGCCATAGGCCAGGTCGGCGATCTGGAGGGCGGCGCGCAGCGCCAGCGGCGCCCGCTCATCGATCACGACAACCTGCGTGAAGGCGGTCATCGCCTCGTCGGCGTGGCCGTCGGCGAGTTGCTCGTCGGCCTGCAGGTAGAGCCGCGCCTGGCGGACGCCCGGCATGTCGCGCAGGATGCTGTCGGCCGAGACGCGCGCCTGGACCATCCGGTCCAGCTCGCGTAGGTGGACGCGCAACTGATCCTCGCCGCCGACGGCCATCTGGCTTTCGATCAACTGAAGCTGCTCGATGACCTCGGTCGGGATGCGCGTGCGCGGGTCGGCCGGTTCCTGCAGCTTGACGACTTCGATGTGGGGTTCAACGTCGAGCTCCGCCGAGCCGGAGCCGGACCGGGCCGAGGGCGAGAGGGAAGGCCCGGACGGGCTGATCAGTTGTTCCACCCGGGCGGTGTTGGAGTTACGCCCCTCGAGGCCCTTGTCGAGCATGCGGCCGGGCGAGGCGCTGGAGATTTCGCTGGCGGCGAAGGGGGCGGCCGGCGAGGTCAGGACGAGCTCGCGGCGCGCGCCATCGGCCACGACGACCGTACCGGGACCTGGGGCGGCGATCTGGCTTTCCGCCACGCGCGAGACGCGGGCGGCATCAGGCGGGGGGAAGACGGCCAGCGCCAACAGAGCCGCCGCGGCGGAAAACCCGCTCCACCACAGCGGCCGGCGCCATGGGGCAGCGCCGCGCCCGCCGTCAAGCGGACCGACGGGCCGTTCCCCCGCGTCCAGGCGATCCAGGACGCGCGCGGCGAGGTCATCAAAGTATTGCGGGCCGGGATGCGCCACGTCGGTGGCGCGGCGCATCAGCCGGGCGATCTGATCGTTCAGTTCGAAGGTTTCGCGGCAGGGGGGGCAGGCGGCCAGATGCTCCTCGAGCCGGGCCATCGTGGCCGGCGGCAGGCTGCCGCGCGAATACTCGTCGTAGAGCTGCTGCGCCCGATCGCAACGCATGCTCGTCCTTTCCCCACGGCCGACCGTTGTCGGCCGCGCCGAATCCGTCCAACCAGACCCACCGACCGCCCCGCGGGTTTGGCATCATTTAGGGTCTTGGGGAGAAGGTGAGTGCAGGCGAGAAACAGGGATTTTCGAGGGACGAGGAACGAATTTCCTGGGGGGCTCAGGAATCGCCGGCGGCGCGCCGGCGGGCGGCGCGCTGGCGCAGCCCGTGGACCAGGTGCCCCAACTTGCGCTGGAGCTTCTTGCGGGCCTCGTGGATGTTGAACTTGACGGCCCCTTCGCTGCACGCCATCGCCTCGGCGATTTCCTTGATCGAGCACCCCTCGATCTCAAACAGCATCACCGCCATCTGCTGGCGGTCGGGCAGTCCGGCCATCGCTTGCTCGATTTCGCGGCGGATTTCGCGCCGGATGGCTTCCTCGCGCGGATTGCCCCCCTGGGTGCCGCTCAGGACGATTGCCCCCTGCTCCGGCTCGAGCCCCTCGTCCATTTCATACAACCGGCGGCGATTCTTGCGCATGCGCCACGTCTGCACCTGGTTGACGGTGATCCGCATCACCCAGGACGCAAACCGCTCCGGATCCTTCAGATTCCCAATATAGCGGAACATCCGGATCAGGCTCTCCTGGACGACCTCGTCGGTGTCCTCATGGTCGCGCAGCATGGAATAGGCAATGCGGTAGACGTCGGGGGCGACCAGACGCAGCAACTGCTCGGTCCGCGCGCGGTCGCCGCGGCGGGCGGAGAGGATCAGCTCGGCGGGGATGTCGGCAAGGGCCATCGGGGGGCCAATCGGTCGGCGGCGGGGGCCGCCGGATCTGGGAAGACGGGACGATCACCCGCCTGCCAACAGACGTCGGCTTGTCGAACGCTACTACATAACGCGGTTGGGCGTCGGAATCAAGCCCGAATTGCTAAGACATGAACAACCTTGATCCTTCACGGCAAATTGACCGATGCCCCTCCATCGCGGAGCAAACAC
>ERZ795049.5940-NODE-5940-length-10962-cov-4.408637_pt1 | contig 10962 bp, 6 predicted proteins | sample MGYA00375133_ERZ795049 | MGnify/ENA primary metagenome ERZ795049 (study PRJEB30178, sample SAMN05720147) | activated sludge metagenome | isolation source: anaerobic digester from wastewater treatment plant | place: Japan | collected 2015-04-20 ...
GCAGGGCGACAGGGTGGCCGTGCGCACCAGGGAACTGGCCCGCAGGGCGGCCAGCCAGTCGGCCAGACTGGCTGGCAGGGTTTGCCAAAGGGCGTTCAGCGCGTCCTGGGCGACTGCTGGCCAGGCCAGTACCTCATCGGGCGCTGCCACCAGCCGCCGCAGTGGCAGGCAGGTGTGCCCGCGCCCCTCCATTTGCGCCAGCACGGCGCTACTTACCAGCAACACCGGCGATGCGTCAGGGTCAAGCTCGCGCATGAAGCTGGCCAGCGCGCTGTCGAGGCGGCGCAGCCAGCCCAGGTCGGCCCAACTGTGCAGAATGACCAACGGATCGGCCAGCAGTTCAGGTGTGCTGTCGGGCTCGACGATCAAGGCGGAATCAATCATGATGGTGTGGCTTTGGTCATGGGTCAGCAGTGAAGGGATGTTTTTTGTTATTGTTTTGATAGCTGCTTACGCTTATATGACAAGGGCTAGAGGGCTATTTGGCTTAAAAGATTGATTGGCCGTTCTGGTGCTGTTCATGGGGCGCTGACCCAGTTTTCAACCATCAGACCGGGGTAGTCTTTGAAATCGGCCTCGTTGTTGGTGACCAGCGTCAGCCCTGCGCTCACTGCATGGGCGGCGATGAGCTGGTCCATGGTGTCGCGGCGCCGGTCACGCACCGCTGCGGCCACCACGCCGTAGCTTTCGGCGGCGCTTGACTCAAAAGCCACGACCGGCACTCGCAGTGTCAGGCGCGCAAGCGATTTGGCTGCCACATCACGTTCGGCACCAACAAAGCGGTCAACACCGTGGCAAAGCTCAGCGTAGGTCACCACCGACATGCCAACTTGCCCCAAAGCAGCGGTCTTGAAGCGCTGCACCACTTGCGGTGGATGGGCATCGAGCAGGTAAACGCAGAAATTGGTGTCGAGCAGGTAGCGCATGATTAATGTAGAGCTAACCGGCGAGACAAAGCGGAGCTTGGGGTCGTCCAGGGACCGCAGGGAGCGAGGTTGAGCGCCATGTTAGAGCCTCGGCGTATCACAGGACGACAGGCTTCTCGGCAAACGCCTTGCCCCATACAAGCAACTGGTAGGTGCGGCAACTCGGGACGAAATATGGGTCATTTTCGATCAGCTCAACAGCACGCTCTTTGGAGGGAACCTCTAAAACCCAGAGCCCTCCGACAAAAGCACCGCCTGGAACCTCTCGGCAGCCACCCGCGATGAGGATTTCAGACTCATGTTTTTTGAGATATTCGAAATGCAAATTTTGTCGCTCCTTTCGAATTTCCATCATGTCAGGTGTGTCTGAAAAGAAGGTGATCCAGCGCATGAAATCTCCGTAAGTAAGTCTGGGGTTGGAAAGGTTCTAACGTGAAATAGCTTTCATGTCCGGGGGGGGGTGCAGAGTCCATGAAAGTCAAGCCGGCACCCTCTCGCCGGGCGCGCTTGGGGTGGCATTGGGTGCGTTATTGGCTCTGTCCAAGCCAACACACCCCCAGTCGCGCTCACGTTGTTCATGAAACTCACGGCCCTCGGCCATGAAGCTTTTTGGGAAGGCAGCAAAAATCTCGGTCAGGTCGCCAATGGTTTCCTGCACCACCGGGCGCAGCACCAGCGTGTTGCCGACACGCTCGATTTCTACGTCCTGCGCGCCATCGGCAAAGGCCAGCTCTTTGGGGATGCGCACGGCCAGCGAATTGCCGCTTTTGAAAACCCGGGTCAACATGAAGTTTTCTCCTTGAAAAATCGAAGTATATACAGGCTATACAAGTATTCAAAGCGCTACCGGACCGCTCTTCAATTGGTCGGTCAGCAATGGCTCAGCAACGCTTGGCCGGGCATTCATTTTTGCTTCTCTATCGATAGCTTTCCTGGCAATGCTGATGCGGGCTACGCTGTGTTTTGGCAGTTGAACTGCGGTATGGCGGGCGGCATTGAAACGGCGGCTCATGCTGGCAGGCTTTCTTGCGCCAGCATGGCATCCAGCGCATTGAGCAGGGGCTGGCAGGCGGGGATCAGGCAAACCCCGTTTTGCGCACCCTTGATGCCGCGCAGAAACAGATAAACCGCACCGCCCAGGTGTTCTTCGGGCAGATAGTTGCTTCCCAGGCGCTGTTTCAACAAGCGGTGTAGCGCCAACAGGTAAATCGCGGCCTGTACGTCATAGCGGTGCTCGGTCATGGCGTGGGCCAGAGCGTCAGGGTGATAGGCTGCATCGTCTTCGCCCAGATGATTGGACTTGTAGTCCAGCACCCAGTATTTGCCTTGGTGCTCAAACACCAAGTCGGCAAAACCCATCAGCATGCCGTGCAACTGGCGCTCAACCAGCGCTGGCCGATCAAGCCCCGGCAACAGGTGCAAGCGGCACTGGGCATCGACTTCTTTGGCCTGCATGCAATTGGCTGGCAGCCAGAACTCCATTTCGGGCATGAGGTTGACCAGATCGACCAGTGCCGCGTCGGGTCCGGGCAGCCTGGTTTGCACCACATCAGTCAGCCACAGCAGCACATCTTGCGCCTGCGCGCCACGGCCGGCGCGCTCACAGCGGCGTTGCAGGCGCGTGGCCATTGGCGCGTTGTCAGCCAAGGCAAAACGCTCGCTTGCCAGCCATTCGAGTTGCTCGTGCAGAAAGTTGCCAGCCTCGGCGCCGCGTGCAAACTGGTGCCAGGCTGCCGGGTTGGCTGCCGCGCCGGTGGGTTCTGGTGGGGCAGCGGCATCGGGCATCAGGTCCGGTTCATCGTCTGCCGGTCGGGGCGCTTGCAGTGGCGACAAGGCAGACGTTGCGCCGGTCGGGGTCAAGCCCCGCGCCAGGCCAGAAAAACTGCCAATCGTCCAATGCCGCTCGAAGTCGGCCTGGTAGTTGGGCCGCTCCAGCAGCGGGGCATCTGCCACGCTGTGGCTCAACAGGGTGCAGGCGGTATCAGGCTCTGCTGCCAGCAACTGCATGCCCGCACAGGTGGCGGCAAACTGCTCCAGCGTCGCCAGCCAGTCGGCGGCGGCAATGGGTTCGGTGCCGCCGATCAGATAACCTGTGCCACTGTGGTGAGAGACGCAGTCCGAACCAGTCCCTGATTTGACGGCAGAAAACCCCACCCACAGAGCATGGCGGGCGCGCGTGAGCGCCACATACACCAGCCGCAAGTCTTCGCGCAGGCGGTCACGGTCAGCCAGCGCCAGTTCGTCCTTGCTGAACTGCAGCCGCAATTCACGCTGGCCGTCCTCATTGGCGAGGTTGACGAAGGACGTGGTTTTGCTGTCTTTTGCTCTGAAACTGCTGGCAAAAGGCAGGCAAACCAGGGGGTATTCCAGCCCTTTGCTTTTGTGAATGGTGATGACCTTGACCAGATCGGCATCACTTTCAAGCCGCACCACCTGTTCATCGCCCTGGGCGCTGCCCTCGTTCACCTCGGTGACCAGCCAGCGAATCAGCGACTGCTCGCCGTCCTGGGTGCTGCTCGCGGTTTGCAGCAACTCTGCCAGGTGCAGGAAATTGGTCAGTTTGCGCTCGCCATTCGGGGCCGCCAGCCAGCGCGCTGCCAGTCCCAGTTGGTGCAAGGTCTGGCGCAGCATGGCCAACACGCCTTGCATTTGCCAGACGCTGCGCAATTGGCGCAATTGTTCACTGCGGGCATCAAACGCTTCGTCGTTGGCAGCCAGCCAGCCCAATTCAGCCAGACTCAGGCCAAGCGTGCGGGTGGCCAGCCCGGCGCGCACCAGCCGGGAGTCCTGTGGCGTGGCAACAGCGCGCAACCAGTGCACCAGGTCATGCGCCTCGCGACTGTCAAACACCGAATCCTTGTCGGACAGGTAGACCGAATCAACTGAGCGACGCTGCAGTTCGCGCCGCACCGCTGCCGCTTCCTTGCCGGTGCGCACCAGAATCGCGATATCAGCGGGGCGCAGCGGCTTGAAGCTGGCTGGCTGACCGGGCTCGTCAAAACCGGCCTGGCGGTCATTGAGCCAGCGCACAATCTGCTCGGCGCAGCGCGCGGCAAAGCGCTTGCGCATGCCGTCGGCATTGATCAGCTCCAGATCGTGCACCAGGGTCATGGCAGGCACCGGGCCATTCGCGTTGACCAACTGCTCTTTGCGGCCATTGGCCACGACGTTGACGAACGGCAGGGGATTGTCGTCACCCTGGCGGTACATGAAGGCCCCTTCAGTGCGCGTTGCCTCGGCATGGGCAAACCAGTGGTTGACCACATCGACCAGGGGCTGGGTGGCGCGAAAGTTTGTCTCCAGCACATAGTGGCGGCCGCTGGTGGCGCGGCGCGCCTGCATGTAGCTGTAGATGTCGGCACCCCGAAAACCGTAGATCGACTGTTTCGGGTCACCAATGAGCACCAGCGCGCTGTGGCGGTCATTGGTCTGGGTCTGGTAGATCTGGTCAAAAATCTGGTACTGCAGCGGCGAGGTGTCCTGAAACTCGTCAACCAGGATCACCGGGTACTGGGCCAGGATGCGTTCGCGCAGGCGCGTGCCATTCTGGCCGCCCAGGGCGCTGTTGAGGCGGCGCAGCATGTCGGCAAAGCCGAAACTGCCGCTTTGGCGTTTGAGCTGCAGCAGCCGCTGCGCTACCGTGGCGGCAGCGTGCAGTCGCACCGCCACGCGGATGTCAGGCAGTTTGTCAAGCGCCACTTCGAGTGCGGCAAACTGGGCAAACTCAGGCGGCAGGGCGATTGACGGCGCACCGGGCTTGCGGGCCAGCAGCAGTCCGTCCGGGGTGAAGCGCTCCCAGCCGGTCTTCAGGTCAGGCTTGTCGTCTTCAATCGCTCCGTTGGCCCAGCTTTTCAGGGTGTTGAGCCAGCCGGTGTAGTTCTTTGGGCTGAGTTTGTGACCGTTCCAGCCGCTGTTCTTGCTGGCGGTTTGCGCGTCCAGCCAGTCCTGCATGGTTTGCGCCCGTACCGCCCAGCCTTCCTTGATTTGCGCCAGCGCCGTCGCGCGTTGCGTGGTGGCCTGGGCCAGCACCTCGGCCAGCGTTCCATCGCCTGCTTCTGGCGCAATGTCCTGGTTCAGCAGCCCGCGCAGGTCAGCGCTGAGCTGGTCCACGTCACGCCAGATTGCCAGCACCTGCGCCAGCGGCTCGGCAGCCAGCGGGTAACAAGCCTGCCGCCAGTAATCGTGAGTCGCTTCGATGCGCATGGCTTCTTCATCGGCCACCAGTTCTTCGTCAAACAGGCAACCGCTGTCAAAGGCGTGTTCCTTGAGCATGCGTTGGCACCAGGCATCGATGGTGTGCACGGCGGCATCGTCCATGCTTTCTGCGGCCATCGCCAAGACCCAGGCGGCACGGTTGCGCTGCGGCCCCGGCGCATAGTCGGCCAGTAAGGTGGTCAGGAAAGTGTCATCCGGCTCGGGCTGTCGCTCCCCCCGAAAACACTGGGCGGCGCGGAGCAGGCGTTCGCGAATGCGGTCTGACAGTTCGCGCGTGGCAGCCCTGGTAAAGGTCATCACCAGGATTTCAGCCGGGCGCAGCGGCCGCTCAAAAGCATGTTCGCCGCCGTGGCCGAGCACCAGACGCAGGTACAGGGCGGCGATGGTCCAGGTTTTGCCGGTGCCAGCGCTGGCTTCGATCAGCCGGCTGCCCCACAGGTCAAAGGTGGCGGGATGCAGGACTTTGTTCGCTGGTTCGGGGGTGGTACTTGTCATGGACGCTTATCTGTGTAAAAACGTAACTCAAACGCTACATAGTTGATAGCTGGTAGTGCTAGATGAATAAGCGCTAGAGGCCAAAATATCATAAATTGTCAGCGCATCAAAGCGCCGCCTCGGTGCGGTGAAAGCGGGCTGTCACATGCTGATTTGCCCAGTCCAGCAAGGGTGCATAAACCTGCCGCGCCAGACTCTGGAAGCGGCCTTCAGCACTCAAAGCCTCAAAGTCCGGGAACATGCGGGCCAGGCAGGGCTCATCGTTTTCACCAGTTTGCATAAAGCTCCCCTCGTATTGCGCAATCGGGCCTTTGTCTTTCAACTGGGCCAGCGCCGTTTTGGGCGGCAGCGGCAATGGCGCCTGCATGCCTAGCAGCCAAAGTGACAGCAGCATGCGCAGTGTGGCCTGCGCTTTGTCCTTGGGCATCGGCGAGATGTCAACCAGCCCGTCGCGCCCAACCAGCACGCCGCAGGCGTTCAAGCCACTGGCGGCAAGCGCCAGGCTGCGCACCCAAGGGCCGAGCAGCTTGTCGGCTCTGGCCACTGGCTTGGCCCCTTTTTCAAGCAGTTTGCCCGGCTGCAGTTCCAGCCAGGCGGTGCTGACGCTGTGCGGCTGGCTGGTAGCAGGCGCTGGCAAGGCTTCACCCCGGCGCAGGTGATCAATCCAGTCTTCCAGCACCACCTCGCCCTGTTGCAGGCGAACAGACTGACGCTCTGCCGGTTCAGGAAAGCGGGCTTGCTCAGTGCGCCAGGCCTGCAGCATGGTGGTCAGCACCGCATGCAGGGCCTGTTGTTTGAGGTCGCCCAGGCCTTTGAGTGGCAACTCACCAGCGTTGTGCAGGCGTGTCAACGCGCTGGTCACGCAGGCCGCACCTTGGACCGCGTCGGTCCGGGCGCTTGCGCTGGTCAGCACATCCTGGATCAGCCCGTATTCCTGCAGGCCATCAAGGGCAAAACACTCTTCGTCGGCCCGGTCCTGAAGGTCTTCATCAAAGACGACTTGCAGCCGCTGCCGAAAAAATGCTTTCACCGGATTGCGCAGAAAACTGGTCAACTGGCTCAGGGTCACTGGCAGATTGGGGTCGGCGCAAAAACTGGTGCCAAGCTGGGTCGCCAAAGCCGTGCCCAGGGGGTCATCGGTGGCGACTGCGCTGGACTCATGGGCCGCACGCCACTCGCGGGCATAGGTCAGCAAGGGGCTGCCAGCTTCAAAGTAGCGCCGACTAAACGGTTGCAAGGGGTGCACGGTGGTGCGCCCGGACACCACCTGCTGGCCCCAGCCGGCGCTCAAGTAGTCGCGCAATTGCGACACCAGCACCGAGGGCGGCTGCTCGCTGTTGTCGCGCACGCTGTGGCCGCACCAACTGATATAGAGCTGGCGCCGGGCCGACAGCAAGGCCTCCAGCATCAGTTGACGGTCATCATCGCGGCGCGAGCGGTCGCCAGGGCGCGAGGTGCCTGGCAACCCCATCAGGTCAAAGTCGCTGCGCTGGCTGCGCCTGGGGTAGTCGCCGTCGTTCATGCCGAGCAGGCAAATCACTTCAAACGGAATGGCCCGCATCGGCATCAAAGTGCAAAAAGTGACGCCGCCGGCCTGAAAGCGCTGGTTCAGCCTGGGCACGTCGATCGCCTCCAGCCAGGCCGAGCGGGCCACGATCAGCGGCACTGCCTGGACAAAACCGGCTTCTTCACAGGCCGTTTGCCAGGCAATCAGCCCGTCTTCAAGCGCGCCAAGTGCCTGTTTGTCGGTGGGCGACTCGCACCTGAACATCGCGGCGAGCAAGGTGCGGCCGCGCTGCGCCCAGCTTGCGGGCTCTGCTGGCGTGTTGGCCACGGTCCACCAGTCAACCAGCGCCTGCAACAGGTGGGCCAGCGACCCGGCCAGCTCGGCTTCCAGACCCGCCACCTCGCCGTAGGGCTCAATGTCGCTGAAGTCGGCTAGCGGATCGTCGGCCGGCACCACGCCACTGGCATAGCCCAGCAGCATGCGGCGCAGGCCAAACCAGGCACTGTTTTGATCGCCACAGGCCAGCAGACCCAGATCGGCGCGATGCTCAAGGTTCAAGCCCCAGCGAATGCCGGCCCCCACCATCCAGCGGGTGAGTCGGGGCAGGGATTCCTGATCAATGCCAAAACGCAGCGCCACGGCGGGTACTTCCAGCAAATCCACCAGTTCGCTCATGCAGCAGCGCTGCTGCGGCAGGCGCAGCAACCAGTCCAGCGCGCCAATCACCGGGCTGCTGGTTCTGGCGCTCATGTCGGCAATGTCAAACGGGATGAAACGCGCGTCCTGGCGCTTGTATTGACCAAAAACGGCCCGGATGGCCGGGGCCATTTGCGTGATGTCGGGCACCATCACAATCACATCGCGCGGGTTAAGCGCTGCCTCACCGGCAGGCTGGGCCAGCAACTGCAACAGTTGGTCATGCAGGATTTCGAGTTCACGCACCTTGCTGTGGGCGCTGTGGAAAACGATGGAATCGTCATGCGCCGCCAACGGCAGTTTGGTGTGGTCCGCCAACGGCACCAGGTCACGAATGCGGTTTTGCACCCGCCTGAGCAAGGGCATCTGCTCATCTTCCTCAGTCTCGTCAAACAAATCAAGGCGGGCCAGACCGAATTTCAGGCGGCAATGCTCGGCATCGTCAAAGACATCGAGTTGACGGATGAAGTCGCGCCCCTGCCGGCCCCAGGCAGCCAGCAGCGGATGGGCATGGGCATGCATGTCTTCCAGCGGCAAGGCCGACAGCTCCCGGCCCTGGCGTAACGGCTGGCGCCTGCGCTGCGAATTGAGCAATTCACGGCCATCCATGATGTCGCCCCAATAGAAGCGACAGGGGTTGGGGATCGCCAGCATGACCTGGCGGTGGGCTGCCAGCGCCGCCAAGGCCTGCAGGGTGGTCCAGGGGATCTGGCTCATGCCAAACACGATCACCCGTTGCGCCACCCGGCTGGCCAGGGGCTCGCCCGATGCCAGGCGCGCCAACACCCGCTGAGCAACAAGCGGGCGGATGCTTTGCTGTTGCTGGGCGTCAAGCGTTTGCAGCACTGCGCGCCAAAGCCGGGGTTGCCAGCGCTGCTCAGTGGGTAAGTCAGCAGCAGCCCCGCTTGCCAGTATCAGGTGGTCCTGGCCCAGCGCCCAGGCCTGCAGCCAGTCGGCGCGGTAGTTCTGGTATTGGTCAAACAGGTCGGCCAGCTTGGCCGCGAGTTGCAGCAGTCGGTCTGGCTCGTTGGGCTTGAGAAAACCGGCCACTGGCGCAAAGTCGGGCTCTGTCAACAAGCCCGGCAGCAGTTGCATCAGGCGCCAGATCATCGGCAGCTTGTCCAGTGGCGAATCAACTGGCACCGCATCGTGGCCCAGCACCTGGCGATAGGTGCGCCACAAAAAGCGAGATGGCAGCTCAACCCGGGTGGCTGCGCAGACACCGCCGATGCGCGCCAACGCCATCTTGACCCATTCAGCCACGCCATTGCTTTGCACCAGGATGATTTCTTCCTCCCAGGGGTTCAAGGGGTGCCGCCTGATCCAGTTGATCACCACCTCGGCCAGGTCTTCGGCGCGGTTGCTGTGAAAGGCGATGAAACCGGGTTGCAAAACGGTTTGAGATGTGGTGGGGTTCATGAGAACAGGCAGTGCGCCGGGCGTTAATCTGTTGATCGGGACGTGAAAGGCTGATGACGTGAGTATGGCCGCGCAGAGCTTAACCCGCCCGATGGTCACAGCGTGAGCCTGTGCCCGGCCAAAAACATATCAAAACACTGGTGCAAATCACAGCTCGGCGGGCTCACGTCCTGAACGCTGCGGGGTTCAAACTTGCGTTCATTCAGAGGCCATCCGCTTGTGCCTCGTTCAAACCGTTGATCAAGGAGATTCCATAACAGCGCCAGCAGCCGCAAGGTCAGTTCATTCACGCCAAACCGGGTCAGACTGGTGCGTGCAAACCGGCTGCACCCCGCACCACCTCCTGCATCTGCCCTTGCTGCAAGCGCACAACCCGCTGCGCCCCGGCGATTGTCTCGGGCCGGTGCGCCACGATGATGCGCGTTAGCGGCAACTGCGCCAGCGCTTGCGTCACCTGGTGTTCGTTGGCAATGTCCAGGTGGCTGGTGGCTTCGTCCAGCGCCAGCACCTTGGGTCTTTTGTACAAGGCCCGCGCCAGCAGCACGCGCTGTTTTTGCCCACCTGACAGGGACGAACCCATGTCGCCCACCAGAGTCTGGTAGCCCATCGGCATGCGGGTAATGTCCTCATGCACGGCGGCTACCTGGGCGCAGGCGTGGACGTGTTCTTCACTTGCTTGCACGTCAAAAAAACTGATGTTGTCGCCAATGCTGCCCGCCAGCAACACGTCTTCCTGCATCACCGTGCCAATGCGCTGGCGGTAGTTTTGCAGCCCCAGGTGCTTGACCGGAATGCCGCCGTACAACACCTCGCCCTCTTGCGGGGTCAGCAAACCCAGCAGCACCTTGAGCAGCGTGGTTTTGCCGCAGCCGCTGGGGCCGATGATGGCGACACTTTGCCCTGCCTCCAGGCGCAAGTTGGCCTCTTTCAGAATCCAGGGCTCGCCCTCGCCATAGCGAAAGCTCACGCCTTTAAGCTCCAGACTGGGCTCCAGGTGGGCCAGGTCGTTGGCAGGCAATTCGTTGGTCTCGGGAGTGCTCAGCACAATGTCGCCCAGGCGCTCTGCATGCAGGCTGAGCATCTTGATTTCGACCGCGTAGTTGATCAGCGCCGACACCCGGCTGCTGAACTGCCCCTTGTAGCTGATAAAGGCGAACAGCATGCCGATGGTGAACACCTGTGCCGCGCCAGTCGTGGCACCCGCCCCAGCCGTGCCAGACTGCATCACCAGGCCTGCCCCCAGCCAGAACACCAGCAGGTTTTCAACACCAGTGACAAAGGTGTTGGCGGTAGCAAAGCCGATGTTCATTTTGGCGGTGCGCACATCGCGGTTTTGTACTTCCACCAGCAGGTTTTGCCAACGGGCGCGGCGTTCTTGCTCGCGGCCAAACAGCTTGAGCGGCGTGATGGCGCGCAGGGTTTCCAGAAAGTGGGTGTTCTCACGCGCAGCCACCACCAGGCGCTCGGCTGCTGCATCACGAAACGGGCGGTAGGCCACCCAGCGCAACACGCCGTAAACCAACACCGAGCCGACCACCACCGCGCTCAATTTCAACGAATACAGCAGCATCATGCCCAGGGCCGCCACACCCATGATGCCATCCAGCACCGCTTCAATCACGCTGGTGGTGAGCGTCTTTTGAATGCTGCCGACCGAGCCAAAGCGGCTCACCACGTCGCCCAGGTGGCGCTTCTCAAAGTATT
>ERZ795049.5956-NODE-5956-length-10948-cov-3.294960_pt1 | contig 10948 bp, 11 predicted proteins | sample MGYA00375133_ERZ795049 | MGnify/ENA primary metagenome ERZ795049 (study PRJEB30178, sample SAMN05720147) | activated sludge metagenome | isolation source: anaerobic digester from wastewater treatment plant | place: Japan | collected 2015-04-20 ...
CCGCCCTGACCCAAGTTTGTATCATATCCATTGGGAAAACTGAGTATAAAATCATGTGCCTGCGCTATACGGCACACCTTAGCAATATCTTCATCTGTTGCATGTTCATTGCCCCATTTAAGGTTTTCTCGGATGGTGCCTGAAAAGAGCACGTTGTTTTGCAAAACCATTGCAACCGCATCCCGTAAAGTTTGCAAATTGTATTCTCGCACGTCATGCCCTCCGACGTACACGCTGCCTGACTGGACATCATATAATCTTGGAATGAGCTGCACAAGGGTAGTTTTTGCTGAACCTGTTGCGCCAATAATTCCAACTGTTTCCCCTGGTTGAATATTAAGCTCTATATCCTTAAGTGTTTTTTCTTCACTTCCTATGCTGTAGCTGAAGTTGACAGAGGAAAACTCTATGCTGCCGTCATTAACTGAAGTAAGTCCGCCGTCGACCGGGTTTTGGATTGTGGGCTCTTCATCAAGCACCTCGAGGATTCTTTCATAGGAAGCCCTTGTTATAATTACCATAACAAAAACCATGCTCAGCATCATAAGCGAAATCAAAATTTGCATGGCGTAGCTCATAAAGCTCATCAAATCCCCTGTAAGCATGGTCCCTTTTATGACCTTTACTCCGCCGAACCAGGCAATTGCAAGCATGCAGGCATAAATGACAAACTGCATTATAGGCATCGTCCACACAACAACCCGTTCAGCTGCAAGCTGCAATTGCCGCACACGGTTTGAGGCATCTGTAAATTTTTCGGTCTCATGGTTTTCGCGGACAAAGGCTTTCACAACCCGTATGCCGATAAGGTTCTCTTGAACCACCGCATTCATTTTGTCGTATTGCTTGAGCATCTTTAAAAAACGCGGGTGTGCAATTGAGATTACCCATGCAAGGATTGCAGCGAGCAGTGGTGAAGCAAGCAAGAAAATCACAGCAAGGCTTGAGTTGATGGAAATTGTCATAAGGATTGAACTCAATAGCATGAGTGGTGCACGCACTGCCATCCGTATGAGCATCATAAAAGTATTTTGCGCGTTCGTGACATCCGTAGTCAGCCTGGTAACAAGGCTTGCAGTGCTGAACTTATCAAGGTTTGCAAATGAGAATTCCTGGACGCTGCTAAAAAGGGCAGCGCGGAGGTTTTTTGCAAAACCAGCAGCTGCTGTGGATGAAAACCTTGCTGCTAAAGCGCCGAATAAAAGGGAAAACAGAGCTATGCCAATCATCGTCAATCCTGTAGTTGTGATATATGAGGTATCTGAGTTCGCAATTCCTATATTTATAATGCGAGCCATTAAAAATGGGATTGCTACCTCAAGAGACACCTCGAAGATTATCATCACCGGAGTAAGCAGAGTCTGTTTTTTGTATTCCCCTATATATGCAGCCAATCTTTTTAGCATGTATGGACCTCCTGCTATACGCTAACCATTATGCGCCCAGGGGGGCTCTTTGTAAAGGCTTTGAAGATGGCGAGTACTCTCAGGCAAAAAAAAGCGGCTGACGCCACTTTACTTTTCAACATTAAAGTTTCTTATTATTTGATATAAAGACCGACTATCCATAAATCTGTATCAAAGGCAATTGTATATACCAGAGCTTTCTTCTCATATTTTGCTTGAAGTACAACTACTGCATATTCTTCACCGCTATTCTTATCCATTTCACCGACAACTGCGCTTTGGCCAAATTCTACAAAGCTCCCTGCTTCAGCCAGCATGGTTTCAGCCCCAAGCATAAGCGCTTCAGATGAGAGCACATCGCGCAGTTCTTCCCTCACCGCCGTATCGCTGAGTTTATCAAATTCACCTGCATTAATGAGCAGCACAGTGCTTTCCGCTCTCGAGATCACATCCTTCTCATTGAAGGCTTCACTGACTCTTCTTGTGCAGCCATTAGTTGCGAGCATTAGCATAATGCAAACTGCCACAGAGATTATTCGTTTTTGCATGTTCCTTCCTCCTTGCAACTAAACCTTCCTTTTGCTTAGGAAAGCAGAGTCAGATATTCGTTACTGCGCCGCGCCCTTCCGCTTAAAATACTCAATAATACCATAGTATATTCCGCTGGCCATCTTTTTTTGGAAGGATGTATCCGAGAGCTTGATGTCTTCTTCTTTATTAGTCATATGCCCCATTTCAATGTTTATTATTGGTCTTTCGCACCAGTTAAAGCCGGTCTGATCGCTTCGGGTTACTATACCGCGATCTATGCTTATACCAGTATGCTTTGAATACGACGAAAGAACATATTTTGCGCTAAGCTTACAATCTTCCAGGTACGGATTTGTTTTTGGTATCAGCATGAAGGCGCCTTTTACCTGGTTATCATTTGAGCCATTGCAATGGAGGCGTATAGCCAAATCAACATTGTTTTTGTTGAAGAGCTTTGCCCGCTCAGCGTTTGAGATATTAACATCTGCTGTTTCGCGAGTCATTATAACTGATGCGCCTGACTCTTTTAGTAAGTCCCTTAATAAAAGTCCTACGCTTAGGTTGACTTCATGTTCACGTGTGCCTGTAAATCTTCCATAAGTTCCGGCTGACACTTTCTTTTTTTGTTTGGATGAGCCGGGCGCAACGGGTTCAAGCTCATCGTTGTCATGTGCTTGATGTCCGGGGTCTATGCCAATTACAAGCCCCTTTAAAATCTCCTGGGGCATCTGAGCATTAGGAACGGGTGTTTTGGTTTGCGCAGGTCTTGGGGAGGGCGTTGAAGGGTGCAGCTCTTCTTGATTAGGTGTGCTTATTTGCGGCACAGGACTGGGCGTGCTTTTTTTATCAATTTCTTTAGCAGGCTGTAAGTTCACAGAGTATTCAGAAGAGTCTTGCGTTGTTAGAGCTAAGTCATCTTCTGGAAATGTAATATCCAGAGGTTGCTGCGGTTCGACTTCTTGGGAAGCAGTCTTAAACAAAAAGAAAACAACAGCTGCTAGGAGTACAACCAAAGATGAAATGAACAGCTTTAAAATTGGCTTTAAACGCATTTAGGCACCTATTACATGTGTCAACGGCATAAGGCAAATACCTGCGAAAGTAGCAGTCAGGGCTAACCGTGTAAACCCGTATTGGCGTGATGAGGGAATAAGTTCTTCAATTGAGATATAGAGCATTATTCCAGCAACAATAGAAAACAGAACACCAAGCAATGTGTTGCTGATAAACGGCTGCAAAACAGAATATGCCAACAAAGCACCAACAGGTTCAGAAATACCGGATAGCAAAGTATACAGGAAGGCACGTTTTTTATTGCCTGTTGCAAAATAAATCGGCATTGCAACCGATATGCCTTCGGGTATATTATGTAGCGCAATCGCAACTGCAATTGTAAGCCCGATTGACGGGTTGCTCATACCGGCCATAAAGGTAGCGATGCCCTCAGGAAAGTTGTGCACTGCAATTGCCAGCATTGACATCATGCCAAGCCTGTATATATTGCCATGCGAGTTTTCGCCTTCAGTTTTGCCATGCTCGTGCGGCACCAGCTTATCAAGCCCTGAAGCAATTCCAACACCAAGAAGCAGCGAAGCAACGCTTATTACAACCCCAGTCGCCTTATTGTACTGTTGCGCCAGCAGGTCAGTCGCAAGAGGCAGCATATCTAAAAAAGAAACGCTCACCATTACACCTGCAGCGAACCCTAAAGAAACGGTTACAAGCTTTTCACTTTTCTTTTTTGTAAAAACGACAACAAGTGCGCCAAGCAGCGTTGAAAGGCCTGCACCCAAAGAAAGCAACAAAGCGCGCATAATGTCCGTCTTTAGCATTTATCTACCTCCAAGTATATTATCAAGGCCGTATTTCATAAAAGCGAAGCCAGCGAAAATGCTGACATTAACCTTTGACATTGGCTACAAGTTTTTGCACAGCCTCCATAAGGCATAACACATCCATACCGCAGGCAACTGCATCAAAGCCTTCTTCAAAGCGTTGTTTTGCTGTAGGAACATCACCAGCATATATAAAAGCAAGCTTACCTGAAGATTTGCACGCTTCAAGAATTCTATTTATGGCAGACTGCAAAATAGGCGAAAATAATTCTCCAGGCACGCCAAGCGCAATTGAAAGGTCGTATGGGCCAACGAAGATTCCATCTACCCCAGCAAGGTCCGCGATTCTTTCAACTTGAGCAAGGCAGCCTGCAGTTTCGCATTGCGGGATGAGCAATGTTTGAGCATTACAGATGTTAAAATGCTCTTCGAGTTTAGGTGAAGCTGCATCTTTACCAAAACCCGCTGAGCGTGTCCAGGCAAAACCTCTGCTGCCTAAAGGTGCATATTTTGCAAATTCAACAAGGCGTTTAACTTCATCTAAATCTTGAATATAGGGTACAATAAGCCCAGCTGCGCCAATATCAAGCATTTTTAGTACAGACGAACGCGTTGAATCCTGTGTGCGCACTAATGGCTCAATCCCTCTTAATCTCCCTGCGATTATTGCAGCTGCTGCACTTTTTACATCGAATGTACCATGTTCTGCATCTGCAATAAAAAAGTCCAAGCCGGATAATCCAAGACATTCTGCCGCTAAATGACCTTCCAGTTCGAGGAACATCCCAAGCGCCTGTCTGCCATCAGAAATGATTTCTTTAAGTTTGTTATGCATTTTACACCCCTTTATAAGTATATGCAATATTGATACCTAAACAACGCTATAATCATCAGTTTTATGCTTAAGGCTGTTAAACGGCTATTATGCTTTATTTGTTTTGCAGCCTACAATTTGAGCAGCATTATACTTGATATACTCGAATTCTATTCATTACCTGCTTCTTCCGCGAGAAAGGCGCAAGAGAAGCTTAATAAATATATAAAAAACAATTAAAGAAAGAAACACTCCAAATAAGCCTAACGCCATTAAGTAGAGACCTGCTTCCATTACGTTCATGTTAACCTCCCAACAATGTAACCAGCCAAGGTGTAATGCCGAGTATAATGCTTCCTGCAATAACAGAGCCAAGCTGCCCTGCGACATTTGCTCCAGCAGCCTGCATTAGAATGAAATTCTGCGGGTCTTCAGCTTTTGCCATACGCTGAACAATACGCGATGCCATAGGGAAGGCGGATATGCCGGCAGCGCCTACCATTGGGTTTACTTTGTCTTTTGAGAATAGGTTGATTAGTTTGGCAAAGAGGACGCCTCCCGCTGTATCAAAAATAAATGCAACTAGGCCGAGCGCTAAGATTGAGAGGGTCCTCCATGTTAAAAATTCATCATAGCGCATAGTGGCACCAATAGTTATACCTAACAGGAGTGTGACAATATTTGCAAGCTCGTTTTGAGCGGCGTTGAAAAGCCTGTTTACGACACCTGCTTCCCTAAGGAGATTCCCAAACATTAAGAGCCCTATAAGCAGCACGCTCATTGGGGCTAGAATGCCTGCAAGAACAGTTATGCCGATAGGGAAAACCACCATAACCCATTTCTTTATATTTACTTCGCCGTAGTGCATTCGTATTTTACGCTCCTGCTTTGTTGTCAAAAGTCTAATAACGGGTGGTTGAATAATTGGCACAAGCGACATGTACGAATACGCGACCACAGTTATGGGGCCGACAAGACGTGGCGCAAATTGGGAAGCAACGACAATAGACGTGGGGCCATCCGCAGCTCCAATAATTCCGATTGCAGCAGCTTCCTTAAGAGTGTACCCAAGCTCAGGAAACAGGTTGTTAAGCCCAAGTACAGCGAGAATTGTAAAAAAGATTCCAAATTGTGCGGCAGCACCGAAAAACATCATTTTGGGGGTTGCAAATAATGGTCTGAAGTCCGTCATAGCTCCAATGCCAATAAAAATAAACGCGGGAAACATTTCAGTCAAAATACCCGAATTATAGAGCAGTTGCAGCAGCCCGACTTCTCCAGCGGGCGAGCCCCAAATAAATGCAAACGGCAGGTTCACAATAATTGCGCCAAACCCAATTGGCAGAAGCAGCATGGGTTCATAATCTTTAGCAATTGCTAAATAAATGAGCAAACCGCCTATTGCATACATTATTGCGTGTTCCGCTCTAAAAGCCAGGACACCTTCGAAAAGCTTTTCAATCCATCCCATAAACGCCGCAAGCCTCATTTCATTTTGGTTATTGTATGGAAGTCAATTTAACCGTAAATTACGCATGTGTTTAATAAATTCGATTATATCATAACATCTCCTGTAATCACTATACTGCTTTTGGGTTAAGTCATAGGTTAATTAAGGCAAAGCCTGTTGTAAATCTATCCATTTCCTTGCATTGGTCTTTAGCACGCATTATAATTATTATATTATAGGATTTTATGGGGGTTAGCTATGCAGAAGACACGTGTTACAGTCCATGTCGCTGGGCAGACGCTCCATTTATGCGGTACCGAAGACGAAACGTATATAAAAAGTGTTGCTGCCTATGTCGATGAGAAAATCGAAAAAGCCCAACAGACTCACCCTTCTCTGGGTACGAGCACTTGTATTTTGCTTGGGGCTTTAAACATGGCTGATGAGCTTTTTAAGCTTAGGCAGCAGTATACTGAACTGGATTATCGAATAGAAGAACTCCGAAGGCTAAGTATGCCTGTATCGCAAACAACGCGTGATGCTGTTCCTGTCAAGCATCCGTTTGAAGACAGGCAGACTATAACTAAGACTTGATTATGTCTCCTTTATTTACTGCTTAGCTGGCTCATAAAGAGATTATACGGCAGCGCCCGGGGGGAACCGGGCGCTGCCTTACTAAGGATGGTTGGGGGTATGTCATCGCCCTTTGGACGATATGACCTTAATTAGGGATGAGTTCTCCAAATTTAACTGTGACTTGAAGTTCCTCTTTGTCCCGTTGTAGCTTTATGATTGCCATATCGCCTGCATTATATTCAGCTATTGCGGCAGCAAGTTCATTTCCTGTGGTAATAGTTGCTTCATCAAGTTGCAAGATTAGGTCACCAGCCTTTATTCCTGCTGATTCAGCAGCGCTGTTTGGTGCAACCTCAGTGACTTGTACGCGTGTTTCTATGTTTTCAGGTTCTCCATAGAAATCAAAAATTCCGCTCTTGCCACCGCTTTGGGTGAGGGCAACATTTCGGGTGTAAACACCAAGATACGCTCTTCCGCTAACATATCCCAAATCGATTAAATCTTTAATTGTTCGCCTTGCGCTGTTTACCGGAATTGCAAACCCTAAACCTTCAGTAGCTACAGAAGCAATTTTTGCATTTATTATACCAATCAGCTCTGCTTTTGCATTAAAGAGTCCACCGCCGGAATTGCCTGGGTTTATTGCTGCATCTGTTTGGAGCAGTGTCATTTCCCTGTTCCCGATTGTTATAGTCCGAGATAGAGCGCTTACCATCCCGCTTGTCGCTGTACCCCGAAGTTCACCTAAAGGGTTGCCAATAGCAATTACATCTTCGCCCACAAGCAGGGCATCTGAATTTCCCATTACAACAGGTGTCAGACCTGAGGTTTCAATTTTTATTACCGCAAGGTCGGTTCTTGAATCAGTACCTACAAGCGCAGCATCATACTCGGTGTCGTTGTCAAGGTAGACCTTAATTTTTTCAGCGCCAGCTACAACATGGTCATTTGTAATAATATAGCCATCGTTTGAAACGATTACGCCGCTTCCGCTGCCGGATGTTATTCTGTTGCGCCCGTACCAATCTACAGAAGTACCTTCGACTCCTATCCCAACTATTGAAGGAGCAGCAAGTTGTACGATTTCGGTTTTCGTATAGCCCTCAGCATTGCCTTTAGCAGTTTTGCTTTCAACTGGGGTTGGGAGTTCGGGTACTGCAGCAGCTGGCGCAGAGTTTGGCTGGGTCGCCTGAGGCGTAGGCTCCGGTTGTATACGGCCGCTTAAAGTGTGCATATAATACCCGCCTGCGAGTCCGCCAATAAGCGCTGTTATAATCATGCAGATAATCAAAGCAGCAAAACTTATCTTTCTGCCTGCAGGCCTGTATCCTGACCCGCCAAGGTGTTGCTGTTTTTGATCTTCATACCAATAATCATGTTCCATAATGTTGCCCTCCTGATTCTGTCCGATAATCCTACATATTTTATACACTGCAATTTTGAACATATCATACCAAACTTGCGTAACTCTTATGGATAATCTTGTACCAAATATGTCATTAAAATGTGTGTCAGGCATATCCGGCGGCTGCATTGACACTTATTCAACCTAAGGATACAATGTTTTAAAGTTGCCAATTTTGTGGTTTTAATGCAAGTATAGGCCAAGCTTAAGGCCTTAAAAAGCGTTAAAACTTTGGAGAGCATGCGGATGCGATTTCTTATCAAGTTTCTAAAAGGCGCATTAATAGGAATTTCTGTTGTGATACCTGGAGTTAGCGGGGGCTCAATGGCTATGTCAATGGGTATTTACGATAAACTGTTGGATTTTTTGACCCTGCGCAAGCAGGTTTCAAAGCAGGGTAGAATCCTTGCACCGTATATTTTGGGTATGGTGTTTGGAGTTATAATTTTTTCTTATTTTATTGAACAGCTGTTTATAGAATTTCCCCTAATTACAGCATGTGCTTTTGCAGGAATGATTCTTGGGGCGCTGCCTATGCTCATACAGCGTGTGCGCGGCAAGCGGATTTCCCTATTAAATGCCATGCTGCTTATAGGGATGGCAGCAGGCTTGGTCTTACTAACACTTAATGTTCACAGCAGTGGAACTGGCTTTAACCTCAACCCCACGCTTGCACATGCCATGCTTGCAGTTGTGCTTGGGTTTTTAGCAGCAGCTGTTATGGCAGTGCCTGGCTTGAGCGGGTCAATGCTTCTTATATTGCTTGGATATTATCAGGTGATGCTTCAAACAATAAATAGATTTACGGAAGCTGTATTGGCTTTCAATTTTGCTACTATCTTAAAATCCGCATTAATTTTAGCCCCGTTTGCAATTGGTGTAGCTGCAGGGTTTATTTTTATGGCGCGAATAATACGAATTCTGATTAAGCGCTTGCCATATTCGACATATTATATAATACTTGGGCTTATTATAGCCTCGCCTTTAGCTGTTATTTACCCACAGAACTTATCCTCAGCAGGGCTTTTTGAGTGGATACTCGGGCTTATCGCAGCAACTGCCGGGTTCTTTTTAGCGAAGCAATTAGGGAAGGATGGCGCGTGAATAATACTTATATTTATAACCATAGAGTATCAGTTCATGAAATTGATGCTTTTGGACTGTGGCGGCCTGACGCAATCTTAAGGCTTATGCAGTATGTTGCTGGGCTGCATTCGCAAGCGCTTGGCTATTCGCGGGACAAGCTGATTAAGGAGTATAAAACCGTCTGGATGCTTTCAAGCATAGCTGTAAAATTCATAAAATACCCGGGCTTTGATGAGGAGGTAGAACTTGAAACCTGGTATGGGCAGCCGGAACGGGTATTATTGGCACTTACCCCTTGATTTCGGACAGTTAAAATGCACACTAAAATAGCTGCACCCCAAAAAGCGGACAGTATCAATGAACACTGAATTGTCCATAATAAGGAAAGAGGTGATCAATTATGCGAAGTTTAGAAGAACGAGAAACCGCTCTTAATATGTACTTCAAAGATGGCGAAAGTTATCAATACATCGCAAAGACCATGAACATCCCGCTTGACACAATAAAATCATGGTGCCTTAGGTATCGAAAAAAGATGGGGATCCCGCAGCGTGATAAGGCCGGACGCCGCAAAGAGGCTGTCCGCAAGGAGGACATTCACAGTCGTACCCCGAAGACTGATTCCCAAGAAGATCGTATAGCACGGTTGGAGATGGAGGTGGATCTGCTGCGAAATTTTCTCATACTGACAGAAAGAGGGTGAGAAAATCGCAAATGTACGCTGTCATCAAGCGATTCGCGGGAAAATATCCTGTTGCTGTGATGTGCCAGTTTTATGATGTTTCACGAAGCGGCTATTATGACTGGCTGGGTCGTGAGCAATGCGAGAATCCGGACAAAGATCTAATTGACTTAATTGCCGAATGCCACAAACGCCACAAGAGACGCTTCGGCTATCGCAGGGTTGTCAAATGGCTCAAGCGCGAAAAGGGGCTAATTGTAAACCATAAAAAGGTGTGGCGGATTACAAGCAGGAACAATATGCTGTCAGTTATTCGCCGTAAAAAGCCGTTTAACTACAAGCCGAATGGGAACTTGCGTTACGAAAACGTGATGAATAGGGGATTTAGTGCGGACAGACCGAATCAAAAATGGGTGACGGACATCTCCTATATTATAGTGCCGGAAGGAACGCTATATCTGTCGGCAATCCGGGACTTATGCGGCAACTTTATCGTGGCGCACAAGACGGCGAAACGGCAAGACTACTCACTCGTCAAAAATACGATAGAAGCGGCCGTCGCTTCTGAAACGCCGCCGAAAGACTTAATTCTTCACAGCGACGGCGGCGGGCAATATCGATCATGGGACTACCATTTTCAAGTAACAGAAAATGGCATAACCCCGTCTATGTCAAAGCCTGCAACACCCGGTGACAATGCGATGGCGGAAAACTTTTTCAGCACGTTCAAGACGGAGTGTATTTATCTCGAAAAACCAAAAACGCTTACCGAAGCCGAGAGATTGACCGATGAATTTGTCCAATACTACAACTATGAGCGCATTCAGGGTAATGGGCTAACGCCTTTTGAGGAACGGGAAACAGCCGCAAGGCTCTCGGGGACTCTGTCCCCGAACCCCTGAGGTTTATCGCTTTGTTTTCCTTGCCGAATGAAAAGAGCGGTCAACCGACCGCCCCATTCGTATAAGCCAAACCTTGTAGGCCGCTCGGGTCGCTCCTCAGCGTTGCCCTATCCTGCTCACAAGTAAAAGCATTATGATTATTGCCAGTTCTTCATCATTTATTCGGGGTGTGCAAAAGGAGTGTCCGTCGCTCGGGGTTCGGTGCCATAATTGCAAACACAGCTCTGCTCCAAAAGGCTGGGTATAAGGTTGCAGATATTA
>ERZ795049.5960-NODE-5960-length-10945-cov-3.706152_pt1 | contig 10945 bp, 12 predicted proteins | sample MGYA00375133_ERZ795049 | MGnify/ENA primary metagenome ERZ795049 (study PRJEB30178, sample SAMN05720147) | activated sludge metagenome | isolation source: anaerobic digester from wastewater treatment plant | place: Japan | collected 2015-04-20 ...
AAAAAAAACCATATTATTATGAAAAAATTTAAAGTGTACAAAAACGAAACTACAAGACTAACTGATAAGGTATACCTTACCAGTTCTGTGGACCTTTCAGTTGATGAAAAGGAGTTGTTCAGTGCGGCTATAAGTCGTATTGATATTGGTGAATATAACTTCGGACGAAATGCTCTTGGTGCATATCGTCCAAAAGATATAGGTGTCGATACTGCATACGGTAAAAGAATCTGGATTTCTCCAGCGTATTTTACCTTAGGCGAAAAGTTAGTCGAAAAAGGATTTCTAGATAAGTCCTTTTTCAAATTAGATCATATAACATCATATGATGACGATGGAGACGAATATAAAAAGGCTCTGCCATATTCAGATATAATGAAAGATGATCATTTATCTTCAATAAGCGATTATCTTTTAACAAAAGGATGGGTTCTTACAAAAGAAAAAGATACTCATCATTCAGATTTTAGAGACAATGTGGTCTCTGCCTTTGTTCATATTGGTGACCACATTGTCAATGTTGCCTTTAAAAGGGTGAAAGGGATCTTACAAATAAGACTCCTACCTTTAAAAGGTAAGAGATCTCTGACATGGTATCATCTAGATAGTATGTTTAGAGATCAGGTACTTGCAACGATAGCATTTCCATTCCAAGCTATCATTGCAGAATCTGTTAGTAATGGTAACACTCATAAAATTGAGTGGAAAGTTTCTGATACTAACAGACTGTATTTTAGTCATACTGAGTATGATAGATATTTTATTAAAACGAAACACAAGACTGTCATGTGTTTCAAAGAAAACGGAGTATTTGATAGTCCGTTAAATGTAAATATAGAAGGAGAGGAATGGATTCCTTTCCATGAATTCTTATTCATAATGACAGGAATAAAGAATTCAAAAGATAGATTTATTACAAAGATGAGAGATCTTTGCATTAAATCTGCAGTACAACCGTACACAATTTCATATTGGAATCCTGATGAGGGAAGAATGTTTGATGAGCAAATGAATGAATCATTGATATTCTCCAGAGAATGCTGTGGTATTCATTATCAGTATGCGGATGGGAAAGACATCCCAGACCCAAATAAGATGATGGATCCGATATTCTCTATCCTTGCCGTACCAGAATGCAGTGACGATGACACTGCAGAAGATTCTGTAAGTGTAGATGATAAGGATTCCATATAAGAAAATAGTTCATATAAAAATAACCTCCTCCATTCAGGGGGTTATTTTTTGTAATATAACTTTTTTTTAGTTATATATACTATAGATGAGAGAGTAAATTTATATAATGCTCTTTCACTTGTAAGTAAATATATTTAATGCTTACATTATGGCAAATCTAATTCCTATTGTCTAGATGTTAATATCCCAGGTATAAGAGCCAGATCAATAAACAAAAATGATATATTGCCATATGATTTTAAATCATATGACGATAAAGAAGAACTATCATGGATGGAGGATCCAGGTTATATAATATCCACGCATATAGATCTGAGGAAGAATCCTTTGGTAGTTTTCAATAAAGAAAGGGAACAATTCTCTATAGGTAGGTACGAGTTGATTGTACCTAAAACTAGATTCAGAGAAGTTTTTAAAATGATTAAGGATCTTTTAAATGAAAAAGGTTATATTTCATTGGAAGATCTTGATAGCTATGATATATATATCATAAAGCATTGTCTGATAGTTTTCCTTGCAGACATTTCAAGATCCAGAAAAGCTTCCCTATCTTTATAAACAAGTATAAACCCCTCCTATATAGAATACAGATGAGAGTCTGATTATTGATAAAGAAAGAAGGAATAAAAATGCATAATTATAATCATATTGAAAAAGAGATAGAGGACATGATAGAAAATAACGCACATCGATATCGATATCCAGCAGACACACCTTTGGAAGAGGTCCTATCACCAGAGAGTGCTAGTTTAATAAGAAGATTAGGTGTCTGGTCAGAGAACCTGATAAAAGATATATATGCTATTTCAGATAAAAATGTGGATATGGATTTTGATCCAAATAGTAGGAAGGCCTGGCGTAAACTATATGATGCGATAGGCAAAATGGATGAGGGGATCCAGAAGGATATTGTCAATCTTCTATCCAAAGGTTATAGCATAGAAGATACATGCGAGAGTCTAAAAATATCAATAGAGGAGTACCGTATTAATTATAAACATGCTCTAATAAAACTTAGAGCAATGTTTACAACAATCACAGATCCTATTGTTATAACATGTAAAGAAGGAAAATCCGAAGATATAACATATACCGAAGAAGCAGAAGCAGCAGATTTAGCAGCAATGCTGTTGGGACGAGTTAGTTTCGATTAAACAAAAAGTCCTCCTTACAAGGAGGACTTATTTTTAACTTAATATATATTTATATTCATAGGAACACTATATTATATATTAAAATGGAGAATAAGATTATGAGCGAAGAATTATTAGAGTTTTTAAAAAAGAATTTTGGAGATTTATCTCAAGAGCAACTGCTGGAAGCTTTTATTAACCATAAAATATCCATCAGCATATTACTGATAGCAATAATGTCTATAGTAATGGGATTATGTGCTATGGTCATTGTATTGATAGCACGTGATTTAAAAAAGAAGTCACATGATCTTTACGAAGAAGACAGAAAGATTGGTATCGGAGTATTTGCGATAATAATTTTACTTTGCACTATTGTTTTATGTGTAAATATAGGTACTATTATAAAATGTAAAACGTTTCCTGAGAAAGCAATGTACGATTCTATAAAAAGTGAAAATTTCTAGAACGAGGAGATCACAGAGTAACGATAAATATTAAAGGAGTTAAATATGAATACAGAATATTGTAAAGGCATCTTAGTAAATTCTAAGATCAATAATAAATGGTACGAAAAATCTCCATTACCCAATATGATAATGTGCAAGATAGGCGAAGGATTATTTGGAGGAGAATGTAAAGATTTTAATAAATATTATCAATTATGTACTCAGAATAAAATATATATATGTGGATATTGGGTATTCAGAAGTTATAAAGATGATGATATAATACAGGAGCTGTCTTCTATATTCAACTCTGTCAAAGATAAAACACTTCAGTTTCCTGTAGTATTATATTTTGATGAAAGGTATCCGAATGATATCAAGTTAATAAAAAAAGTCATAAATACATATAACGATTTATGTAAAGACAAACGGATATATCCTATGATAGGATTTTCATATGCTTCATATAATAAGTATGTATATGAAGATATGTTAAAAACAAATAAAATACTAGCTATATCTGATAAAAAGAAAAGAGTAACTAATAATGCATCAATAGATGTTTACATAGATGGTCAGAATACAGAAGTTGTATCATATGAAGATTTCCCAAAAATGATTAAGAAACTTCATATGAACGGAAATAAAAATGAAGAAGAGGAGGTAAATATAGATATTCCAATAGAAGAGATTCATAAAGGTAAGTCTATATCATGTACAAATAGATTATTATATAGATACACTGATACTATCTATAGAGATATAGGTAATTATGAAGAAATATATTATACAGGTAATGTGTTTGTATATGATGATAAAGATGAGTCTACTGCAAAAGGTTTGTATCCAGTTTGTATTCATGGTAATGATTGTGGTAAATATCCGAGAGAAAAATATATACTTGGATATATTAAAACTTAATATGAAAGGAATTAAAATCATGGAAAAAATAATAATAGTTAGGAATTATTTAAACAAATTGAGGAGTAAGGTATTCTTAGATCCAATACAAGAAGAAGAATTTAAAACTTTACCTCAACAACTTGAACAAATACTGTTGTTGATGAAGATATGTATAAATGTAAAACAAGATAAATATTTATCTAAAGATACTGGTATTGATGAAGAGTTTCTATCCTGTTTACGAGAATGTGAAATTCCTGTATCAGAAGATAAATGTGAGCTTATGTATTTTGTACAATGTATTCTAATATGTAAAGGGTATGAATCAGAATTATCTGGATTTTATAGCCCTTCTACTAAGAAAGGTGTTAGGAAATTTATTAACGATAATCGAATAAGAACGGGTTCCTTACGTATCACTAGCATTTTGTGGGAGATTTTATTCTCGTAAAATTACCTTTCCTGAACATAGGTAAGTATAGGGTTTCAACACTACTATAATTGAATATGTATAGGAGGTAAAGTTATGAATACAACTACAAATAACAACAATTATCCTGATATTATAAAGTATTGTGATAATAACAATGTGATACTGGAAAACACCAGTTCTTGTGAAAGTGTATACTTTTTGGAAACCAAAAATACTCTTTCAGATATAGAATACTATGGTAAATTTCTTACTGATAGTATTAATATATTTAGAAGCTTAAAGTTCTATAAAGGATATAAAAATCACTTATATGATAGTGGATTAGATCATTGTCAAATAATGCATAATATAAATTCTGATATGGCAGATTTAGAAATGAATCATGTTATACTCACTATTTTTGATATAGCATTATTGATATCAGAACACTATCTGAATACAGTAGGGTATATTTCTACTATGATATTGATAAATCAATTGAGATTTGTTCATAGTAGAAATTTGGTACCTTTAATAATGATGTCAAAGACTGTACATAAGATGTATCATGCAGATGATTCATTCTATGTACATCCGACACAAGTTTATGGTAAATGGACAGAGCTGCTGCAAACATATTCATATGGCTTAACACCTGAGATATGTTATAAAGTATTATTCTATTTGCGTAAACTTAATATAAATGAATTGACACAAACAAACGGACTATTACAGACTGCTAATAGTCTTACAGATTGGAGTAATTATGGTAACAGAAATATTGCTACCCGTATTGAAACTTATAATACTGGTAATAATCAGTTTATTGGTATGTCATACCATTAAAAAGATATTCAGCGAAGTTACATCAGCAGTAGTTGAATTAAAAGCTAAAAGTGATAAAACTAAATATGACATAGAATTGTATAAATTTAATTCATGTTTAGAATTGAGTAAGATACGAGAAAAATTAGACAATGTACTGGAAGAAGCTGTGGCTGAGTATTCCCTTTTACATAAAAAGGATGACATGAAATCTTCGTTTAATGTAGAGGAAATGGACAGAATAAATAGCGAGATAAAAGATATAGTAGCCACATTGTTATCACCTCTGATAATTGATCAGGTTCAACTATTATATATAGATGAACGATCTATGCTTGAATCTATTGCGTTAAAAATAATGATACTCTCCACAGTATATGCTAATAATGTAATAAAGGAGAGAGATGAAATACGTAGAAAAGAGGAGAGTCAAAGACGAATGGGAAAGGGTGTTATGTAGATGAGAATGAATAAAAGTGTTGTAGATCAAAGAATTAGAATAAACAATATTATATTAGAAGATAGAAACACAGGAGAGAAGCATAATGTCTCTATGATAAATGTAATTTATTCTGCATATAAAGAACAGATTGAAGAAAAGTTCATTATAACAGAAGTTAGTGAATGTTATCATATAGATAAAAGCTTTGATAAGATAACATCAATAACAGATCTATATTATATATAATCCTATATACCCTCTCCAATTGGAGAGGGTAATTTTTTGTAATTTAACCTTTTTTCAATTATATATTATATAAATGAGAGAGTAAATATATATATAATGCTTTCTTACTTATACATAAATTTATAATGTGTATATTTATTATGATGCTGAATAAGAATGTGTCTTACAGTATCAAGAGTCTTAGGAGGACCATACTATGAAAAAATTTGAAGAACATTACTATAGTGAGAAAGAAATTGCTGGTATATATACCAGCAAACTCGATCCTGATAAAGGAGGGATTCTTGTCGACGATATCGTCGGCATGATCTCCCCTTCGGAGATCAATATGAATTATTTAGTAAGAGGCGATGGTTTGTCACAACCATTGTCTCTTGACAATGCATTCCTGAATGTTGAGGTTGAAAGACCTCTCATACAGGAAATTTTAAAAAACTGTTTTGATCACAGAGTCAAGACAGTTTTTGACTACCGTCATAGGGTAGTCAGGAGATTGGTATTAATACCAATCTCAGATCTTTGGGATATCTCGGATCCCAAAGATCCAAAGATCCTAGACTCAATAGAGTCTGTGATCGAAACCTATCTAGATAATCTCTAGATAGGTCAAAAATAGCCTCCTCCATTCGGGAGGTTATTTTTTTTTATAACCCAATTTATTTTTTGGTTATATATAATATAAGTGGATAGATAAATTATATCTATACTAAATAGTCTTACGGACTTTAAACTAGGAGAATGTTTATGGAAGATATTACTAAAGAAAAAACAAGATTTAATATTAAAGATGGAGTAATATTAGTATTACGACATCCGAATGATGAGGATAAGTCAATATATACTGTTGACAAAATAATAAATCCATCAATGGATTTAGAATTGGATAAGGATAGTAGCAATGAAGAAATATTGAATGCTATGTATATCAAAATAGGAAGAAAGCTATTAGATGATCTTGCTTCCGAATTAATTGATAAGAAAAATATATTAAAGAATATTGATATATTCAGACTAGCAACAGAATTACAGGAGAGGTTGGATGAACGTGTAGTACGTTTTACAAAAGATGGTATAAAACCTGTAACGTCTGCATGTTTAAGTAAATATGCGGAAAAGTTATCTGAATTGTGGATATACGTAGGAGATTATACGGAGGATGAGATGGAACCGATCAGAAGTATATCTCCTAAATATTCGATTGAGGGTGAAGAGTTAATTGAGGATGAAATGCATAAAGATTATATCAATGTCGCTGATTATGCAATCATGTCAAATGAGATGACATTAAAACTAGATACAGACTATGATAAGTTAAATAGTATCCACAATACTTATACATTTCATATACCCTCTACATTTGATATATTAATCGAAGAAGTATTAACACTTATGGATTTTGAAAGGATGAGTGAAGTCTTATCGGGTGCACACATATCTTTGAAATTCGTACCATTCGATACAGAAGATCTAGATGATCTGAAGTATGAATTATCGAACCCATCATATCCAATAGAAGAAATTATTAATAAGGAGAATTATTATGGTAAAAATAACTAGAACTATTAACGGTATAAATTTCAATCTAAGAGATTATTTAATATTGGTAGAAAGATATTGTCCTAATGACCAATCTTATTCTAATGTAAAAATGGTTGACGCTTGTATGAAATTGGATATACCAATGACATCATCTGTAAATGAGATACTATCTGCGATGATTAATAAAGTTGCAGATAAGTATATACAAGAATACATAAGTGAGAAAAAAGCAGAATATAATGAGTTGATACTTTTCAATCGTAACATGGATAACTTTATATCCAAGTTAGAGGATAATTTAAAAAATAATATATATAAAGAAAATATCAAAATAACAGATAAGCTAATAAAAGTAGAGGGTGATGTTGATACAGATTGGGGTATGGTATATATGTATCGAAAAGATTTTACTGATACAGAATTAGGTATATTATATAAAACCAAACATCTAGGAATTACTAGACACATATATGGAAAATTTGAAGAATCTTATGTGGATGTAAAAAAAATCCTAGAATTATCTGTAGAGGATAGGAGATCACTGATAATAAACACACTCAATATTACATTAGAAGATATCAGATTAGCAGCTTCTAATGCTACAAATGCAATTACTTTAAATTTAGATGATAAATATGAGTGGTTATCAGAAAATCTTAAATTACATGTTAGTTCATGTCCATTAGAAAAAATAGACTAATGTATAAAGGGGGTACTTATGTACCCCTTATTTTTTTTGTAATAGTAAGATATTAGAGTTGTATATAATATAGATGAGAGAGTAAATTTATATAATGCTTTCTTACTTGTAAGTAAATATATTTAATGCTTACATTTATTTATGATGCTGAATGGGAATTGTCTCACAGTATCAAAAGTCTTAGGAGGGCTTAACCATGAATACAACTAATATAGCAAAGTTAGAAGAAAAGAGAAAAGAGTTGGTAGAGTTCTTAACTCTACATGACTCCGATATAGTCATGAAAAAGGACTATATCCATATAGAACGCATACTGGACAGATTCTATTATTATATCTCCGAGTATTATAACGGAGATAAAAGGATCCAAAAATTGGATCACGGATCTGTTGACAGATTCTCGCATATACCTGAGAATCTGTATTTCGGGTTGGAGTATTATCCTCCTCTATTCCAGAAGATTCTGGAGAAGGCTGGATATGATATTCATCATATCGCAGAAAGGGGTAAAGATTCTAGACCCTTTATCCGCCTGGCGGATATCGCATGTACTACGGAGGAACATCCGTATTACGTCAAACCAGACCTTATTGCTAGACTATGTTCTGCAAGAGATCTCTTAAAGCAAGAGATAAAAAAAGAGATCGAAGATCTCTTGACAAATGAGATAGAAGGAGCTGTATCTGATAAGGAAGAGTTACAATTACCTTCCTTTAAAATGGAAGATAAAGTGATCGTTGTTACAGAATACATCGATCATGATATGTTCTGGATAAAGGACGTAATTAAACCGGATATGAAGCTAAACATATCCGTAGACTCCTCTGAGGAGGAAATCGAAACTGCCATGTGTGGCAGAGTTGTTGATATGTATCTTGATGAGATGATACAAGATGCTATCAACAAAAATACAAAAGAAAGAGAGGAATTACTAAAGTCGGTCCAACCACTGCCTGTAAAGGACAAAGTTCAATGGTTATGGCAAAAAATGAAAATCAATATTGCTATGACCAAAATAGATAAAAAACTTGATTAGTTTTATTTATAAAAGGGGTGCTAGAAAGCACCCCTATTTTTTATTTGTAAAGTCTTATTTTTTTCTTAGCAGAACATATAAATAATTAACTATAGAAAGGAGACTGTTATGCATAATGATAAATATCCAATGAAATATACTGATAATCCTTATGTAGATATATTAGTTAATTCTTTAAAAAATATATCGATTGGTTGTGTTATCAAAGATGAAGACTTAGCTTATAGTAAAGAAACTTTAGAATCAAGAACACAATCAAATGATTATATGGCATATAAGTCAGGTAGAGATATCGATGGATATGATGAATTTAATTACATAGAACTGAATAATTATTATAGACGAATGATGGGATTACCAGATTTACCGTCAGATCAAGAAATAAAAGCTTTCTATGATGCTCATGGTAATACTTCAGATATAACACCATTATATGAAAAGTACTATATATACTTAGAAGATTATCAAGATATGATTCCAGAAACTTCTGGGATTATTATTAGTGATAGATGTATTCATGATTATAGTTCAGACAGTTATAGTGTTGCAGTATTGGAAAACTTAGGAGTTATGAAACTAGTTCGTGAGAAGTATAATGGTAAAGGATATGAGTATTTAGATTTCATGGGTGATAGATACATATCATCATATACAGCAAGATCTGCTGCGAACTTTTCTTTATTATATGTACCTCAAACTAAGTTTGAAGATATATATCACAAATTCATTTCTACATATGATAGAAATAGATCGTATACTTTAGCTACTATATACTCAGATGCTTATAAGTATGGCAATACTAATTATAATGATTTTATAAAGATATTAATAATATTGCAGACTATGGTAGATATGATATCAGAAGTCCAAGAGTATATAATCAATAAGGAGATATTCGATTCAAGAACAATAAGATACTTATTTGAATCCTACGGTATAGATTACTATAAAGAAATCCCAAATAGATATCAGGTTGCTATGATAAAGAATATACATAACTTATTGAAATTTAAATCTTCAAATAAGAATATAGTAGATATATGTACATTATTTGGATTTCCTAATATGCAAATATTCACATACTATTTACTTAAGACAAAAACTAAAAACAAAGAAAATCTAGAATTCTATACTCAAGAAGAAGTAGGAGTGTTTAAGAAACCAGATGGAAGTTATGTGGGATTGGAAGATGTAGGTAGAGAGAAGTACACTAACTATGATTTAAAATTTATTAGGGTTCCTTTAGAGAGTAGCAATGTATCTGAATATATTAATAAGGATATTAATCTCAGATCCTATGATTATATCACTAAACAAGATCCATTTTGGGATGGTATAAGTGATAGTGATATATTATCTCCTCAAGAAAGAGAAAATTATCATAATCAAAAGAAAAATGAAATATTAGCAAGAGAATTCTCCTATGAAAGAACCAAATACATATCTATAGATTCTGCTATTAATATTACTAAGCTATCATATCAAGTTACATATTTTATGAATATGCTATATGATAAACATGCAGATGAAGAATTATTAAAAGTAGGAATAGATAGTAGAATTAGTATGGATAAAGTTAGATTGAATGATCTTTTATTATTTGGTATTGGACTATCATATTTGTATAATGATATAAATCCAGATATAGTAATTACTGATACAGAATCTAATATGATGATAAATGGATTTAATTTTGACTCAGATTGGACCACAATTTATAATCTATTGTCTGATACAAATAAAAAATTAGTCGAATTAACCACGGTATCTCCCGGGGCTTATTTGAGTGGTAGGTACACAGAATCGAAAATATGGCAAGATGCTAAGGAGTACACGGTATTCGACTCATATGAGGGTTATGACAACTATTTTGATCCATGTTATAGATTATTGGAGTTTGATGTATTGAATCAAATACCAGATGGAGGTAACGTTACACCATACTATTGTCTGAGTTGTAGTAAGAGGAGTTATTGTAATCATAGCATGACCAACTCATACCCATCCTACTTACATCATATAATATCTACACAAGAATACAGTACATCCTATATGCATACTGAATA
>ERZ795049.5962-NODE-5962-length-10942-cov-8.449343_pt1 | contig 10942 bp, 10 predicted proteins | sample MGYA00375133_ERZ795049 | MGnify/ENA primary metagenome ERZ795049 (study PRJEB30178, sample SAMN05720147) | activated sludge metagenome | isolation source: anaerobic digester from wastewater treatment plant | place: Japan | collected 2015-04-20 ...
CTTGGAACCGGGCGCCGACCCCGAGCGTAGCGAGGGGGCACGCCCAAAAGAAAATTAAAATGTAATTTATTATAAATCTAAAATTGAAACTGAAACCTAAAAAGAGCTTTATGAAAGAGAATGTTAAATGTCTAATTATCGGTTCGGGACCGGCGGGATATACAGCGGCAATTTATGCTGCCAGAGCGAATTTGTCTCCGGTTTTAATCGAGGGAATGTCCCCGGGCGGGCAACTAACCTCAACAACTTTAGTGGAGAATTTTCCCGGCTATACGTTCGGAAAACAAGGTCCGGAAATTATGAATGACTTGCGTATGCAAGCTGAAAGAATGGGTGCCGATATTCGTTCGGGAATGATTACGAAAGTTGATTTCTCTAAACGTCCTTTTACTTGTATTTTGGACGATGAACATGAATTGGTTGCCGAGAGTGTGATTATTTCTACGGGAGCTGTGGCAAAATGGCTGGATATTGAGACGGAACAACAGTTTAAAGGCTACGGTGTTTCAACATGTGCGACCTGCGATGGATTTTTCTATAAAAATAAGACTGTTGCCGTTATCGGCGGCGGAGATGCGGCATTGGAAGAAGCTCTCTACCTAGCGCAGCTATGCCAAAAAGTCTATTTAGTACACCGTAGAGATGAACTCCGTGCTTCTAAAGCAATGCAAAATAGAGTTTTTAATACTCCTAATATCGAAATTAAATGGAATTGTATAGTTGATGAGATTAGAGGGATTAATGAGCCGATGAACAAACGAGTAACATCTATGGTGCTGTACGATAAAATTAAAGACAGTAAAGAAGATATCCCTGTTGACGGTATTTTCATCTCTATTGGGAATACGCCGGCGACTACGCTGTTTGAGGGGCAAGTTGAGCTGGACGAACAAGGTTATATTAAAACGCAACCGGGAACGACAAAAACGAATATTCCGGGCGTGTTTGCGGCAGGGGACGTGCAAGATACGCGTTACCGACAAGCTGTTACAGCAGCGGCATCGGGCTGTATGTCAGCATTGGACGCCGAACGATTTTTAAATCAAATTGAATAACGGCTTTTTTCTACAGCGTAAAGAAATGTCGTGAAGCACTGCGGCACCCCGGACGAAAGAAGGAGATGTACTCCACAAATATATCATCAAGAGAAACTAACGGAGCCAATCCGAAAAGTTGACTTAATTGGTCAACTTGTTTTAAATTATTATAACTTAACGGAGCATTTCTTATCGGCGTTACCGAGCGAGGTATGCGTGTACTGTCGGTATAAATCCCTCCCACCTCCTCGGGGTACGAAGCGGGCAGCAGCACATCGGCAAACCGGATAGTTTCGTCAACCTCGAACGTTTGTATAACTTTAAAAGGAATATTTTCAATAAGTTGTAAATCTGACGCTTCTATTTTGCTTCGTCCAAAAAGAAATAAATTTTGGAAATGATTCTTTTTTATATTTTCAAAAACATCTTGTTCCTCGACACAAACGGTTGTCTGCCAATAATTTTCAGCTAACTCTTTATTTTGTTCGTCCCATTTGTTACCGCCCGGAGCCAAAGATGGGAAAAACCCCATATCAAACAATCCTTGTGAGTTATTGTTGGCTTTTAGTCCCAACAATCCGCTTCCCATTCTGGTTTGTATCTCCGTTAACATGGCAAAATTTGTCATTTCAGCTATCGCTGCCGATGAAAAGTATTTTTCCTGATAAACTAAAACAGGATTCACTTCCTTGCCAATAAGTTCAATAAATTGAACAACAAGTTGCTCCGTAGCCTTGGCAAGAAGAAGCAATTGTTGAAAGTTTTCATTTATAACTTTCTCTTTATAATTTAAAAAATTCTTACCGACTCCTTCAATAAATATGCCTTTAGCTAAATTATTGACCAATAAATAGTGATTTACTGCTCGAAAAAAGTAAAAATAGTCAATAGTAGGCGGGAAGAAAGAATTTAAAAAGGTAGTTGCAATTTGATATCTTTCAGCAATATTTTTACTTTTTTGGAACTCTTTATGTTCCGATTGAGCATCGAACGCAAAAAAGAAGATATGCGTTGCAAGGGCTAATTCCGCGAAAGGGACAATATCATTTTTATCGAAATAAAATTTTTCACCTCTGCCTAAATACTCGAAAGAGGCGAGGGCATTACTCTTAACGCCGCCTCGGGCTAATCGCTGTATCTGGTACAACTCTTCATTGGATAGATTTCCATCGGTTAAGAAAAGAGTTGAGGCGGGCGACTTCTCTTTAACTTTTTGAAGAATATATTGGAAAACTTCCGAAAACGGAACTTCTACAAACTCATTATTAATTTTACGTAGTGGCTTAAGCAAACGACTTTTCATAACTTTATTTTTCTTATTTTTGTTGTTCAAATCTTTTACAAAGATAATGGAATATTTTTTAGATATGGATAGTAAATTTTCACTTCAAGAGAGTGCAAAATATGTCCTACTTCCTGTTCCCTATGATGGCACGAGTACTTTTGTAAAAGGTGCGGACAAAGGACCGCAAGCCATTATCGATGCCTCAGATAGTATAGAACTTTATGATATTCAATTCGATAAAGAAGTTTATCGCGAAGGTATTTACACGGCGGCGCCTATTTCTGAGCTTTCTTCGCCTGAAAAAATGATAGAGGAGGTTTATAAACAGGTCAACTATTTTATTGAAAAAAAGAAAATTATCGGACTTTTAGGCGGCGAACACTCTGTTTCGATTGGTGCCATAAAAGCGATGAGTGAAAAATACTCCAATTTATCGGTTTTGCAAATTGATGCTCATGCCGATTTACGAGACCACTATCAGGGTTCGCCCTACAACCATGCTTGTGTTATGAGGCGAGCACAAGAATTGGCAAAACGGGTAGTACAAGTCGGGATTAGGAATGTATGCTCGGAAGAGAAACCATATATTGTAGAAGAGCATATCTTTTACGCTCACACGCTACGTTTTCGCCCAACATGGATGAGCGAAGCCGTAGAAAAGCTCACGAATGAAGTTTATCTCACGATTGATTTGGATGGTTTGGACCCTTCTATTTTACCTTCTACGGGCACACCGCTACCGGGCGGCTTGGGTTGGTACGACTTCATCGATTTTTTAATTTTGGTTTTTAAAAATAAAAAAGTTGTCGGCTTTGATGTGGTGGAATTGTGTCCCAATCCTTATGATAAATCGTCTGATGTTTTAGCAGCGGTGTTAACTTATAAGATACTAACCTTATTCTCTTTATATCAACAAAATAGATAACCAATGAAACAACATAATTTTGCATTAATCGGAGCGGCCGGCTATATTGCGCCACGTCATTTTCAGGCAATTAAAGAGACAGGACAACAATTGGTTGCTGTTTTAGATAAATCGGACAGTGTCGGCGTTCTTGATAGATTTTTCCCTCAAGCGGCACTCTTTTTAGAGCCCGAACGCTTCGACCGACACATTTACAAACTTTACAAAAAAGGAGATGCCGCCAAGGTGCATTATTTTTCAATTTGCTCTCCCAATTATTTACATGACTCACACATCCGTTTGGCGCTTCGCAACCATGCAAGTGCTATTTGTGAAAAGCCTGTTGTTTTAAATCCTTGGAATTTAGACGCTCTCGCAGAGATTGAAAAAGAGACAGGACAATCTATTTTCCATATTTTACAACTTCGTCTACACCCTGCCATTGAGGCACTTAAATCAAAGATTGAGAAAGAGGAGAATAATAAAATCTACGACATTGACCTCACGTACATTACCGGTCGCGGAAAATGGTACCATTATTCGTGGAAGGGCGATGAGGCAAAATCGGGAGGGCTTATCTCCAATATTGGAGTTCACTTTTTTGATATGTTAACCTATATTTTCGGCGACGTAAAAGAGTATCGGGTGCATTATAAAACGGAAAGTGTAGTTTCCGGCTTTTTGCAATTGCAACGGGCACGTGTACGTTGGTTCTTAAGCATTGACGAAAACTTTGTCCCTGAAGAAGTGCGACTGCAAGGTAAGCGGACTTACCGCTCCATAGAGATTGATAATCAAGAATTTGAGTTCAGCGACGGCTTTACTGATTTACATACTTTGTCATACGAAAAAATTCTTCAAGGGAAAGGATTTGTTTTAGCAGACGCCTACCCATACGTTGTGCTTTGCCACGAACTCCGAACCGCCCATATTTCACGACAAAAAGATATGGAACATCCGTTAATGAGGTTATTATCTTGATAAGATTATGAATAGATTTAAAGAAAAGAAGTCAACTATTTTAAAAACATGAAGTAAAACAATAATTAATATTTTAAAATCAACATTATGAAAAAATTATCGCTGTTTCCAATTTTATTATTTTTTATTCTCGTTTATTCCAATTCTCTTTATTCACAAGAGAAGAGTGAAGAGGGGTATGTTTTTACAACTGCAAAAGAGGTTAAGTACACGTCTGTAAAAAATCAAAATCGTTCCGGCACATGTTGGAGCTATTCCGGAATCGGTTTTCTTGAATGTGAACTATTGCGTATGGGAAAAGGGGAATATGATTTAGCTGATATGTGGATAGTAAAAAAAGCATATAGCGACAAAGCCGACATATACGTTCGCATGCATGGGAATATGAACTTTGCAGCCGGAGGGGCTTTCGTTGACGTTTTTAATATGATAAGAAAGTATGGAATTATGCCGGAGGAGGTATTTCCGGGGAATAATTACGGCACTGAACTTCCTGTTCACGGGGAGCTTGATGAAATTTTAAAAGCATACGTAGATGCTGTGATAAAAAATGCAAACAAAAAACTGTCAACAGCATGGAAACGAGGCTATGACGCCGTATTAAGTGCATATTTCGGAGACGACCCCGAAAAATTCAATTACCAAGGGAAAGAGTATACGCCTACTACTTTTGCTCAGTCATTAGGTTTAAATATGGACGATTATGTGAGCATTACCTCTTTTACGCACCACCCTTTTTACACAAAATTTGCTATAGAAATCCCTGATAATTGGGCAATGGAGGAATCTTACAACGTTCCGTTAAATGAATTGTTAGCTATTATGAATAACGCTATTGATAACGGCTACAGTATTGCATGGGGAAGCGATGTGAGCCATAAAGGCTTTAATTGGAAAAAAGGAGTTGCCATAATCCCTGAAAAAGATTTTGAATCTACCGAAGGGTCAGACCGTGCCCGCTGGGAAAAATTATCGCAAAATGAAAAAGATAAAGAGCTTTACTCGTTTGACAAACCCGGCAAAGAAGCCACGATTACCCAAGAGATGCGTCAACAAGCTTTTGACGATTACACAACAACAGACGACCACGGCATGGTCATCGTTGGGAAAGCAAAAGACCAAAATGGCACCCCCTATTTTATTGTAAAAAATTCATGGGGCGTTGATAACCGCAATCCTTACGAAGGTTTTTTCTACGTTTCGGAACCTTTTGTGGAAATGCAAACAATGAACATTATTGTGCATAAAAATGCAATTCCAAAAAATATTTTACAAAAATTGAATATAAAATAAATCATTAAAAATATATAGTAAACATGAGTTCATTAACTTTAATTGAGAAAATAATCGCTCAACACGCGGGGAAATCGGTTGTTTCTCCCGGAGACATTGTTGACGTTGCTATTGATTGTCGCGTAGCTCGTGATTTTGGCGGTGCAAACGTTGTTAAAAATCTGATTGACAATAATTTAAAAGTTGAAAATCCTACCAAAACATTTTTTACATTCGACTGTAATCCAGGAGGTTCTGACCAGAAATACGCTCAAAATCAACATTTTTGTCGTCAATATGCCCGCGAAAACGATATCAAAGTTTATGATGTAAACAGAGGAATTGGTACGCACCTCGCCATCGATTCGGGATTTGCATATCCCGGAGCGACTTTTGTCTCTACCGATTCACACGCTAACATTATGGGAGCGATTGGCTGTTTTGGACAAGGAATGGGTGACCAAGATATTGCGGCAGCATGGGCAAACGGTAAAGTTTGGTTTAAAGTTCCCGAATCCGTTAAGCTAACGCTTAAAGGGAGATTAGCACCTAATGTTTCGGCTAAGGATTTAGTATTGAATTTATTACATATTTTTGGTGCTAATAAACTGTTAGGAACTTCGGTAGAACTTTACGGCGAAGCTATAGATAATTTGACCTTAGACGGACGAATTACCATTGCCTCTATGGCTACGGAAATGGGAGCCATAATTCTTCTTTTCACTCCTAACGATGCCATTCTTGACGAACTTTACGCTAAAACGGGAAAACGTTTTACCCCTATCGCGGCAGATAAGTCGGCAAAATATATGAAAGAGATAGAGATTGACGTTACCGATTTCGTACCCATGGTGGCAATACCCGGGCACCCACACGATAACGCAACGGTTTCAAGTGTAACGGGCACAAAGATAGATTCCGGGTTCATTGGTAGTTGCACGAATGGGCGCATGGAAGACTTACGAATTGCAGCAGATATTTTAAAGGGAAAAAAGGTTGCTCCGGGCGTAGTTCTCAAAATCGTTCCTTCTACCGATGAGATATGGAAGCAAGCGCTGAATGAGGGGTTAATTGCCATATTTAAAGAGGCAGGGGCGTTGGTTTCTAACGCCGGGTGCGCCGGCTGTGCCGCAGGACAAGTAGGACAAAATGGACCTGAAGAGGTTACTATCTCAACCGGAAATAGAAATTTTGCAGGGAAACAAGGAAAAGGAAAAGTCTATTTGGCGTCGCCCGCTACCGTTGCCGCTTCCGCAATCGCCGGCTACATTACAGACGCCGACAATATCCCTGAAGTAGCTTCACAGTTTACCAAAACAGGAAAATTTGACCAAGCCGCTACTGCTGTAAAAGAAGAGAAAAAGATAAAGGAAACGCCCTCGGTTGTAGAAGGAAAAGTTTGGTTTATACAACAAGATGATATAGATACCGACATGATTTTCCACAATCGCTATTTAACTATTACGAATATCGACGAAATGGGGCAATATGCTTTTGATAATCTCAAAGGCTATGAAAATTTTGCAAAAGAGGCAAAACCCGGCGACATTGTGATGACAGGCAAAAATTTTGGCGCCGGCAGCTCACGACAACAAGCCGTAGATTGCTTTACAGCACTCGGCATATCTTGCATCATTGCCGAATCATACGGAGCTATTTATGAAAGAAATGCGATTAACGCCGCCATGCCCATCTTAACCTATCAACCCGAAATCCTTAAAGAGGTTCCTATTAAGCACGGTGATATAGTAAGAATTGATTTTCTCTCCGGTGAGTTAAAAAACCTAACCACAGGAAAATCCGGAAAGATAAATCCGTTTTACCCGGCTCAATGGGAAATTTATAAGAAAGGCGGACTGTTAGGATAAATTTTCAGCTATCAATTTTGCGAACTCCACATTTGCAAAATGTCCCGGTTTTTTGGCGGTAACTTTACCTCTTATCGGCTTTCCTAACAGGTATAAATCACCAACGAGGTCTAATAATTTATGCCTTGCCGGTTCATTATGATATCTCAATTTAAGATTATTAAGAATCCCATTAGGCATAACACGAATATTAGACTTTTTAAAGAAAGCGGCTAACTTCTCTAATATGTGCTCATCGGGCATTTTATCGACAAAAACGATAGCATTGTCTAAATCGCCACCTTGCACAAGATTATGTTCAATAAGGGGGGCTATTTCATGGAGAAATACAAAAGTCCGACAAGTATAAATCTGTTGCAAAAACTCATCAATACCGTTCATAGTTGCTTCTTGTTTTGCTAACACATCTGTTTGATAGTCAATATGGACTGTAACGTGAAAATAATCGGCGGGAACGATAGAAAGTTCTACTCCTTGGTCCGGTTTTTCAAATCTAATCTCCTCACTTATTTTGATACACTCTCTATTCGCATCAAGTTGTTTAGTGCCGGCTTGTTGTAGTAATTCAACATATAATTTCGAGCTTCCGTCCAGAATTGGCGTCTCCTCGGCATTAATTTCAATTAATACATTATCAATTTGCAGACCTGCCAAGGCGGCCATGAGGTGTTCTATTGTTCTCACTTCGGCATTATTCTCGCGAACGGACGTCCCCCGTGAGGTATCATAAACGTTAAAAACAAAAGCTCTAACTAACGGTTTATCAGGGATATCCACACGTTGAAATTGAACTCCGAAATTTGCTTTTGCAGGACGAAAAGTAACTGTAACCTGTTTTCCTGTATGTAATCCTTTTCCTGAAATAGAGACTACATTATTAATTGTCGTTTGTTTTTCCATATTTAGAAATTGAGAGCTATAGAGTTACTTTTGAGATTTTATCTCTTTTTCTAATTTTTTAACTCTATCATAAAGTTCAGGTAATTTTCTTCTTAAAATAATTAATTTTTGTTCATCTCTTAATGGTATTGCGGGGCTTCCGAACAAGATTTCATCATCATTTACAGAGGTCAAGATGCCTGAGCAAGCCCCTACCCTAACATTATTTCCAATTGTAATATGCCCGTTAATAGCTGTTTTTCCTCCGAAAAGGCAATTATTGCCAATCTTGGTAGTTCCGGCCACACCACATTGAGCAGCAAAAGCTGAAGCCTCGCCCACATCGACATTATGTGCAATTTGAACTAAATTATCCAATTTTGCATTTTTCCTAATGTAAGTACTCCCCATCGTAGCCCTATCCACACAACTATTCGCACCAATCTCCACATTATCTTCGATGACAACATTTCCGATTTGAGGAATTTTCAAAAATGAGTTCTCTTGCGAAGCAAAACCAAAGCCGTCAGCGCCAATAACAGCACCTGCATGGATAATACATTGATTACCGACAACACACTCCGCATAAATTTTAACACCGGCATAAAGTACGGTGTCATCTCCAATTACAACATTATCACCGACAAAAACCTGAGGATATATCTGCACATTATCACCAATTTTGGCATTATCGCCAATGCTGGCAAATTCACCGATATAGACATTTTGCCCAACTTTTGCCTTTGGCGAGACGTATGCTTGCGGCGAAATACCGCTCTTTTTCGATTTTAGCGTGTTATATAATGCTAACAAAGAAGCAAAAGCCGAATAGGCATCTTGCACTTTGATAAGAGTCGTTGAGACGGGACGCTCCGGCTCAAATGATTTGTTTACAATAACCGCAGTCGCCCGCGTTTCATAAATATAATGTGTGTATTTCGGATTTGCAAGGAATGAAAGCCCGCCGGGAACTCCTTCCTCTATTTTACATACTGTTTTTATAATTGCCTCCGGGTTTCCGACTACCTCCGCAGATAACTTCTGAGCAATTTCAGCAACGGTAAATTCCATTTCAAAAAATTTTTGCAAAATTACAACAAAAAGAGGAGGTGGTAACCTATTAAAAAGTATGTTTTATTAAAAAAGGTTAAAAAAAAATTTCTTTTGCACGCTTTTCGGCTACGGGCTCACACGGTAGAGAATGGCATATACGCTATTCCCCACGAAACAATACCGCAATTTTCTATTAATTCATCTTGGCGGTTGAGGCAAAGGTTCTTTTGATTTCATGTTGTATTTGTTGAACTTTATTACAATCAAAGTAAAATACAACGTTTTTTTAAAGCCACATAGATTGTTTTTTATTCATCGTTGTCGCTCTCTTTTCTCGTTTCGTTAAAAGTAAGTATTTACAGCAAATCTAAATTGGTCAATAAATATTTCTTTAAAACGAGAAATGTTATTCTGTTCGTAAAATAGAAGCATTGCTTTTTTATATTCAATAGAGTCAACCGTTCTATATGAAATGGGGCAATAGTTATGATTCACCAGAATGGCATTGCTAACAATTCTTGCCATTCTTTTATTGCCATCTACAAAAGGTTGAATATAGGAAATAAGTACTAACGAAAGAAAGGCTTTTTCGAAAATATTTTCCTTGCTATTCACTAATGTACACATATTCGACAGTGCTTCCAAAATTTGAAACTCATTATCCAAAGGACGATAGTTTGTTCCTGAAATACCCACTCTGCTTTTTCTGATATTTTTATCAATACCGAGTCCTTTTATCAGTAAACTGTGTAAATCTTCAATTTTCCGAACCGACAACGGAATTATGTAATCAGGATGTTCAACTATGAAGTCTATGGCTTCTTTATGAGCTAAGAGCATAATTGCTTCTTCTTTTGTTTTCCCTGACGCGGTTTCCTTCTCTTTAAGTAGCCTTTCCGTTTCCAATAGTGAATAAGTATTTCCTTCAATTTGCGATGATTTCCAACTTAAATCTATAATCTACTAACTTAGAAAGCACTCTTTTAACTGTGGCATAACTCATTGATTTAGAAAGTTTTTCAAAGATTTCTTTGGAGGATACTTCCCGATTCTTTTTAATGAGTTCAATAATTTCAAATTCTCTTTTATCAATCATAGAGTTAAAATTTTCGGCTCACAAATATCGTTTTTACAGCTCAAATTGTCAAGATATTGAGCTATATTTTCTTCAAATATGAGCTACAATTTAAAAATCACGCAGCAAATATATAATATTTTCAAAATATAAAAAGCTCCTTTTACGAATTATGAAACGTAAAATTGCGAAATTCTGTTAATTTTTAATTTTAATTTTTATTAGGGCGTGTCCCCTCGCTACGCTCGGGGTCGGCCTCCGCCTACAAGTACGCAGGAAGGAGCTATGAATAGCATAGTCGAAAAAGGAGCTTCTAAAGTCGCTCTTTTTCTCCTTGCTCTTCAAAGCTCCTTCCTTTGCGGGCTTTTCGGCTACGGCCTCACGCAGAAGAGACGTGGCATACCCGTCACGTCTCTCTAATCAATTGCACGACTTTTAAGTCGTGAACGAAGTTATGGACTTAATACTATGGGCTTTATATCTAACTTATTTTATTATCATATCTCCACTTTAAATCGTTTCATAAGATGCTTTATACGAGCAAGTTGGCTGCGTGAGGGCGCAGGTGGAAAGCCCGCAAGGGCGGAA
>ERZ795049.5968-NODE-5968-length-10926-cov-4.185172_pt1 | contig 10926 bp, 11 predicted proteins | sample MGYA00375133_ERZ795049 | MGnify/ENA primary metagenome ERZ795049 (study PRJEB30178, sample SAMN05720147) | activated sludge metagenome | isolation source: anaerobic digester from wastewater treatment plant | place: Japan | collected 2015-04-20 ...
CACTTACTGGTTTGCGCTTTTTGAAATGGAAATATGGTCTTGAAGAGATACCTGAAGATGTGAAACCAAAAACAATTGAAGAGGTAAAAGCACTCGAAGAGCTCATTCGTAAGGCTATTGCAGGCGAAGTCGTAGAAAAACCAAAGAAAGATAAGCCTGAAAACTTGCGTGAATTTGATGTCTTTGTTGATGGTGAGTACTTCAAAGTAGAAGTGGCTGTGCCAGAGGGAACAATGGCTGCTCCTGTAAGAAATACACCTGTTGTGCAAAGACCAGTGACAGCTCCTGCAGCAGCACCCGCACGCAAAAGCGCACCAGCACCCGCACCAACAACTAATCTTGCAGCAGGTGAACAAGCAATTGTAGCGCCTATGCCTGGCATGATTGTGAGCTATGAAAAGAAAGTTGGCGACGCTGTTAAGGCAGGCGAAACAGTTGTCGTGCTGGAAGCTATGAAGATGAATAATAACCTCGTAGCGCCATGTGATGGTAAGATTAGCTCGACACCATTCAATTCAGGCGACAGCGTTAGCAAAAACGATGTACTCTGCATTATTACCAGCTAAATTATAACTGAAATAAACTATGCCCATTCTTAATTGAGTGGGCTTTTTTTAACAACACACTTTCTAAAACACTTGCAATACTGTTCCATAGCACTCTATCACGACTGAGACATCCTTTTTTTAAACGACACAAGACAACACACTTTTTTTATTATACAAAAAAAGCCCCATTAAGGGGCTTGATTTAATGAATAGTTGGATAAATTATTTGTTCTTTGTGAGCACAATTCTCCATGTTTTATTGTGAGTTTTGATTGTCTGCCATTCGATAATCATTTCAGTGTCTGCTATTTTAATATGGATGGGCTCACTACTATTATCGTTTGAGATGATGCTTGAAAAAACTGGCAGATGTTTATTGGAATATGCCACATCCTTTGTTAAGTTTTTGCCTATTGCATCCTCATCTTGACTGTACACAACAGTACCATCAAGCTGGATAATCCACAGTTTTTCACTCTCTGAGAAGTTCATTTTTTTAGTGATAGAATTTAATAATAAATCTGGGCGCATTAGAATGTGAAAAGCACCTTCGAACTTTCTTTTTGGTTGATAAGGATGCACGATCATAAATGTGGTGTGGTCATTCATTGCTTTAAATATATTTGTAAAATAGGGCGATACATCTTTTTCCATAGGTTTTAAATAATCCAAACAAGGGATAGGCTTTTTCTCAAAGTTTCTAAATTCGACAGGCTCAATAATCTGCATAACTCCTTTTTTAGTAGTAAAGACAGCACTGTAATAAAGGGTATTATCTTTGATTATTTCATTGAGCATTGAGCGAATAGCATCAGGATTTTTAACGTTTGGCTGAAAGCGATTGATTTTATCAGCAAGCTCATTATTCGCATTATCAATTATCGCTTTTAACTCTCTTGTGATGTTTTCCAGCGACACGTTTAGCAATGGCGTCACCATGAGTTGATCTTCGTCAGCACGTGCCAAAATGAGCCACCAGTTTAGACTTTCAATTTTATGGAAAAGTGCTTCTCTTTGAATGCCCTCATATTCGAATAATATTGCTCCTTGATCATGATTAAAGACATATGGGAATTGGGTTTTCATCGATTCAGTCGCATCAGTTAAGATGTTTTGGAAAATCAATTCAGAGTTTGTATTCAAGATATTAATACCTTTGGCATCAACAGCAAACCAAATAAAGTTTTTTGGCAAACTAAGTAGTTTGTCAAATTCTTGACTATACTTTTCAAGATCAATAGCAAACCCAATCATCCCTGTAACTTTATTTTTTACTACAATAGGTACGACATAGATAAAGTTTTTCTCACCTGTAATACGATTGTAATCGGTTACGGCGCTGACAGTTTTACCAGTTGATAGACAAGTATTGAAATACTCTTTGCCCGTGACATTAATGTTTGTAAAGCCATTTTCTAAAGTGTAATAATTCCCATTAGGTTGTGCAAAGAAAAAAGTTGCAGGCAACTTGTTTTCAAGTGGCAGCAAATATTCCTTAATGACCACCCAATTTGCTTTTTGAACATCAGGTATTTTTGCAATCACCTGAATTGCTTCTAATGCATTGTTAAATTGCTTTTCTATATATTCGCCTGAGATACTCAATGTGGTTGAGGCATCGAGCGTGATAGGGTCTATTGGAACATACTGCGAGAAAAGCGATGTACAAGCCAGTAAGCACAGAATAATAAGTAAGTTTTTCATAAATCCTCCTTTTTTTACATACCTTTTACGCATATAACACAAGGCGTGATTTAAGTCAAGTCTTTTTTTAAAGAAATAATATTTATCTTGACTTTGACTATGTTTTTAATATCTTTGTTCAAAAATAAGAAGGTATTATGATGAATAAATATTTAAAAATAAGCAATGAAATCAAAGATGCAATATCCAATCATATGCCAGTTGTGGCATTGGAATCGACGATTATCTCGCATGGAATGCCTTATCCAGAAAATGTCGAGACAGCAAAAGAAGTGGAGAGAATCATCAGAGATAATGGAGCAATCCCAGCAACTATCGCAATTATCAAGGGTGAAATCATTATTGGGATTGATGAGCAGCAAATGGATTACCTGGCAAAGAATGATATCAAAAAGGCAAGTAGAATGGATTTGCCATACATTATTAGCAAAAAATATAGTGCCTCGACAACCGTTGCAGCGACAATGATCTGTGCGCAAATGGCGGGTATTAAAGTGTTTGTGACTGGTGGTATCGGAGGTGTGCATCGAGGCGCAGAAGAGAGTTTTGATATTTCTGCTGACTTGCAAGAGTTGGCAAAGTCCGACATGGTCGTTGTCTGTGCAGGAGCGAAAGCAATTTTAGATTTAGAAAAGACAATGGAGTATTTGGAGACTTTTGGGGTATTAGTTTTGGGGTATCAGACTGATTATTTGCCTGCCTTTTATTCACAAGAGAGCTCGATTAAGCTGCTATACAGAGCAGATAGCGCAGAAGAGATCGTCGAGGTGATCAGGTGTAAAGCAGAGCTTGGTATGACAGGGTCGATTTTGGTGACGAACCCGATACCAAGTGAGTTTTCAGTTCCAATTGAAGAAATGGATTTGATAATTCAACAGGCAATTGCCAAAGCTAATGAAGCACAAATTAAAGGTAAAAGGCTTACGCCCTTTTTATTAGATGCAATTCAAAAAATGACCAATAAAGATAGTTTGCATGCAAATATTGCACTGATAAAGAATAATGCACGTTTGGGTGCAGAGATTGCCTATTATAATTCAAAGAAATAATTGATCAACTTAAAATAAAAGAGAAAAGTGTGGTCTTTCAAGATTTTATAGAAAAAAGGCAGTTTCATGTTGTGTTTGTAATTGAGTGAAATATAGTGCTTTATATTATATTTAAAGAAAAAAGAATAAAAAGCTTGCTTTATTTTTGCTAATTATATCTTTTGATTTATATAGCGATGATTATTTGGAGGCTAAGATGGTAAAGAAAACATCTAAGTCCAAAGATGGACAAATCCTTACTGATGGCGATGCACTGGAGTTGATGGAAGTTGAGATAACAGAAGAAAAAGAGAATATTGACTACAAAAAATCTCCCGTGTATATTTATTATGAATGGTGTAAAAAGTGTGGTATCTGCGTAGCATTTTGCCCGACAAAATGTTTAGGTAGACACCCTGATGGAAGCCCTTTTGTTGAGTTTCCTGAGAAATGTATTCACTGTGAAACATGTGATCGTTTGTGCCCTGATTTTGCAATCACAGGCGCTAAGCGATAAGGAGGTAATGAAATGGCAAAAGAGAAAAAAGAAAAAGTTGTTGAAAACATGGAGACAGAAGTAGTTGCAGAAGACACACGTAAAGTCGTTTTGATGCAAGGCAATGAAGCTGTTGCCAGAGGAGCTCTTGCAGCAGGTTTGGACTTTTATGCAGGGTATCCAATTACCCCTTCAACAGAGATAGCAGAGATATTGTCAGAAGAGCTTCCTAAAAAAGGTGGCAAATTTATTCAAATGGAAGATGAAATAGCAAGTATTTGTGCGATAATTGGTGCGTCTTTAGCAGGCGCAAAAGCAATGACAGCAACAAGTGGACCTGGCTTTTCATTAATGCAAGAAGGTATTGGCTTTGCAAAAGCTACTGAGACACCATGCGTTGTCGTTGACGTACAACGTGGTGGCGTATCAACAGGCTTACCAACAAAACCTTCGCAAGGCGATATAATGCAATCAAAATGGGGTTCTCATGGAGACAACCCAGCAATCGTTCTTTATCCACACACTGTGAAAGAATGTTATGAACTTGCAATCCGTGCAATTAATTTATCAGAAAAGTATAGGACATGTGTTACATTATTACTTGATGAAGTTTTGGGGCATATGCGCGAAGCTGTAAAGCTACCAGATATCAGTAATGTACGCATTGTTAATCGTTTAAGACCAACCGTTCCCCCTGAATGGTATAAACATTATGATGAAAATCAAAAATACATCTCTCCTGTAGCAAGCTACGGTGAAGGTTATCGTTTTCATGTTACAGGTTTAGCTCATGATGCTTTGGGTTTTCCAACCAACAAAGCAAGCGAAGTTGCCGCTCAAATGAAACGTTTAAAAAGAAAGATTACCCATAATATTCGTGATTTAGTGCAAATTGAGAGCTATATGATGGAAGATGCAACCGTGGCAATTTTTGCAGTAGGCATTTGCGCTCGTTCAGCTAAAGCAGCAATCAAAGCAGCAAGAGAATATGGTATCAAAGTTGGCTTATTACGTCCAATCACAATCTGGCCTTTCCCTGATGATGCTGTTAAAAAAATGTTACGTGATGTTGATACTATTATTGTTCCAGAATTAAATGAGGGTCAGCTTATCAACGAATTGCATAGATTAACAAAAGATAAAGCTGATGGTAAGATTATTCCTATCCAGCGTTCAGATGGAGAAATGATTACACCTACCCACATATTCAGAGTGATCAAGGAGGCACATTAAAATGGCTAATATCCCACAAAAAGTTGTTCATAAATATTTAAGACATAATAAAAAGTTCCCTCATGTTTGGTGCCCTGGTTGTAGTAATGGTACTACTCTTGGCAGCATCATCCGTGCAATTGCTGAGCTTAATTATGATCGTGACGGTATTACTATGGTGTCAGGAATTGGCTGCTCTTCCCGTATGCCAGTTTACGTTGATTTTAATACATTACATACCCTACACGGGCGTGCTTTGCCTTTTGCTACGGGTATAAAAATGCAAAAACCAGAACAGAAAGTTATTGTCATTACAGGTGATGGTGATGCTACTGCTATCGGCGGTAATCACTTTATTCATGCTTGCCGTAGAAATATTGATATTACAACAATTGTATTGAATAATAATATCTATGGTATGACAGGCGGACAATACTCACCCACAACACCAACAGGCGACCGTGCAACAACCTCGCCATATGGTAATATTGACCCTGTATTTGATATCTGTGAGCTTGCGATGGCTGCAGGTGCTACATTTGTCGCACGCACCACTGCTTTCCACGCACTTGAAACTCAAGATATCATCAAAAAAGCTCTCGAACATAAGGGCTTTTCAGTTGTTGAAGTCGTTTCTGCATGCCCTGTTATCTATGGTCGTTTGAACAAAAAAGGTGGCGGACCAGAAATGATGATGCACATGCGAGACAACTCAGTACCATTGAAAGCTACCGAAAAGATGACCCCAGAGCAGCTTGAAGGCAAGATTGTTCGTGGCATCTTCAAACAAGTTAATAAACTCGAGTATTGCGATGCATATGCTAATTTAATGTCACAGTTTAATGTAAAAGAGGAGGCTAAAAAATGAGTCAAGTATTTCGTAAAGAAGTTAGGTTCAGCGGAAGCGGTGGCCAAGGTCTCATCTTAGACGGTATTGTTTTAGCACGTGCTGGCGTTCTTGATAATTACAAAGTAACTCAGACACAAAGCTATGGACCAGAGTCACGTGGCGGCTCATCCCGTGCTGACACTATTATATCAGATGGTGACATTTACTATCCAGAAGCACAAAACATTGATATTTTAGTCGCTTTAACTCAAGTTGCTTGCGATAAATTTATCTTTGAAATGAAAGAAGATGGTATCTTAATCGTTGATAATAACCTGGTTAAAAACATATCTGTCTCAATTGGCAAGATTTATGAAGAACCTTTTACTGAGATTACACTGGAAAAGCTTGGAACTGAATTACCTATGAACATCGTAACCCTCGCTTTTATGGTTAAAATCACTAAAATTGTTTCAGAAAAATCTTTGGAACAAGCTATTCGCGATTCAGTAAAACCTATGCACATAGAACTTAATATTAAGGCTATGAACTTGGGGTTTGACCTTGCGAAGAAGTATCTGTAAACAATATTAATTATTATACATGCCTGCTGAAAATGCAGGCATTTTTTTTACTAATAGGCATTTTGCCAAAAGCAGAAAAGGAGAAATAAGATGGTTAAGAAAATAAGCCATATAGGCATTGCAGTTAAAGACTTGAATGAAGCAATAAAGTTTTATGAATCACTCGGACTGAAGCTTGAAGCAATAGAAGAAGTCCCTTCTCAAAAGGTAAGAGTTGCCTTTTTACCAATTGGCGAAGTAAGAATTGAGCTATTAGAAGCAACTGATGAAGATAGCCCTATTGCAAAGTTCATTGAAAAAAAAGGCGAAGGTGTCCAACATATAGCTTTTCAAGTTGACGATTTGCCTGAAAAGTTACAAAAAGTTGAAGAAAGCGATATTAGATTGATTGACAAAGAGCCACGTCCAGGAGCCCATGGTGCTGATATTGCCTTTTTACATCCAAAATCAACTCACGGCACGCTAATTGAATTCTGTCAGGAAAAACACTAATGCAAGAGAACAAAGTTATATTTTCAATGGACCGTGTAGGTAAAATTTACCCCGGCAATAAACAAGTTTTGAGAGATATCTCTCTTGGCTATTACTACGGCGCAAAAATAGGAGTAATTGGACTTAATGGATCAGGAAAAAGTAGCTTGTTAAAAATAATGGCAGGAATTGACAATGATTATGTCGGCAGAATAGGCATGACAAAGGGCTACACTATTGGCTATTTAGAGCAAGAACCACAATTAAATGCAGGCAAAACTGTGTTAGAGTGCGTTCAAGAAGCAGTTCAAGACAAAGTCGATATTATGAACCGCTACAATGAGATTAGTATGCTAATGTGCGAGCCTATGGATGACGACCAAATGGACAAGCTTCTCAATGAACAAGGTGATTTGCAAGACATTCTCGATTCGCAGAATATCTGGGACTTGGACAGCAGGCTTGAAATGGCTATGGATGCGCTGAGATGCCCTCCTACAGATATGAAAGTAGATATCATTTCAGGTGGAGAAAAAAGACGTGTTGCTTTGTGTAAACTTCTTTTACAGGAGCCTGATATTCTCTTATTAGACGAGCCTACCAATCACCTCGACGCTGAGACTGTTTTATGGCTTGAAAAGCATTTAAAGGACTATAAAGGCACTGTTATTGCGATTACTCACGATAGATACTTCTTGGACAATGTTTCTGAGTGGATTTTAGAGCTTGATAGAGGCTATGGTATTCCTTGGAAGGGCAATTATTCTTCTTGGCTTGAACAGAAACAAAAGAGTTTGATGGACGAAGAGAAAAAGGAACAGAAGAGAATACAGACTCTACAGAGAGAATTAGAGTGGATTCGCGCTACGCCTAAAGCTAATCATGAAAAGAATAAGGCACGTATCTCAAACTTCGAAAAGCTAACTGAAGAGGCTAATGATAAAAGAAATGAGACGAATGAACTCTTTATCCCTGCAGGCGCAAAATTGGGCAAGAAAGTGATACATGTTGAGGGTATAAGTAAGTCCTTTGATGCGAAAATGTTGATCGAGGATTTGTCTTTTGATATACCTGCGGGCGCAATTGTTGGGATTATTGGACCGAATGGCGCTGGTAAGACGACCTTATTTAAAATGATTATCGGGCAGGAGAAGCCTGATACTGGCACAATAGAAATTGGTGACTCTGTGAAGATTTCTTATGTAGATCAAAATCGTGATTTGGCTGACAATAAGACTATGATTGAGTTGATAGGAAAAGACCGCGAGATGCTGAATATGGGCGGCAGAGAAATCCCTGTAAGGCAGTATATTTCATGGTTCAATTTCCCGAGCTCTGATCATCATCGAAATGTGTCTGAATTATCTGGTGGTGAGCGAAATAGAGTGTATCTTGCATTGACACTTCAAGATGGAGGCAATGTGGTTTTACTTGACGAGCCCACTAATGACTTGGATGTAAATACGATCCGTGCGCTTGAAGAGGCGATACAGAGGTTTCCAGGCTGCGTAATGGTAGTGAGCCACGACCGCTATTTTCTTGATAGAATCTGTACTCATATCATGGCTTTTGAAGGTGACAGTCAGGTTAAACTATTCGATGGCAATTTCACTGAATATGAAGAAGATAAGATTAAACGGCTCGGAGATAAGGCGCTTATTCCTAAAAGAGTAAGTTATAGAAAATTGACGAGAGTGTAAAATAGGGGGCAAATCAATGCCCCTTTTTTTATTAAGTAATAGTGATTATCAGTTCTTTAATCCCGTATCTCATGGTTATTTCGTGATGATAAGTGATATGTATAATTCCTTTTTGATCTTTTGGCTCAACCTTAAATTCGATACATGAAATAATGGATCGAAAATCAGGAACTTCTAATTCGATATTTTTTTCAATATCTTTAATCAGAGCTAAAATGTTTTGACCAGTCAATTCTTTGTTCAAATGTTTTTTTGCTATTTTTTCTGCAATATTTCTGATCTTATCGAGCTTTTCTTTACCTTGTATTTCATTCATTGTTCTATCCTCTAATTCAATAATTAATTATTATGAAAACATGTCAAGAGTATTTTATTATTTACAAGCTCATAAAAATTACTTAAAAAAAAGCGATCCAAAGAACATCCCTCTCTATATATATAGGGCTTACAAAATGGGTTTTTTTGAAAACTATTTTCACATAAATCAGCAGATGCCTTCTACAAGCGGATCTACAGAGATTTATTTTTAGAAGTGCGGTTGTAAAACCGCACTTCTCATCAAGTTATTTATAAATTACATACCCAAAGTAGCGACCATAATCGCTTTGATTGTATGCATTCTATTTTCTGCTTCATCGAAGACGACGGACTGTTTAGATTCAAATACTTCATCAGTAACTTCCATTTCTGGCAAGCCAAACTTTTCTTTGATATCGCGTCCAATCTTTGTTTCATCATTATGGAAAGCTGGGAGGCAATGCAAGAAGATAGTCTCTTTTTTGCCTGTCATATCCATCATTTTGCGATTAATTTGATATGGTTTGAGGAGTTTGATTCTTTCTTCCCAAACTTCTGCAGGTTCGCCCATAGATACCCAAACGTCTGTATAGAGAGCGTCGCAGTCTTTCACACCAGTAGCAATATCATCTGTGAGGGTGATTTTAGCGCCTGTATCGTCCGCAATTGCTTGGCATTGAGCTACTAAGTCTTTTTCAGGGAACAGCTCTTTTGGTGAGAGAATTCTGAAGTCCATGCCCATCTTTACAGCACCGATCATCAAGGCATTTGCCATATTATTTCTACCGTCACCGACATAAGCAAAGGTCACTTCATTGAGTGGCTTATTAATATGCTCCATTATGGTTAAAAAGTCTGCCAAAATCTGGGTTGGATGATCTTCATTTGTCAAGCCATTCCACACAGGTACGCCAGCATAATCAGCTAAATCTTCAACGATAGTCTGAGCAAAGCCACGATATTCAATACCGTCAAACATACGTCCCAAGACGCGTGCAGAGTCTTTTACAGATTCTTTATTACCAAATTGACTACCTGAAGGACCAAGATATGTCACATGAGCACCTTGATCATGGGCAGCAACTTCAAAAGCGCAGCGTGTGCGGGTAGAATCCTTTTCAAAGATAAGGGCAATATTCTTGCCTTTCAACATTTGTTGTTCTGTGCCTGCATACTTTGCCTTTTTTAAATCTGCGGATAAGTCCAAGAGGAACTTAATTTCTTTGGGACTAAAGTCCATTAATGTGAGAAAGTGACGATTTCTAAGATTGAAAGCCATTTTTAACTCCTTATTCTGTGGTATTTGTGCCAAACTATCATAGTTTGATAAATTAATCAAGTAATATTTTTAAAAAGCATGTTTTTGTTATAATAAGCTGATAGGATCGATATCTAAGTTCAATCTAATCTTTTTATGAAAGACCACTTTTGACTCAAGTTCCTGTAAAACTGCACGCATAATAGTAACATTTGGTGCTTTAATGACCAAATGAAAACGAAAACGATTATTAACCCTCTGCAATGGTGCTGGAACAAAACCCAATATCTGCACTTTCTTTGCCCTAAACTTTTCGGTTATAGCCTGCAATACGGGCTTATTCTTCTGTATTTCACTGATTAAAAGCGTACTATCCGTCGAGGAGATCAGGAGGCGTGCCATACGCGACCAAGGTGGATAGCTCAATTCAAAACGATTGCTCAATTCCTGCTCAGCAAAAGGCACATAGTCTTGTCGGGCAGCAAAAACTAAGCTATAATGCTCTGGATTATAGGTCTGAATAATTACTTCGCCCTCTTTATCACCGCGCCCTGAGCGTCCTGCCACTTGCGTCATCAATTGAAATGTACGCTCAGCAGACCGAAAATCAGGCACATTCAAGCTGACCTCAGCTGAGACCACACCCACAAGCGTCACATTAGGAAAATCAAGCCCTTTAGATATCATTTGAGTTCCCAATAATATATCTACATGACCTTGTCTCATCGAATGAAACATTGATTCATAGGCGTCTTTTTTCTTGGTAGTATCGCTATCCATACGCAATATGCGCGCTTCA
>ERZ795049.5969-NODE-5969-length-10924-cov-4.103781_pt1 | contig 10924 bp, 10 predicted proteins | sample MGYA00375133_ERZ795049 | MGnify/ENA primary metagenome ERZ795049 (study PRJEB30178, sample SAMN05720147) | activated sludge metagenome | isolation source: anaerobic digester from wastewater treatment plant | place: Japan | collected 2015-04-20 ...
CAGCTTGATCTCCTCCGAACCCTGAAGCTCCAGCAATTCAATATATTCATCAAGTTCCCTGTAGGTCATCGTACTGACAAAACTGGGATCACGGGAAAAATCCTCCGGTTTTATATTCAGGGTGGTATCCATCACCGATCCCTTTGTCACTGTTTCTTCATGACCGTTTATTTCACGGTAAACATAATTCATTATCGACCACTTGCTCGTAACGGAATCCCATGTCACGGTCGGAGCCGATATCTTTGAAAGCAGATTGCCCTCCTCGTCAAATTTCTCAATGGTGAAATTACGTCCCCTGAGATATATGGGACTGAAAGACTCTATATAGACGTAAACATTCCTGCTGACCTGCCTGTGGACATTTTCAATGTTGATCCTCCTCCCCCTGGGACGGTAATATTTGTCTTCAAAATCGAGCCTTACAAGATTGGAATGGGGTATCACGAAATTTGCCAGGCAGAAAATGACACCTGCAATAACAAAGGATGACAGAAAGTAGGGCCACATCATCCTGTGAAAACTCATTCCGCTGTTCAGGATGGCAATTATCTCAGTGTTGACTGCCATTCGGGAAGTAAAGAATATTACTGCAATAAACACGAACAGGGGTGCAAACAGCGTGGCAAAGAAGGGAATAAAATTGAAATAGTAATCAAATATCACTGCCTGCCACGGAGCTTCATGTTCCATAAAATTGTCCAGTTTCTCCGACAGGTCGAAAACTACCGCAATGGCCAGGATGAGTGCCAGACTGAAAAGAAATGTCCCAAGGAATTTCCTTATAATGTAGAGATCTATTATTTTGGGTTTCAGCAATCTTAAAGTCTCACCGAAACTTTTTTTATCATTTTGTCTTTCCATTTCTTGAATTCCCCTTCTTCAATTTTCCTGCGGGCATCGCTCATCAGTTTCAAATAGAATGCCAGGTTATGCAGACTTGCTATTTGTCCGCCGAGCATTTCACCCGAAACGACAAGATGCCTCAGATATGCCTTTGAATATCTAAGACTCACTTCTGAAGCTCCTTCAGGATCTATCGGAGTGAAATCACTGATCCAGCGCCTGTTCTTTATATTGATTATTCCCTGTGATGTGAAAAGCATGCCATTGCGGCCGTTCCTGGTAGGCATCACGCAGTCAAACATATCCGTCCCCCTTTCTATTGCCTCAAGCAGATTGGCAGGCGTCCCTACTCCCATCAGGTACCTGGGCTTGTCTTCCGGCAGAATCTCATTCACTATCTCGATTATCCTGTACATTTCATCTGCCGGTTCCCCTACGGAGAGGCCTCCGATCGCATTACCCGCCATACCTGTTTCCGCGATCCTTTCCGCAGACATTCTTCTCAGATCATCAAAGACCCCTCCCTGTACAATCGGGAAGAGATACTGCCTGTGATTCCACAGGGGATCACTGTTTCTGAATCTTTCAACAGCCCTGCCGAGCCAGTTGTGTGTCAGCTCAACCGATTTAGCGGCATACCCGTGATCACAGGGAAAAGGCGCGCACTCATCAAGCGCCATGATAATGTCGCCTCCTATAACCCTCTGAATATCTATAACGTTTTCCGGGGTAAAAATATGCCTCGATCCGTCAATATGGGATTTGAAAATCACCCCTTCATCCGTCAGCTTCCGGTTCCCCGACAGGGAAAATACCTGGTAACCCCCGCTGTCAGTAAGTATGGGCCTGTTCCATGAAATAAAACTGTGAAGACCTCCCGACTCCCTGAGCACTTCCATGCCCGGGCGCAGATACAGGTGGTAGGTGTTGCCAAGAATTATCCGCGCATCAAGGTCTTCTTCAAGATCCCTCTGAAGAATTCCCTTAACGGTCCCCGCGGTTCCGACAGGCATGAAAACGGGGGTGTGGATTATTCCGTGACCGGTTTTCAGTATTCCGGTCCTGGCCTTTGTATCCTTGTCCCTCGATCGGAGCTCAAACATAATTCTGACTTTGGTAGCACAAATGTAATTCATCCGCACCGCCTCAGGAAATTATGTGACGCTTTTTGTTGAAAACTATTCTTCACAATTAAAATATATCTTGCTAATATTGTGTCCGGATTATGAAAGTTCAATGATATATCACGACAACCTCTTTCTTTCCGTTGTATTCATCATTTTTGCATTCTCTGCAGCGGTGCAGCTATTCCATTACCTCTGCTTCTATCTTGCAGTATCCCTTTACAGGCATCCGGCAGAAGAAGAAACTGAAAAGAAGCCTGTTTCCGTTATCATTTGTGCAAGAAACGAAGCTGAAAACCTCCGGAAATTCCTGCCATCCATTCTGAAACAGGATTATCCTGAATATGAGGTAATTGTTGTCAACGATTGCTCGGAAGACAATACCTATGATGTCCTGGGCAGCTTTCTTCCTGATCATCCCCACCTCAAAATATCAACAATAAACAAGGATCCCCGCTTTACTCACAACAAGAAATTCGCACAGTTCATAGGCATCAAGGCTGCCTCAAACGACATCCTGCTTTTCACCGACTCAGACTGTGAAGCTGTTTCCCCGCGCTGGATTGAGATGATGGCATCCCGTTTCAGGGACGATATTCAGATAGTTCTCGGCTATGGCGGTTATATGAAGGGAAAGGGACTGCTCAACAAATATATCCGCTACGACACCTTTATGATAGCATTGCAGTATCTCGGAATGGCTGTCAGAAAGATACCCTACATGGGCGTAGGCCGTAACCTGGCATACCGGCGTTCATTATTCTTCGAGAAAAAGGGTTTCGAAGGCCATACCCACATCATTTCAGGTGATGATGACCTGTTTGTGAATGCAAATGCCACCGGAAGAAACACTTCCGTGGAAATCAGGCCCGAAAGCCATACCCGGTCGGTTCCCTGCCCCACCTTTGAATGCTGGGTTAAACAGAAAAAAAGACATTTTACCTCAGCACCCCTTTACAAAACATGGCATAAACTGATTATTGGAAGTGAGCTTCTTTCCAGGATATTATTTTATATCATGTTCATCATACTGATCATACCCCTGAACCTCTGGCAGGTCATTGCGGCAGTATTCGGACTAAGGCTGATAGTACAGATAATTGTCATGATAAAGGCACAAAAGATACTAAATGAGAAAGGTATTGCGGGATTTTCATTATTTTTTGATATCTTTTCACCCGTGATTAACAGTGTTATTTTTTTAAGCAATACAATTACCAGACCAGGTAAAAACAAATGGAAATAAACCAGGAGCTTTCAGAAAAAGCGAAAGCCGATCTTATTCTTGTTGAAGATGCCAAAAAAGGCAGCGAGAAGGCTTTTGCAGGCCTCATGAACCGTTACAGGGATTCTATTTACTTTATGCTTCTCAAAATGGTCAACAATCCTGTTGATGCGGAAGACCTGACCATTGAAGCCTTCGGAAAGGCATTCAGAAGTATCGACAGCTACACCCCGCGCTTTGCATTCAGCACATGGCTTTTCATGATAGCCACAAACAACTGCATTGACTTCATCAGAAAGAAACAGGCTTCCCCTATTCCGGTGAATCAGGACAAGGATATCATGGATACCATGACGGTCAATATCCAGTCCGACCTTCCCGACCCTGAGGAAGCCCTGATAAATAACCAGAAAATAGCCACTCTCAGAAAAATTGTTGCCCAGCTGAAGTCACCCTACAGGGAAATAATTGAACTGAGATATTACCGGGAATATTCATACGAAGAAATCGCTACCGAACTGAAAATTCCCATCGGAACCGTAAAAGCCCAGTTATATCGTGCCAAAACACTTCTTTACAATATATTTGTAAAAACCGGGGCAAGATAATGCCGGAGATCATATTCAAATACTTTCCTTCGCTGTCCGCCCTGCAGAAGGAACAGATATCAGGCCTGAAACCCCTGTATGATGATGGAACAGTAAAATAAACGTCATATCACGCAGGGATATGGATAATTTCTATATCCGCCACGTACTCCATTCAATGGCAATAGCCAGGGTTTTTGCCTTCAGGCCGGGAAGCAGGATCCTGGATGCCGGCACGGGCGGCGGCTTTCCCGGAATACCCCTGGCAATACTGTTCCCGGAATCGGAATTCTCCCTTCTCGATTCAACCGGGAAAAAAATAAAAGTGGCAGGCAGCGTTGCAGATGCACTCAGACTAAAAAATATCAGACTGATAAATAAAAGAATTGAGGATGAAAAGGGAAAATACGATTTCATTTCCGGCAGGGCTGTAACTGAATTTAACACCTTCGTGAAACTTACCGGTAAAAACCTGGAAAAAACCAGGGCCGGCGAGCCCGGAAATGGTATCATCTACCTGAAAGGAGGAGATTGTGGAAAAGAACCGGGAAAATACGGAGATCAGGTAAAAATTTGGGATATAAAAAATTTCTTCAGCGAGGATTTCTTTGAAACAAAAAGAATAATCTTCCTTGCAGAATCTGCAATCAGGCATCCGAAACCCTGATGCTCCGGTTCCCCTGCCTCAGCCGGCGGAATTCCTTCCGCGTTTCAGCGGGTTTCCGGTTTCCGGCACCCCTCTTTTTGCTGCCGGAGAGATGGTTTTTCATATAAAATGTAAAAACATTCCGTATAATTCATTTTTTTCAAAAAATAGCTATATTTGCGGTCTTAAATAAAACAAGGGAAAACCAGATTCTGAAAAATGAAAAGGACTTATCAGCCTTCCAGAAGGAAAAGAGCAAACAAGCATGGATTCAGAGAAAGAATGTCTACCCGGAGCGGAAGGCGTGTTCTTTCTGCCCGGAGGGCAAAAGGCAGAAAAAAACTGACAGTATCATCGGAACTCAGTGGCAAAGCCTGATTCTGATATCTAAATAATTACGAAAAGGTGCCCTGCAACGGCACCTTTTTTGTTAATTCTCCGAAAATGACCCGGATTCTTGACCATATCATTGATACAGACCTCAGGGAAACAGCCTTGAAAGTTGCATCCGGGAAACGGATAACACCGGATGAAGGCATTTTGCTCTATGAAAGGGGCGATCTGCCCGTTCTGGGCCTATTATCATCAATGGTCAGAAAAAGGATTAACGGCAATTATGCCTTTTATAACCGCAATTTTCATATTGAACCGACCAATATATGCATCTACAACTGCAGGTTCTGCTCATACCGGAAACCTGCCGGCGACCCGGAAAGCTGGGATTACAGCCATGATGAAATAATGAATATGGTCAGGGCATTCGACGGGAAGAATGTTACCGAGGTTCATATCACGGGGGGCGTTCATCCCGCTCACGATGTTCACTATTACTGCTCACTTGTCGCAAAAATCAAGGCTCACAGACCGGAGCTGCACGTTAAGGCCTTTTCGGCCGTTGAGCTCGACCACATGATCAGGCTGGCAGGATTGACAACTGAGAAAGGACTGAAACTTCTGAAAGAATCCGGCCTTGACTCCATTCCGGGCGGAGGTGCGGAAATATTCGATGAAAAGATCAGAAAACAGATAAGCAATGAAAAGGCCTCTTCAGAAAAATGGCTGAACATCCATGAAACGGCCCACCGCCTGGGTATCTCTTCAAATGCCACCATGCTTTACGGGCACCTCGAAACATGGCCGCACAGGATAGACCATATGAACAGGCTGCGTAAGCTGCAGGATAAAACAGGCGGGTTCAATGCATTCATCCCTCTGAAATACAGGATGGCAAATAACAGGATGTCTCAGCTGGGGGAAGTAAGTATTATTGAAGACCTGAGGAATTATGCCGTTGCCAGGATATTCCTCGACAATATACCGCACATAAAAGCCTACTGGCCAATGACGGGGAAAATTGTTGCACAGCTGAGTCTTTTCTTTGGAGCCGACGATCTTGACGGAACCATTGACGACACCACAAGAATATATTCGATGGCCGGGGCAGAGGAACAAAACCCGTCAATGACAGCCGGGGAGATCTCCTCACTTATTGCCGGGGCGGGCTATGAGCCGGTTGAAAGAGACTCCCTCTACCGGAGGGTTTAACCAGATAATAATTTTATCCTTACATTTGCGTTATCAATAATGTACATCTGTCCGTATGAGCTTAAAGAAATTCATCCTCAGTAAACTGTTTCTAAAACAGCTCGGTATAGCCTTCCTGATCACCATCGGAACAATCTTCATACTGATGATCAGCCTGAACATATATACACGTCACGGACAGGCAGTTCCGGTACCCGATTTCACAGGTCTCAACATGGAGGAAACCAAAGCCCTGGCAAAAAAATCAAAAATGAAATACCAGGTGGTGGATTCCGTGTATACATCCCATGTTATGAGAGGCTGTGTGGCTGAACAAAATCCAAGGCCGGGCTTCAGGGTCAAGAAACGAAGAACCATATCATTGACGATCAATGCATTTCGTCCGGAAATGGTGGCTGTTCCCGATCTTCTTGACCTGCCCTTAAGACAGGCGATCTCACTGATAGAAAGTACCGGACTGGTAATGGGAACATTGCGCTACAAACCCGATCTTTCGGTAAATGTCGTTCTGAGCCAGCTATTCAATGGCAAGGAAATCACTCCGGGTGATTCGATTCAGAAAGGTTCGGTAATCGACCTTGTCCTGGGCAAAGGCCTCAGCAATCAGAGGACTGCGGTACCCAACCTGATAGGCCTGCCCCTTGAGGATGCTGCCGGCAGAATACTCGGGGCCTCCCTGAATCTGGGCACATTTATTTTTGACAGGACAGTACGTACGGGAGAGGACAGCCTGAGAGCCTTCGTATACAAACAGAATCCTGAATACCGTGAGGATGCCACGCTGCAGCTGGGATCTTCCATCTACCTGTGGATGACAACCGATTCACTCAAGCTGCCCGCCGACTCTGCATTTGTCAGAGCCGACACTACAATGACAACGGCTGTATTAGCGGGAAAGGTACATTAATCCTGATGATCAGAAGAAATCTACTGAATATTGCAATCCTCCTGAGCTTCACAGGAAATCTGACGGGCCAGGAAATTGTTATCGGCCTTACCTCAAATCCGGTACTGAAAAATACCCCTTCACGGTCTGCAAAATCTTTTTCAGCCGAACAACTGACACTTCCGTTCTTCGATGATTTCTCCGGAAGAGATATTTATCCCGATCCCGCAAAATGGAGTGACGATAATGTGTTTATAAACAATACATATTCCCGGGATCAGATCACAACAGGAATTGCCACATTTGATGCACTCGACAGAACAGGCAGACTATACGGGGAAGCATCTCCGGTAACATTCAGGGCCGATGTCCTGACTTCACAACCCATAGACCTTGCCTACACAGCGGCTGACAATATCCGGCTCAGTTTCTTTTACCAGCCGGGCGGCATAGGTGACATGCCCGAGAAAAATGACACCCTCACCCTCCATTTCTTCGCACCTGACGAAAATAAGTGGTATTCGGTATGGAGAGCCTACGGCGATTCTTCAGGGATATTCAGACTGGCCATGCTGAAAATAGATGATCCCAGGTTCCTTAAAACGGGCTTCCGGTTCAGGTTTATAAATTATGCCAGTCTTAGCCGCAGCAAAACCGACCTTTCCATGACAGGCAACTGTGACCACTGGAATATAGACTATGTACTGCTGGATAAAAACAGAAGCAGCAGAGATACCATTTTCCACGATGTGGCATTCAGGAAACCATTCCGGTCGCTTCTAAAAAATCACGAGGCCATGCCACCCGCACATTTCAACAAGATATACCTTCAGGAAATGGGGGATAACATCCCGATAAGCTACCGTAACAACGACACCATTGTCAGGAATGTCACAAGAAACTTCAGAATATGGGATGTCTACAAAAATGAGGAAGCAATATCTTTCTCAGCCGGAGCTGCAAATGTCGGTCCTCTTGAGAATGTTGACTACAATGCCAGCCTGTTCTATACTTTCAACACAATAGGCCGGGATTCCGCGCTCTTCAAGATAAACGCATGGCTTAAGACCGACGATTTTGATCCCAAAACAAACGATACCGTTACCTATTTCCAGGTATTCAGAAACTATTTTGCCTATGACGACGGTTCGGCTGAGGCAGGTTACGGCATTAACGGCCTCGGATCGAGAAATGCAATGGTTGCGGTGAGGTTCAGGGCCTACACCCGGGATACTCTCAGAGCCATAAGCATCTGTTTCAATGACAGCTATATGCGGGCTAACCGGAGAAGCTTCAGTCTCATGGTATGGAACGACAACAACGGCCTGCCGGGCGATGTTATCTATACAAGACAGGAAACAATGGTTGAGCAGGCAGGGGATATAAACGGCTTCCATACATATTTTCTGCCCTCGGGTGTTGCCGTGGAGGATAATTTCTATGTCGGATGGAAACAGCAGTCAGAAACCTTTCTCAATGCCGGATTCGACCTCAACACACCCCACAGGGGCAATCTGCTGTATTGGATAAACGGCAGCTGGTTCACCTCCCAGCATTCCGGTACTCTCATGATAAGACCCGTGGTCGGGCCTCCTGTCAGAACATCCGTTCATGATGTTTACCATAATCCGGAAACGCCTCTGCGCTTCCATCCCAATCCTGCAAGGGATTATATATCCTTCGACAGAAAGGATCTGACAGAAACGGACCAGTATGATGTTTCCGTTTTTGATCTCAACGGGAGGGAGCTTCTGAAAGTGAAAATGACGGATAAAACAGATATCTCCTCATTGAAACCGGGTGCCTACATTATTGTTCTTGGCAGGAACGGGAAAGCGGTGGGATACAGCCGCCTCATCAAAATAAAGTAATACCCGGAATGTCGGAGGAAGAAATAGCCGAAAAACAGGAACTGTTTGAACATTACAGGTTTAATGTTGATCCCGGGCAGTCTCTCCTGAGGATAGATAAATATCTGTTTTCACGTATTGAGAACACCTCGAGGACAAGGATCCGGAATGCTGCCGATGCAGGAAATATCCTGGTGAACGATATACCCGTCAGGGCAAACTACAGGGTGAAGCCGGATGATATTGTACGGATCGTTCTGCCCGATCCGCCGAGGGAGATCGAACTGATCCCGGAAGACATTCCCATTGATATCATTTATGAGGACGATGACGTGATCGTGGTCAACAAGGCAGCAGGTATGGTAGTCCACCCGGCTTACGGCAATTACAGCGGAACGCTGGTCAATGCCCTCATGTGGCATTTCAGGGATCTGCCGCTCTTCGCAACAGGTGAACTGAGGCCGGGTCTCGTTCACAGAATAGACAAGAACACATCGGGCCTTCTCGTTGTGGCCAAGAACGAGATTTCCCTCAACAGGCTCTCAAGGCAGTTCTACGAAAAGACGGCGGACCGCATCTATACCGCGATTGCCTGGGGTGTACCTGCTCCGGCAGAAGGCACGGTCACGGGACATATCGGCAGGAATATACGCGACAGGAAAATAATGCAGGTCTTTCCCGACGGAAGCCGGGGAAAACCTGCCATCACCCACTATAAGGTTCTCGAAAACCTGGGATATATTTCACTTATCGAATGCAGACTCGAAACAGGACGAACGCATCAGATAAGAGTACATTTCAGTTATATCGGGCACCCCCTCTTCAATGATGATGAATACGGGGGTGACAGGATTCTTAAGGGTACGACGTTCCAAAAATACAGGCAGTTTGTAAGAAACTGCTTCAGCCTGCTGCCGCGGCAGGCACTTCATGCCAGATTTCTGTCATTCAGCCATCCCGTAACAGGTAAAAGGCTGTCTTTTGACACCCCGATGCCGGACGACATGCAGCAGGTAATCACACGGTGGAGAGAATACATATCGGGAAGGGATGCATAGAATTTGTAATTTTGACCTGAAACCAGCCTAATAATGAAAACCATTGCAGTAGTAGCCGGCGGTGACTCATCAGAATACCAGATCTCCGTAAAGAGCGGAAAATCGGTCGCCGGAATAATCTCATCCCTTTACAGAGTCTATCTGATAATCATCAGGGGCAGCAACTGGTACTGGGAGGATCCCAAAGGGAGATACCACACCGTCGACAAGAATAACTTCACCCTTAAAGCTGATGATCTGACCATCAGGTTTGATGCCGTCTTCATCGCCATCCACGGCAAACCCGGTGAAAACGGCATGCTGCAGGGCTATTTCGACATGCTTCAGATTCCCTATACAGGGAGCAGCTCATTCTGTTCCGCCCTCACTTTCAATAAGCATGCATGCAAGCTGTTCCTGAAGGAATACAATATAGGAATGGCCGAAAGCATTTTTTTAAGAAAGAACGAGAAGCCGGACAATGCTGTCATTGTAAACAAACTGGGACTGCCATGTTTTGTAAAACCCAACGACAGCGGTTCGAGTTTCGGGGTTTCAAAGGTCAGACAGGCCGGGGAACTGGCTGATGCCATATCAGAGGCATTCAGGGAAAGCGATGAGATACTGATTGAATCATTCATGCAGGGCAGGGAGGTTGCCTGCGGCCTGGTGATGACAAAATCACGGAAAATAATCCTGCCCCTTACCGAAATAATAAGCAAAAATGAATTTTTCGATTTCGAGGCAAAATATACCCCGGGGAAGTCTGATGAAATTACACCTGCTGACCTTCCGGAGAAACTGACTGATGAGATCCGGAAGCTGAGCTCCCGGATAGCTGACCTGCTCGGCTGCAGTGGAATAGTCCGGGTCGATTTCATAATTGTCGGCAATAAGCCTCTTTTCCTGGAAATCAACACAGTACCCGGAATGACAGAAGAAAGCATCATTCCCAAACAGGCAGCAGCCGCCGGAATTCCCCTTAAGGACCTGTACTCGATGGTGATCGAGGACTTGTTTGTCTAACAACACTGCCCTGAATCACCTGATGAATCACCTGTAATTCCCTCCACGGGCGCAAAAGCAAAGAACCCGGCTTCCGCCCCGGAATGGGAATGGCATTAATACCGGGAAACCGGGCGCTTACTTTTCTCTGGCCTTTTTCAGTGCACCGGTAG
>ERZ795049.5979-NODE-5979-length-10911-cov-6.211404_pt1 | contig 10911 bp, 14 predicted proteins | sample MGYA00375133_ERZ795049 | MGnify/ENA primary metagenome ERZ795049 (study PRJEB30178, sample SAMN05720147) | activated sludge metagenome | isolation source: anaerobic digester from wastewater treatment plant | place: Japan | collected 2015-04-20 ...
CCGGGAATCGCGTAGGTCCGGCCGGCCTCTGCAAGTTCCACTGTCTTGCCGGACTGATCCCGTGCCTTGAGCAGGAAGTAATGGCTGTAGTCGGTCGGCAGCAGGCTCGCAATGCCATCCGGCGAGAACCCGGCGCTGGTGTAGATGCGCAGTCGGTACTTCGCCTGTGCGCCATAGAGGTCTTCGCCGCTGTTGGCGTAGGAGTTGGGCTGCGATTGAGGGCCGCCTTCGCCCAGACTGGAGTACAGATTGAGTTTGGCCGCCACGATCCGCGGACCATTGCCCGTCTGATAGGGATTGCGGCTTTCAATGCCCAGGCCGCTGGCGGGGACCAGGCCACCGGCTGTCACCAGCATCATGGGTGTGCGCGTGGGAACGATATCCACCCGGACCGGGTACAGCGCGCCGCTTTGCCCTGGTGCCATTCGGTTGCCCCAATAGCCACTCAGCACCACGGTCTGGCGCTCGTTGTACTCCAGATTCGGCAGGAAACTGGCGGTGATCGGCGTCACTGTTTCGCCCGTGTTCAGCGTGATGCGGAACGCATCGGGACTCACCGATGCCGGCAACACCGGGTGGCTGAACACCACCGGGATGGTGTCGGCCCTCAACGCAGGCGCGCCATAGATGGCAAGGAACGCGCTGGTGCCCACAGCAGAGTACAGCGCCCGGGATGGTGCATTCAGGCCAGGGTCCAGGTCCTGCCAGGCGACGTTGGCTGCATACGCCGCGTCACGCGCGGCTGCATCGGTGCCGTTCAGCCCCGGCACCCCCATATAGCCATCAAAGCCGTAATTTGCGGTCAGGATCCGGGGCTGATCGCCATAGACATCTGCGGCCAGAAGTATGTTGCGCGCCAATGCGGACGAACTGGGCACCTGCTCTGCCTTCTGACGTTCGAGATAGTCCAACAGGGGGGTGGCCAGTTCGGTGTAAACCAGGCCACCGTTCGGGTCAGGGAGGCTGGGGGCGTCGTTGCCACAGGACGTCAGCGCAAAAACGGCCGCAATGCAGCAGACAACGGTGGCCGGGCTTGCAGTGGCGTGCATGGGCAATCCTTTCGAAACGGCTACCAGACGCCGATCTCAATACAGCGAATAGGCCTTTGCGCAGGGGCCGGCGTTTCGAGCCAGCAGGTCCCGGTCGACGTCATTGGTCAAACCGTCAAAGTTCAGGTCGTAGGTGCTCGACAAGCCCCAGGCCTGACTGATCATGCGCCAGTTGTCCAGGTCCTGCGCATTCACCACGCCGTCGATGTTGCCGTCGCCGACGCAGGCGGGCTGCGACGCCAGCATGCGGTCCAGCTTGGCGGTCAGGTCGTCGTAGATGGCCTTCAGCGGGGCGCTGAGCGTTTGCGTCAGCAGGTTCTTGTCGGCGTCGTCAAGGGTGGGCTTCGGCTGGTTCTGGTCCACCGCGTAGAACTCGCTGAACGGCACGACGCTGCAATTGTCGTTGGCGGGGTCGTACTGCTGGACCGTGTTGCGCACAACCTTGTGGGTGGCGTTGCGGATCGCGGTGGACGTGTCGGGCATGATCTCCACCATGTCCTTGCCCGCCTTGTACAGCGCCTGGTTCACCTGGCAGCAGGTCTGATAGCCGGTCGGCTTGTTCGGCACGCTGGGATCGGTGGCGCCGGAGCCCCACCAGACACCGCCGTTGTCCTCGCACACGCCCTTGTTGATGGGAATGTGCGAGCAGGTATTGCCGCCGATCACGCAGGGGCCGTTGCGCCCCCCGTTGCGCTGGATGTTGGCCCCACCCTGAGAAAAATTGATGCTGCGCACGCTGGGCTGGTCGGCCCGCCGGAGGTAGGGGAGCAGAGTGGCTGAATCCAGCACACGGGGCACGCTCGCATGCACGTCGATGCCCGCGATTTCACCGAACAGCTGGTATACGTCGACCATGTTCACCATGTGATCGACAGTGCGATTGGGCTGGTTCACCAGCGGTCCGGACACGATCAGCGGCACCCAGACGCCGGTCTGGTAGGCCGTGCCTTTGGCCCGCTGGGCGTTGAACGGCAGCTTGACCATGTTGCCCAGGGTGCCGTTGTCGCCGACGATCACGATCATCGTGTTGCTCGCCGCCGGCGTGTAGGCCAGGGTGCCGTCAGGGCTTCGTCGGGCCAGGCCGGTCTCGACCAGCAGGCGTCCGACCTCGGTGTCCATGGCCTCGATCATGCGGTTCTGCAGGTCGCGCTGCTCGGCCAGGCCCGTGCAGCCCAGCGCGTCGCCAGTGCCGCTCGAGCGCGGCGTCAGTGCGCTGGGCGGCTGCTGGATCGGCGTGTGCGCGCCCGTCAGGCTGACCGTGGCCATCCACGGGCGTGACGGACTGCGCTGCCGGATCCAGTTGATCGCGGCGTCGACCTCGATGCTGGTGCGGTAGCCCCGCGCACGCCGGTCGGTCAGCGGAACGACCTCCACCCCGGCCGCACTGTTGATGACGAGCGGGGAAACGTAATACGCATTCGCCTTGCCGAAATCCAGCGACGCGGGCGGCGAGGCCTGGCATGCAGCCCGTGGCACAAAGATGCCGCCTCGGGTCACGCACTGCTTGCCGACGGCGTCCTGCCCGGGCGACGCAGCGACCAGGGGCTGACAGGTCTTGTCGGGCAGATAGCAGGCCCCGCTGTCGGCGCCGCCGCGACTGGCCGGCGGAACAAAGCCGCAAGGGTAAGTGCCCTGCGGCGCGACGCCGCCGGCCGTGGTGTCGATCGATGCCGGCAAGCCGCCGACCCAGCCGTAGAAGTAGTCCCATCCCAGCACACCGGGCGTGCCGTTGCCGGCGGCATTGTTCTCCGGCCCCGCCAGATGAAACTTGCCGAACAGGCCGCTTTCATAGCCTGCGGTGCGCAGCAGCTTCGGCGTGGTCATGTCGTCGGGTGTCAGCTGGGAGTTGGCCAGGTCGTTTTCGCCGATCGCCTGGTAAATGTTGGTGCGCAGCGGATAGCGCCCGACAAACATCGCGGCACGGCCGGGCGAACATTCGGGCATGGACCAGGTGTTGCCGAAGCGCAGGCCCGCCTGGGCTACGGCGTCGATGTTCGGCATGTTCGGCGGCGTGGCACCGCCATAGCCGAAGGACGGCATCTGGTCGATCCCGACGTCGTCCATGATCACGAACAGAATGTTGGGCCGCTCCGGCGCCGTCCCGGTGGACGAGCCGCTGCAGCTGGCCAGTTGCAACGTCGCGACGACGAGCAAGAAAAGGATTCGGAATCCGCGAACAAGCATCTGTCCCCCCGTGCGCAAACTGTTCAAACGATCGGTTTCAGGGCGCAATGTAACAAAGCCGCCAGCCACGAATGCGAGCCACCGCGAACTGGCGCGCAGGGGTGGCCACGCGCCAAGGTGAAGCGCGGCACGCGGCGGTCACTTCACCTAAGGACGCACAAGGGGGCAACAAACCCTAGGCACCAGGGCTGCGAAACTCCAGCAAGGTGCCGGCGATCAGCTTCAGCCCGATGGCACCGACCAGCAGGCCGGCACCCCGGTTGAGCGCACGAAAGTGCCGCAGATAGGCGCGCTGCACGGCCGGCCTCGACAGCGCCCAGGCCAGGCCCGTGTGCCAGACCACCGAGTTCAGGAACACCATGGCGACCGCCAGCCCGACCAGTGTGTTCGAGGGATGGGCCGGAAAGGCCGTCGCGAAGACACTGCCATAGAACAGCGCGATCTTCGGGTTCAGCGCACTGGTGATGAAACCCACCCGCAGCGCGGCACCCGGTGCCGGTAACGCTCCTGCAGCGGCGGCCTCAGGGGCCTTGCCGGATCGCCAGAGCCTGAAAGCCAGTTGCAGCAGATAGAGCCCTCCCGCCACCTGAGCCAGCTGCCGAATGGCCGGGTGGGCGGTGAACACGATGCCGACGCCCGCCACCGCCAGGATGGCCCACATCAGCGTGCCCGCTGTCATGCCAGCCACCGCGGCCAGAGCCGTCGAACGCTTGCCGGCGGCGGCCAGTTGGCCGATGAGCAGGAAGTTGAAGCCCGGCAGGATCAGCACGGCCCAATGCAACACCGCGATGGTGATCAGGGTTTCGAGCATGTTTATTCGACTCCAGTTCGTGAAAAGCCGGACAGACGCAGCCTGGGCATGAAGGCAAACACCAGCAACAGCGCAAGGTACACAGAGCCGGAGACCTTGTCCCGGCTGGCGATGTATTCGCCCAGCGAGCGGTCCTGGAGCACCAGGGCCAGCCCCAGTTCAGCGCCCACCGTCAGCGCGAAGGCCAACAGGCCCGCGGTGACGGATTTCGCCGGCGTGCGGATGTCCGCAAAGCGCCGAAGGACAAACCCCGCCGCGAAGAAGATCACCGTGGCCATGATCGGCATCTCGGCCAGCTCGGCCCAGCGCTCGCCCATGCGCGGCACGAGGAACGGCACCCGGATCACGCCCAGCATGAATCCCGTGCCCATCACGATGGCGAAATAAGTGAAACCGGCGCGCAGGGTCTGGGTCATTGACTGGGATGTCCTGAATGGGGAAACGAAGCCATCGGTGTGCGCGAATCATGCCAAGAGCGCGTACCACGCATTCAAGGCCAGCCCTTTCTCACGGCCTGCACCAGCAGGCGATTGAGCCAGGACAGGGCAATGACCGGAAGCACCGCAGCCCATTTGACGTCACCGCGGAACTGCACCGACACCATCGCTGCCAACCCCACCGCCAGCAGCATGGCCAGCGACGCCAGAACCACTTTGCGCCGGGGTCCGTCCGTCGCCACAAAGCCGGTGGGTGTGAACGCGGTGGCAATGATGCCCACCCCCAGCATGCTCAGGAAGAGGCTGGTTTCACCCAGATGCTGGTAGCCCTTGAGCCACCACCATTGTTCGGTGAAAGCCGCCAGTCCGCCCGCCAACAGCCAGGCATTGGCCCCCACGATGAGCCGATTGGCCGGAGCAGTACGAGCCCAAAGAACCGCAAGCTCAACAGCCGCCAGCACCGCACCGAGCTTGAACGCGCCGATCAGGCGCTCGTCGGTGGGCGCGCCCGCCGAGAAAGCCACCGCCGCAAAGACCGCCAGGGCCAGAAAGCCCAGCAGGTATTCGAGCAGGGCGAGGGCGAGGCGCTTCATGGTGCGCATCCATCCCGGCCGAAAGCCGGCTCAGGCAGACCCTTTGGCTTTGGGCATGAAGATCGCAAACGAGCCATTGGCCTTGCCCACCAGCGTGCCGTCCACAGTGAGCACCGAGTCGATATTGGCCACCGTCCGGCCCCGGTGCACCACCTGGCTGCGGCAATCGACGACCCCCTCGAGCACCGGCTTGAAGTAATTGATCTTGACCTCGATGGTCGAACATCGCTCCTCGGGCTCCAGGATCGAGAACAACGCGGCGCCCATGCCGGTGTCCGCCAGCGTGAACAGGGCCGCGCCGTGCACGGCGCCTGGGAGTTGAAGTGCATCGGCTGCACCTGCAGCGTCAGCAGGCTTCGGCCCTCGGCGCATTCGATGATCCGGGCGCCGACATGGTCTACGAAGGGGAGTGGCATGGCGATGTGGTACTGCCTGGTTTGATGATGAAGGCGGCCACGTCAGGGAAAGCGTGAATCACGCAAGACCGAGCAGACCTGGATGCTGTACTCGGAGTAGAAGCTCGCCCGTCCGGCCTTCTTCGCGGCCACGTGCTGCGCATTCATTGCCCAGTTGCGCTGCGAGGCTTCGTCCTCGAACTCCACGATGGTGACGCGCTCGCCGTCCTCCGCCACGAACACCTTGTGGGAAATGTAGCCGGGCATGGTCCTGGCCAATGCCGAGATTTCGGGAGCGAGTGCCATGTAGCCGGCTCGGCCTTCATCTTTGATCCTGGAGCGAAAAACGGTGACGATCATCTGATCCTCCGGTTGGAAGTGACAGGGGCTGGACATTGCGGGCGGCAGCAGCCGGTCTGTGGCCTGGGCCCGCGGACACGCACGCGGTTCATTTCAGCGCGTATTCCCGATGCAGCGCGACGGCGACGCGGCCGATGAGTTCGATCGGCAAGGGCTGATGGTGCGCAAACGAGAGGTTGCCCTTCTCGCCTCGAAAAGGCTCCAGCTCCCTGATGAGCGCCGCATCCCGGGAAACCGGGGGATAAATGCCGATGTGCTTCTTGAAGGCGGCGAAGTAAAAGAAGATTCTCTTGTCCCGAAAGGCTGGCATGTTGTATCCGATGCACCGGCTCGCCCCAGGGATCAGCGACTCGACTTTCGCCTGTATCTGGGCAAGCCTGGGCTGCACATCCATCGGCACCGTGGCGAAAAATTCGTCATGAGACAGGTAGGTCATCGTACTGCGGCCCATCGCTGGCGAGGCGGCTATTTCCTGGCCAGAAAGGCGGCAACCAAGGCGTTGGCATGCCCATGTCCGAGCTTGTGACCGGACTTGAGCAGTGCCACGTACTCCATGTGCTTCATGGGGCCCGCCGCCTGAAGAACGGACATCCAGTGCGAGATCGGCTTGCCGTAGGTTTTCTCGATGGATGGGAAGTACGACGCAGGTCCCTTGACTTTTTCTTCGCCCGGCATGTTCGCCTCCTGTAAGCGCTCAAATCACCCCTCGATCCTACGTCAGCTTGATCCCGATGTGCTCGCCTTGGCCGTCGGTTTGTCGGCGCAGGCCATCGAGTGAAGACCGCCCTTGTTGCCTTGGGTGTCGATGAAGGGCGCGAAAAGCCGAAGCCACTGCCAATGCCGGTCTTCGGCACGCCGATGGAACCGCCCGGGACATCATCGCGTCGCTCATCTCAAAACGGATCGTGAACCGGGGCATGGGATTGATTCACCTCGGTCGATCGGCCACAGGCAGCCAACTCCGTGCAGGTGACGGGTTCGGCCGCCATCTCACCCCGCGGCGATGAGCAGCCACACGACGTGAAGGACGAGCGCCAGCAGCGAAATCGCCGCGACGACGAAAGAGAGGGTTCGCAGCGGTTGCCGGCTGCCGAGGTAAGCCCAGGAGTGCAGCCACCGTGAAGACCGTGAAGTACCAGGCTGCAGCACCCGGCGGCCCGCCCGCCAGCACATAGACCAGGCCCAGGGCAAGGAATGGAACGATGGTGGCCTGGGCATTGGCGTGCGCCCGCAGCACGCGCGCGATTTCGGGTGGATCGATATCAGCCAGGCGTGAACTGAAACGGGAAGCGTCTTCGGGATTGGGCGTTGACTTGGCCTTGCTCCTCGCGGCACCGCTGTAGGCCCACAGAAAGATGAGGTTGCAGCACAGGGCGACACAGGTGATCGCATAGGCCACGAAGGCAGGATGGTTCGAAAGGTTCATTCCGATTTCCTCCTTGAGAGCCAACGGGACTGACACAACGGCCTTTGCCGGTCCGCCACAGGCACTGTAGCCGCAAAGGCGACCCAGCCAAATCTCTTTTGATGCGCCTTTCCGGATCCCGTGCCGCGATGCGATGCAGCGGCACGCGCCTCTGTACTTTCAAAAACCGTAGCAAACAGTGACCATCCGACGATGGGAATGGGCTATTTTGCTTGTATTTTTGTCCGAGATCGCCTCCAGCAGCCTCACCCGGCGCTGGGGCCGAGCAGGCGCAGGGTTTCTGCGTCTGGCTTGCCGTCGTAGAACACCTGAAGCGCGTTGGCAAAGCACGGCTCGCCCGGCGCGACCACATGGAACAAGGTCAGGCACGAGCGGAACTTCATCGCATCCACCTCGCCCAGGATCTCGACAGCGCTGCGATCGGCGTGGCCGAGGATGGCGCGGACGCAGGCCACCAGCCTGGGCCCCAGAACGGGATGGGCCAGGTAGGCCGCCGCTTCGCCGCGGCCCTCAATCCCGTATTCGCGCGCCATCGGGCTGCGGCCCAGGTCCCGCAGCTGCGGCAGGATGTACCAGATCCAGTGCGTGCGCTTGCGTCCGGCCTTCAGCTCGGCCAGCGCCTGTGCGTAGTCCCGCTCCTGGGCACGGACGAAACGGTCCAGACTGGAAGGTGACGGCCCTTCAGGGGAATGCAGCGCCGTGTTGCCGGTGTGAGCTGCCATTGCACGACAACCGGCGCTCAGCCGGCGACCGATGCAGTGGCCACCGTCCAGGCCAGGACGAGTTGCGCCACAAAGTACGTCGGCCAGCCCCACAGCCGGTTGACATACCCTTGTTTCACGAAGCGGTCGCGCGCCACCGAAAGATCCGAGGCGGTGAACAGCAGGGCGCCGACCAGCACGGCCCAGCGTTGCGACGCGAAGGCGTGCCCTGCCGCGGTCACGCACATGGCCAGGATGACCACGACATACGCGAGCACCGGGCCCTTGAACTCTTTCGGCGCATGCGGCATCAGCCAGCGCAGCACCCCGGCGCCAAACACCCCGGCCATGACAACAGCCGCACCCATGGCCGGGACCGACACCGCGCCCGAGACGAACGCCGTTGCAAACAGCACGTGCGACAGCAGAAACGCCGCCAGCCCGCCCATGAACGCCTTGGGCGCGCGGGAGAGCAGCAAGGCATCGCCCAGCCATCCGAGCACCAGCGCACCCAGAATCAACTGCCCATAGGTTGACCGGTGCGCGCCAAGCACGACCGCAACCCCCACGAAGCAGGTGCTGGCCGACAGCTTGGCGATCACACGCCCCAGCGGCCACTCCCTGTGATCCACCACCAGGAGAATGAGCACGAATACGAGGCAGGCGACGGTCAGGGCAAGGGGAGAAAGCATGGCTGCGGAACGGGTGGCTGCAAAACGTGTGACCTGCGGTTGCCATCCGGTGGTCCGCTTGAAGAAAGCTCAGGCATCGCTGCGCTCAACCGGGGATGTCCGGCTCGACGAGTGTGGCGAGCTGCGCCAACGACTCCTGCCAGCCGAGGTAACACATCTCCAGCGGAATCATTTCAGGAATGCCGCTCTGGGTGATGTTCACCTCGGTGCCACACACGACCGGCTTGAGGGACACCTCGACCTCCATCTGGCCGGGCAGGTTCGGGTCGTCGAACTTGTCCGTGTACCGGATGCGTTCGTTCGGGACCAGCTCCAGATACTCCCCGCCGAAGGCGTGACCATGGCCTGTCGAGAAGTTGTGAAACGACATCCGGAACGTGCCGCCGACGCGCGGGTCCATGTGGTGCACTGCGCACGTGAACCCGTAGGGCGGCAGCCACTTGGCCATGGCACCGGCGTCGAGAAAGGCGCGGTAGACCTTTTCAGGCGTCGCGCGTAGCACCCGGTGCAGGCGCACGGTGGGGTCGGACATATCGGCTTCTCCTCAGTGGAAGGCTTGTACGGGTTGATGGTAGATGCCGCGCCCGGCCGACGCAAGCTGCAACACAGCATCTCCGGGGCAAACCGTCAGTGCCCACTGGCACGACCACGCACGAGCGCGAGCACAACGGCCAGACCGAATCCGAACAGCAGCACCCACTTCGCTGACGCCGCCAGCGCAGCCGCCAGATACGGCCAGGCGATGCCAAAGCGCGGCACCTCGGTGAGCCACAGGTGAAAGGTGTTCTCCACCGCGTCGAAGGCGGCAGCGAGCGGCAGCGTCCACGCCGCCCAACGCCGCCGACGGCCCTCGAACGCCTGGAACACCTGGGTGCGCGTGCTCAGCAGGTACCCGAACAGCCCGTAGCTCACCAGCAGCGCATAGTCGGCCACCAGATGCATGCGAAACCGGTGCAACGGCTCGCCGGTCCACTGGTGCACCACCTCGCCAAAGGCGCGCGGCGTGAAGGCGAACTGCAGCGCCAGGATGTTCGGCTGAAGCGGCGCCAGATAGACGCCCAAAGCGCAGAGCAGCGCCAGCGCCGCACCCCCTGCAAGCCAGACCCCGCGCATCGAATCCTTTCCCGCCCCAGTGCGCTTCAGCCCATCGACACCGTCTGGATCGTGGTTGCCAGCACCGCCTCGTACAACGCCTTCGCGCGGGCGAAGTCGGTCACCGGGATTTCGAACCAGTTGATGGTGTAGGGATTGGCTTCCATGGGGGTCTCATTGGGTTGAATGGTGAAAAAGTCGGTCGCCTCGAATCGTCCCACATCAGCGCGGCGGCCCCAGGTCGGTCAGGGCCTCGCCGGTCACCATGCGCGAAATCCCCGCCCAGTAGGCGGCCGCTTCGCACATGCGGCAGGGCCGCGAGGTGGAGACCAGCGTGCAGCCCGAGAGGTCGCGCGTGCGCAGGCGCCGTGCGGCATCGCGGATGGCTTCCATCTCGGCATGCGCGGTGGGATCGCCCGCGGTCACCACGCGGCTGGGTGCCTCGCCCACGATCTCGCCGCCGCGCAGCACCACCGCGCCGTAGCCTTGGTCACCGGCGCGCAGCGCCTGATCGCGCAGCACCTCCGCCCGGCGCATCGCGGACGCCAGCGACATGCCTTCGCCGGATGCGGCCCAGGCGCCAGGCCCGGCCAGCAGCATCGCAAAGGGCGCGCACAGGCAGGCGCGGCGAAGCGGCTGGGGCGGCGCCGTCATGGCCGCCGCGATGCCGGGTTCACGCCAGGGGGGCCCTCGAGTCCACGCAGCAGATCGCCGGGGGGCTGACGGAAGAACAGGCGAATCATGCGATCTTCACCCAACACCCGGCCCAGTTCCCGGATCACACAGTAGTTGAAGATCATGACCAGCAGGATGATCTGGATGGCCCAGAAATGCGGCCACACGATCGTGGCGAGCAGCTTCTCATTGCCGGCGACGAAGCCGCCGGCCTCCTTGCCGAAGTCGTACAGCCGCTCCAGGTAATGGATGAAGCTGGCCACCGCGAAGTAGATGACGGTTTTCCAGGCAATGTTGTAGATCAGCGGCTTCTGCGGAAAGCGATTGATCGCCGGCCACAAGTCGGCCAGCAGCACGCCTTTGCCAATGATCAACGCGGCCAGCGCGATCTGCGCGGACGACGTGACCGGCAAGCCCGTGCCCTTGGTCGTCAGGAGCCGGACCAGACCGATGATGTGCAGGGCAACAAAGAAGAAGATGGTTGGTGGCAGCAGGG
>ERZ795049.5980-NODE-5980-length-10910-cov-13.773284_pt1 | contig 10910 bp, 17 predicted proteins | sample MGYA00375133_ERZ795049 | MGnify/ENA primary metagenome ERZ795049 (study PRJEB30178, sample SAMN05720147) | activated sludge metagenome | isolation source: anaerobic digester from wastewater treatment plant | place: Japan | collected 2015-04-20 ...
ACTCTCATCCCATATTGGTTTTAAAAATCACTGTACTCGGAGCAATTAAAGAATCAGACCATAGGCTTGACTCTCATCCCATATTGGTTTTAAAAATCACTGTACCACATACGAAGAAAGGTTGCAGGAAGTCTCCTGGCTCTCATCCCATATTGGTTTTAAAAATCACTGTACGGCCTCTCCCTATGCCCTTAATATCGCTTGAGATATTCCGCCCTGCCCGCGAACCTTTGCCCGTCGAACGGGCTTGGGGCATAGGGAAAGCAAGACCATACAATATTCCCTTTGTATTCAAGGCATTGCAATTCCGCGAACCCCTTCCATTTTTGATGGTAACTTGGGGTTCGCACGCATCCTTAAAACACCCCGCTAATTTGGTCGGCAAGCTTGTTGGTTACCTCCGCCACCGCCTCTTCGAGATTCATATTAGTTCTCCTTGCTTCCACAGTAAAATTGGTTCGGTAGGTCATTCTGTCAATCTCAACTTCCTGCGTAGTCGATACAGTTGTGCTTGTTCCCTGCATTGCGTCTGATCGGATAACGCTTTTCACTGGTTTATCAGTTTTTTCCTTTATCTGCAAATCAACCTTGCCTGCAACAGCATCTATAGATATAAGGTTGCCGAGTAGAGCGCCGCCAACGTTGCCTACTATTGCCCCCGCTATAGCGGCAGGGATAACGGCAGCGTTATTGCCCGCCAAAGCTGCTCCCGCCACGCCCGCGGTTACCGTGCCAGCCAATGACATTTCCTTTCCCATGCTGGCGGCAGGGTCATGGTAAACAAACGATGTGATGTTTGCATTTATGATCCATGTTGCATCATCAGGTTTTTCAACCAGCGTCATGCCCTTTTTAATCATCCTGTCGCGGAGAACAGGCGCGAGCATAACACCTTTAAGGTCTGATGTGTTGTTGACCTGGATGTATACCGTCTTTGGCGTTTTGCTGTTATCGAGGAATATAGGTTCCGTCATGACAACCCTTGTTTTAAGGGATGCGTTCTGAAGCATGGTTGCAGTAGATGAACAGCCCGAGCCGATAAAGGCAACCGCCAATAAACATGCCATTGCTATAAATGTTTTTCCTCTCAATTCTCATACCTCCTGTTTTGGTGTTTTTAATTGTATTACTTCAAGCGGCATTTTACACGGGAAAGGCGCTGCACGCAAGTTTTTCAGACTTTTCAAAAAAAAAGTAATATGTTTTTATGAAGTGGATCAGCCATAAGATAATCACGGGAGCAACAATATATACTTTTACAGGGGATGGGTTTGCTACGATTGCTTCTATGGCGGGCAGTGTAATTCCGGATGCATTAGAGGGTATGCCCGACAATACACCTAACTGGCACAAATACCACCGTAGAATTACACACTGGTTTGTTCCTTATCTGTCTTTTGCAATAATATTGCTCATTGCTGCAAAAGCGAGGGGTATATCCGCCATAAACACCAAGAATTTTGTGATTGCCTTGATGCACCATACTCCTACCGTAATGATGTATTGTGCCAGTTTCTTTCTTTTTGGCTGCTCAATGCACATTTTTCAGGATTATTTCTGCGGAAAAGTGCCATCTTTAAATCCTAAACACCGTATAGGGTGCAGGCTGTTCCATGTGGGATCGCAGGTGGAGTATGTTGTTACATTGTCGGCAGTTGTATTGTTTGTACTTATAATGTTGATAAGGAGATAACGTTGAAAATTATTATTGTATTGATAACAATATCTATTTTTTTGTTTCCCTCTCTGTCGCTTTCGTTTTGTTTTGAAGAAGCCGGTGCAGAATATGGCATATCTCCACAGCTATTGTGGGCAATCGCAAAAAATGAGAGCGGGTTTAAGCCTCATGCCATCAACTACAACAGCAATGGTTCTTTTGATTTTGGACTGATGCAAATTAACTCGTCCTGGTACGATAAGCTTGGGCATGACCGGTGGATGATGTTGGGTGACGCATGCTTCAACGTTAAAACGGGTGCATGGGTATTGGCGCAGTGCATATCCCGCTATGGCAATACATGGGACGCAGTTGGATGTTATAACTCTTCCAAAAAGAGCACTCGAATACGGTACGCAAACAGCATTTACGGAATACTCGTAAAGGCAGGGGTGATCAGGCCTAATCCATAACTAACATGCATATTCCAACTTACTCGATTATTTGCATATAATATGGTTGGCGAGAGCGGAAGATTTACAGCAATTCCTCCTGGCGCAATTCTGCCTGGCAGTATGCCGGATTTCCGAATTTATATCCGTTCGAACAGCCGCTATGTGCTGTGGGCGCGCGAAGGCAATACAGTTACTCCTGAGCAATTAAATAAGCTTGCCGCAGGGTCAAATGAGGTCTACATAGATGTTGAAGACGGCTTCAAGTATGATCAGTACCTTGAGTTGCATCTTGGCAATATTCTTAAAAAAGAGGGGCCTTCCAACCAGCAAAAGGCAGAAATTTTCAGTAGGGTAACAAATAAGGTAATTGAGCAAACATTTGTAAATTCCCAAAGCACCGGTTCGCTGCCGCAAGATGTTATTGGCAGGGTAAAAACGGTTGTTGAAAATGCCCTTGTTTTTATTGCTGAGACAAAATCGCTCGATGCACTTTCAAAAATTGTTGGCCACGATTACAAGACATATGAGCATGCAACTAAGGTTTTGTGGCTTACTGCCCTGTTTCTCAAAGCAAATCCCGATATTCTTGAGGAGATTGAGCCTGATTGTGTTCATTATACTGAAGACGAAATGAGCCTGCTCCTTGAACAGTGTGGTGTGGCTGCGATACTGCACGACATCGGCAAGGTGTTTGTGCCTGCAGAAATATTGAACAAAAACAAACCGCTAAATGAGGTAGAGTGGGAAATCATTAAGAGACATCCGTTCGGCAGTTTGGCGCTGTTGCTTGATACGGGCATTCCGGCGTTTGTTAAGAAGGCGGTGTTGCATCATCATGAGAATTTTACAGGAAGTGGTGGTTATCCTATGGGTGTTGTAGGCTACAGCATCCATCCGCTTGCGCGGGTTATAAAGATCGCGGATGTATTCGATGCCATGACATCGAAGCGGCCTTACAAAGATGCAATGTCTCCCTCTGATGCAGTCAGGATAATGGTTGGGACACCGGATAACGGCAACGGCAGTCAGAACCGCGATAGCGGAATGAGGCATTGCTTTGACGAGAAATATCTCCGCAAATTCATAGTGCTTTTGGGCAAAATACCTGTTGCAAGGTAATACATATTGTAGATGCTCCCAATTCCTGAACTGGCGGGGTCTTCCCTGCGGTTTTCAAGGCATAAATTGTGTTTATTGTTATTGACATTGTATATACATGTGACTTATTATTTAATTACTGTGTATAGCATCAATGATAATACGGCTCACAAAAAGAAGGACTACAAGACCTTTACTATGCGCATAAGCAGTAAGGATATGGAAATACTCGAAGCAAAGGCCGCCAAGCTCGGCATGAAAAAAGCTGAATTTATTAAGCATCTTATTCGCCTTAAAGATTTGGAGATAAAGTGAGGTTACGGCCAGATTGAACGATATGCCACATATAACGCTTTTTGAATTGTTGACAGAAATCAAGTCCGTCCTCAGCGGTAATTTTAAGGATACCCGCTGGATTGTTGCGGAAGTATCTGAAGTCAAAGTCAACAGCAAGAGCGGACATTGCTACATTGACCTTATCGACAAAAGAGACGGTGATATTGTCGCTAAGATAGGCACATTTATCTGGAGTAATGCCTATACAGGCATACACCGCAGATTTGAAGATGCAACGGGCGCTAAGATTCTGCCAGGCATGAAGCTGCTTCTTAAAGTGAAAGTTAACTTTTCGGAAACATATGGTTTAAAACTGGTAATCCACGATGTAGACCCTGCGTACACTATAGGCGAGATGGAGCAGCAAAGGCGGATTACGCTGGCAGCACTTCGGAAAGAAGGCCTCATAGACCGCAACAAAAAACTTTATCTTGAGCTTCCGCAATCGCTCGCTGTAATTTCTTCAAAGACTGCCGCCGGCTATGAGGATTTTGTAAGTCAGCTTAACAGCAATATATACGGCTACCGTTTCCGCTATGACTTATATGAAGCGGTTATGCAGGGGGCGGACGCACCATCTTCAATTGTTTCCGCATTGCGCCAAATACCGCTTTCAAACGCACATTACGATGCTGTTGTGATAATAAGGGGTGGCGGTTCTGTGGCGGATCTAAACTGTTTTGACAGTTACGATCTTGCGCGAGCCGTTGCGCTGACAGGCATACCCGTCATAACCGGCATAGGTCACGAGAAAGATAGGTCTGTAGTGGATGAAGTGGCACATACGAGGCTAAAGACGCCGACGGCGGTTGCGGAGTTTTTAATAAGCCGTTTCCGGGCATATGAGGATAGACTGATTGAACTGCAAAGGAAAATTACAACTGTTACAGCAGATGCATTAAACCTGCAGCGCGGCAGAATATTCGAGATTGCACACAATATCGTATATAAGGCAAACCAAAAATTATTGCTTATGCACAGGGATGTTGCAAAGATAGAAGAAGCATTGAAGACCAAACCCTTCAACACGATAGACAGGATTAAGGCATACCTCGATTCTGCAGAACAGAAAACAATTCTGCTTGATCCTGTGAATGTCCTGAAACGCGGATACAGCATAACCTATTTGCAGGGCAAGGTTGTAAAAGATGCGGCAGATGCAGGGGTTGGCAGTATAATTACAACAAGGCTATATAGCGGCAATATAACAAGTGTTGTTACAAGTTAAAAGGGGGTTTTACTGATGGATACCGAAAATAATTCATACACTGGTATGATGAAGGAACTGGAAGGCATATTGGCACAGATTGGGAAACAGGATATTGATGTGGATGTGCTTATCGAGAAGGTTAGAAGAGCATCGATATTAATTTCCGCGTGCAAGGCGAAGCTGAAAGGTTCAGAGCAAGAAATTGCGTATATAATCAACAGCATGGACAACGAGCCATGTCCTGATGACATAGATAACTTTAATTAATTTAAGGAGGTTTCAAGTATGACCAAAGCTGATATTGTAACAAGGATTGCGGAAGAAGCAAAGGTGACAAAAGCGGTTGCAGCAAAGGCGTTTGATGCTGTATTTGCATCTGTAGCTGATGCGTTAAAGCAGGGGGACAAAATTACTATCGTTGGTTTTGGCACATTTTCTGTTACGGAGAGAAAGGCAAGGATCGGCAGAAACCCTCAGACCGGCAAAGAAATAAAGATTGCGGCCAGGAAAGCTCCAAAGTTTACAGCGGGCAAACTTTTAAAAGATGCTGTAGGCAATGTACCGAAAGCAAAGGCGAAGGCGAAGGCGAAAAAAAAATAAGCAAATATTAAACCATTAAAAAAAAGAGGCAGGGCATCTACAACCCTGCCTCTTCGCACTTTAAGCTCCGCAGCCTTTTCCGCAGCCTTTTCCCGAGCCTCATCAATTCGTCGGTCTCCTCAACAAATATTGCCCCAAATTTCAAAGCCTTCCTTTTCATGCTGCCCGCGAGACCGTAGTGGGGGATAAAATTGTCGCGGAACCATTTTTTTTTCAATCCAATGTTGTTTGCAAATAAATGTAACTCAGTAAGTGATACATCCGATACCAATAATTTACCATCCGTGTAAACCACTATTGAACCTCCTTGTATTTATTGACCATTCCAATGGTGACCCTGTTATTTGCCCTATATTGCGCGTTTATTGTCCCGTCAATGGTATTATGTATCCCTTGTTGTCAACGTGCTGTTTACAGCCATTGTAGGACGTACTTTTTTTCGATCGGACGTTTTTGAATTGCCGGTACTGCGTTTTCTTCGTATTCTTTGAGTATGCAGCACACTTTACCGCTTTTTTGAAGCCTTTTTGCATTTTCCTGGTCTGTCCATATACTATTGCCATTAGTCAGATGCAGTTTTAGCATCATGATTATGCCCTCCTTTTTTAATTGTAGTATTGATTGAATAAGAAGAAATTACTTAGTGCTACATTTATATATTACTTTTTTTAAATAAGCCTGCCCTGTTCGGCGGCATACTTTTTGATAATGCTTGTAAAAAGAGCGCCTTTACTTTTTATGATTGTTCCTGTGTCTCTGATTTCTTTTACCTCGGACAGCGCCCGCCTGATGGTTTGTTCATCCATGTTTCGCGCCACCTTTATGTAATAACCCCTGCTGTTTTCGTCACCGCAAATATCAATTATATCTGCTACCAGCAAATCAAGAAGAGCATCTTTGTCCTCAGAAGTTTTTCTGATGGTGTCCGGTTCATGCAAAACTCTTGGTTTGCCCCTGAATACTATATATTCTGTATCGCCCCGCCTGTTCTTTTCGAAATTGTAGTTGAGAAGCGCTTTAAATTTTTTCTCTATTAGTCCATCGAGGGCTTTTATTAACTCCTGTTTTATGTTCCTTGTTTCCTTCTGATAGAGAGGTATCTGCCGTGCAAGTTCTATTATGGATTTTCTATGAAGTGTCTGCGAGCGGAATATCTTGCTCAGATAAAGCGCCAATCGTTGCTCGATTGGCGTAAGCGAATGAAAAAACTCCCTGCCGAAATCAAGGATGAATGTGTTTTTTTGTACGCTTCCATAAAACTCGTCGCTTGCTACTATGTAGGAATAAGGACTGTCGTATTTATTTCTTCTCCCTACTGCCCTGTAAAGATACAGGGATACAAACAGATGCAGCCGTAAATCAACATAGGCCTTTTTTTCGTTGTCCCAAAATGCGTTTTTTGTATCGATGTTTATACCCTGCAGGCAGTACAAATCTCTGAGCACCCTCTGGTAATCTTGTTTGTCCGCATAGGATATTCCCCTCATCTTTAAAAGGTTGTTGATCGTGCCGAATTTTATCTTTTTGTCCTCAAAACCTGCTGCGCTCCATATCTGGAACAGGTCGTACAGCGTTGACAGCGTAGTTTCAGAACCGAAGCCGTATTTTGTATCTGGGTAAACAGTCCATACCCTCTCGACTGTTTCGCCGTTTTTGCCGGATATTGTATCCCTGTAGACTATTTCCTTTATGTGCCTGCCCTCTCCTTTTTTTGCAAATACAAATATCGGAAATTCGACAAGGTTGAAGTCGTACCTGCTTGTTACGTTCGAAATGTTCATTGTGTTCTTAATGATATTACTTTAAAACCGTTTTGCTCTATATTTATAAACGTTAAATATTTAAGAACTATTTTAACGTTATATTTAGCCTCCATATTGTTCTTGAGTATTAAGTAGTTATAGCGCAATTTGCATTTAAAAAGACGTATTTCTGACCGTTTCTGCATTTAAAAAGACGTATTTCTGCATTTAAAAAGACGTATTTCTGACCGTTTCTGCATTTAAAAAGACGTATTTATTTTGAGTTTTCCACATTTTATTTTGAAAAAAAAGGGGCCGGCTGTTATGCCGACCCCTTTTGCTACCACGATAGTATCCCCCATATTGCAAGGCAAAAATAAATGCTGAATAGAACGCCTTGCCAGAGGAATTTGTGTTCTTTGTGCTTTCTGTAGGCGGTGTAGTTGACAACCGCCCAAGAAGCATTTGATATGGTCCACAGATAGAAGCATACGGGCATTTTGAAGATGTTTGTCACTACGCCCGTTATGGCGATACCCGTTAATAGCACTGGAAATATTCTGCTGAACATGATGGCCTTCCTTTATTGTTCTGTTATCTGCATCGTGTGCCTGTCAATATACAGCGTGTCTTTGTATACACGCCTTTCGCAGTCAGATGCTATGCCGTGTTTTACGTCCACCTTTATGTAGCTACGGGTGAACTTTTTTATTCTTGCTATTGCAAATCCACCTGATATATGCCTGTAACCCATTTCGTTGATTGTATCCCATTCGAGCTTGTCGAGTATTTCCGCTACCTTTTTAAGTTCTTTTGATGTCATAATATCTCCTTGTTTTATTTTGTTGGCCATACCTGCACTTTTTTCGGCAGGCGGTCTACGCCTTCCCATTCCCTGAGATATTTCCTGAATTCTGTTTCTGTCATTTCGACCTCAAATCTGAAAGGTCCCAAGGCATATGCATCTGCAGGAAAAAGTGCATACCATGCTTTGCTTTTTTTCATTGGTTCTCCTTATTTGTTCTACGCGTATTTTCGGCGACAGGGCGGTTGTACCCACCCCATGCTCTTCCATGTTTCGGGGTTTACCTCAAGCGGCCGTACAGCCAGCGTTTCAAGGTTTATGAACGCCCCGTGCTGTTCGATATACCCCTTTCTGAAGCAGTTCCATAGAATCTGCATTGCAAATGTTGAAACTGCCTTATTTATGAACATGTCCTGTTTTGACAACGACGCCTCAATAGAACAGCTCGGTGGCTGTATGGCCTCGTTTGAAGCACTTTTCAAGACATCTCCGTACAGGTCTATCGCGTTTGGCAACCTGTCAACACAACCTTTTTTTGTTGGTTGTCTCGAAAATATGCCTTCAGTGTTGCCCAACACCACATTTCCTGTTTTTGCCATATTGCCCGTGTCGAGCCAGTAAGGAATGTTCGCCCTTACTGCGACCTCATGTGCCGCCAAGCGAGCGTCCACGTTGTCAACCGCTGTGATTATCATGGTGTAAGCGTTTTTCTCGACAACGGTTTCTTTTGTCAACGTTGCCGGGTATGCCGTCCATGCAGTTCCGAAGAAGGCATTTACCCTTGTCGTCAATACAACGGCCTTGCTTAGGCCAATGTCCGACATTGAGTACATCTGACGCCCTACGTTGGTTGCACTTACATGGTCGGGATCAATTGTTGCTACTCTGATGCCCTTCCCCCCAAGGGAGATAAGGACTTGATTCATTCTTGCAAGATCTGTCAGTATTTGGCTGCCTGTGCCGCCAGCCCCCACAAGCAGTACATTTTGTTTTTGAGCGCCTGCAAAGGCGGCGGGCAGATAATGTTTCATTTTCATCGTCACCTCACATCAATGTGGATTCCCTCGATACAGTAACGCGCTTCTGCATCAAAGGCATCGTGACCGTTTTCGTGCCTGTAGTTGCCAAGCACTACAGCGATCTTTACGCCCCCGGCATCATCTTTGTTGTCTGTGTCAGAGAAAAAAGGGGGTGTTTTGCCGTGACTGTGAATGTCTACGGCTATTGTCGCCCCTTCGGGCAGTTTGGGCATTTTGTATTTGACCTGTGCTGCCGTTGAGTCAAGTACCACCTGCACATACTGGAAACCGCAGTCGGTATGGGCTATAAAGCCCGCCCATTCCCTGCCTTCGCGGGCATATTTTGCTGCCATGCCCGTTATGTCTTCCAGTATCATTCTGTTTTTGAGTAGGACATCCCTGAAGGTGTCCACTTCACTTACGTTGCCGTATGGAAGCGGTCTCGGCGATTGCCAAAGGTTTTTCAGCAGATGTCCCCATGATGTTTTAGCTTCTATATAAAGGCCGTTTCTGGCCATTAAGAACCTTGACGCCCCTGTTTTGATTTCTGCAAGATTTTCATATGCAGGAACCATTACTGTAGGCAGCTTATCGGCGATTATTTGGTCGAGCCTGTTCATTCTACCTCCCTACCATATATCTTCGAGCAAACCGTATCGAACGAGTTGCGATGTCGGGAATGATTCCTTATTCAGTATGCTGTTCCACAGCACAACAGGGTCTTCGTTTAGCCTTGGCTTTAGATCGGGGGCACATGTACTCCCGAAAAACACCTTTTCCCATGCATCTATCTCGCCTGTTTCCGGCAAGCTGACGTTTCCCATGCAGCATTGTCCGTTGTTGTGAACGTTATACAAAGGTGAGTGATAAACCACTGTTTCTGGTTTTGGGCGCTCATTTTGACAGAGAGCGAAATTGTAAAGGGTATAACCCCTGCCCTGTTTTTGGAGCGCGAACAGCATCGGAGGCAGCGGATACATCCCTGATGCTATCCCGGATTCAGGCAAAAAACTGAGATAGCTTGCCTTTTCCGGTCTCCACCAGACCGTTATGTTATCTGAATGCATCACAATCCGCTCCTGCATGTACTGTGGCTTTCTGTTCCCATTGCTAAGGACTTTATAGATGAAGTCCCTTGTCAGCGGTTTGCCAGCGCCAAGCGTGCCATTGCTCAATACCGTGTGGTTCATGATAAAATATTGGCTCAACTGCTGCTCATAAGATGAGCCAATATTGCTGTATACTATTAGCGCGTTGACAGGCGTGAACCTGTCTTGTATTTCGCTTATGTTGCGCATTTAACATCCTCCTCTTGGTGCTGTTTCTGCTATGCCATAAAAAAGCCTCAGCAAAGTTATAATTCTGCGAGCCTTTTCTATGTCTTCTTTTCCGTTAATGTTTATTGTCATGGTTGGCAAAATCATACCGCTGTTATAACAATCATCCATGTCGTTACAGATGTGATCGACAAGCGCAGAGCGTTCTTGCCACAGCATGACAAACATATATTCCAGCGAGAACATATCGTCGCTGTTGGCGATGAATGTATCGTTTAAGGCTGTTTCGATTTCTGACCAAATGCCAGGGTTACGATCAACATACTCAATATACTCAAATATGCGACCGAGCCATTCCTTGACATCTGCATCCATTCCCTGCCGCATAACCCGGTAGATTTCTTTGAGTCTTTTTGTTCTGCCTGGAATTATTTTTTTCATTGGTATTTCTTTTTCGAAGAGACGGCATTCTTCCTTCATTATTTCTATATTCCCCAGGTTATCAGGATCATCTTCTGTATCCCAATATTCCTCATTTTGCATTAGGTAGTGCGTAGCCGTATACGGCGACAACACCGCGTTGTTTGCCAACGAGATCAGCGTTTGCTTTATCAGGTTGTACATGTGTTTGTCGTGTTTGTAGTATTCGAGTATGTCCCCTGCAAAGAGGAACAGATTGTGATCCACACATATGCTGATGTTTAGCTCGTA
>ERZ795049.5984-NODE-5984-length-10907-cov-7.395135_pt1 | contig 10907 bp, 10 predicted proteins | sample MGYA00375133_ERZ795049 | MGnify/ENA primary metagenome ERZ795049 (study PRJEB30178, sample SAMN05720147) | activated sludge metagenome | isolation source: anaerobic digester from wastewater treatment plant | place: Japan | collected 2015-04-20 ...
AGCTCAGTCTGTTCGACAACCCGCGGCCCGTCAGCCGCTGGTTCTTCAACGAGCGCGTCTACACCACGGACCGGTACATACAGGAACACAGCCGCCTGTATGCGTGAGTGTGTGTTTTTTTGGACTTAGTGTTTTCGTTCATCCTAAGGGGTCTTTGGCCGTGTGGGGCCGTTGCCGTGAACGACGCCCGGGCCGTACCGCCGTCGTCGGTCTGGCTGTTGCCGTAGTGCCGTAAGGCCGTAGTCCGTTCGCATGGTATTGTTTTATCGCGCTTGTGTGCCGAAGGTGATGGCATAGACGTGCGCTGTGGGCACCAGCGTCCGTGCGCGATCCAAGCGCCAATGGGGCACCCCGCCGTCGGCGCCGGTGGGTTGTGTGGCCGTAGTCCGTTCGCGTGTGGGGGTGGTATGCGCTCGTATGCCGAAGGTGGTTGCTGGAGCGTGCGCTGTGGGCGAAAGCGTCCGTGCGCGATCAAGGCGTTCATGGGGCACCCCGCCGCGGGCGCCGCGCTAATTGCGATCGTGATGCGTTCAGTGTCGGTCTATTGTCGTTTGAATTTTCAATTTCAAAATTATTGATCAGGAGTCCGCAATGTTTTACAAGATCGCCGCAACAGTGCTGTTTTCGTCCATCGCCGTCCAGAACATCGCGCAGCAACCAGCCAGCATTGTCCATGTGACCGATGGCGACACCCTGGTGGTCATGCTCAACGGCCGCAGGGAGAAGGTCCGTCTCATCGGCATCGATGCGCCGGAGAGCAGAAAAAACCGGAAGGCCTACCGCGATACCGACCGCAGCGGAAACGATGTATCCGTGCTCATCATTCAGGGGAAGCGCGCCACCGCCTTTGTCCGCGACATCGTGAAAAAGGGCCACACCGTCCGTCTAGAGCTCGATGCGGAACACCGCGACCGCTACGGCCGCCTCTTGGCATACGTCTATCTTTCCGACGGCCGCATGCTCAACGAGCTCATCGTCAGCTCCGGCTATGCCTCGCTCATGACTATTCCGCCCAATGTGAAATACCAGGATCGTTTCCTCCGCGCATACCGTCACGCGCGTGAAAACAAACTCGGTCTCTGGGCCGAATGAACTCTATTTTAGGGATTACAAACGGGCCGGACTTTTTTGAATGAATGGTGATTATTCTTCCCATTGTGGAATATAAAAAAAATCAACTTACCAAAAAAAATTTTGTCCTTTTGGTCTCTGTAACGACACTACAATAACAGATACAGAGGATTACAACCAAAGGTCTTCCTATCGTTGGTTTGGCTTTCCTGTGAGGGATTTATTTTTCCACCAGGGGGCTTTGCCATGTCCGTTTTTATCCGTTCGTGTGTCCTATTCTGCGTTGTCGTCTTCGCGTCTGTTTTTGCATCATGCGGCGGTTCAAAAAGCGGTGATGAAGGCGGCGGCGGTGCAGCCGGCGGTTCCATCAGTCCTGCGGGCACCTATCCGGTCGTCACGGTGACCGTCCCCTCCGATGCCGCAAAGGACATCGCGGTCTCATCCGTGATAACCGCCACCTTCGATCGCGATATGGACGATGCCACCTTTGTTAACGACGGCAGTTCAAACGATACGTTTTATCTCAAGGACGAATCGGAAAACAAGGTCGTCGGGTGTGCGGTACACTATACGAATGAATCACGCACGGCAAAAATAACCCCTCCCGGGAATCTCGACTACAACAAGAAATATATCGCCGTCATTACGGCTGATGTAAAAGGAACCGACGGGAAACTCCTCCAAAACAAGGTCGAGTGGTCCTTTACCACCTGTGATGAACCGGATACCATCGCCCCCCAGGTCGAAATCTCTACGGTCTTCCCGGCATCCAATGCAACCAATGTACCCAACGATACGGTCATACGGGCCACATTTATTGAGAATAAGGACATCGATGCCACAACCATTTCCCAAACCACCTTCGTGGTGAAAGACGACAGCAACACCGTCATCAATGGAACGTATACCTATAACAGCGGAAATAAAACGGTCACCTTCACGCCGGCTACAATAATCAGGGACAACCGCCAGTATACGGTTACCCTTACCAGCGGGATCAAGGACACCTCGGGTAACTCCCTGCACAATCCCTATTCCTGGAGCTTCACCGCGGCCGTCGAGCCGCCCACGGTAACGGGAACGGTCCCGGCAGCCGATGCGGACAATGTCGCGTGCAATTCGGTCATCCGGGTCACCTTCAGCGAGGCAATGGACGCCACCTCATTCGAACCGGCAGGCATCCTGGTGAATGGCGGGCTACTTGTCGGCAGCATTTCATACGACGCCGAAACAAAAACAGCCACGTTCACCCCGTCCGATCTTCTCGAGGAATCATCCACCTATCAGGTGACCGTTTCACAAAACGTACTCGATGCGCAGGGGTATGGCATGGAGGGCGATTACCAGTGGTCCTTTTCCACCGTGCTCGACACCACCGCCCCGACCGTGAGCTCGGTCTCACCGGCAAACGGCAGCACCACGGTCGCCGCGACCGATCCGGTCTCGGTCTCCTTCAGCGAGGATATGAACGAAGCCAGCATCACCGCCGCCACCTTCTACCTGAAGGACGAGTTCAACAACTCAATCACCGGCGCCTACAGCTACGATCCGGCAACGAAAACGGCAACCCTTCAGCCGGCAAGCCCCCTGATCGGTAAAACCACATATACCGCCACGGTCACCACCGGCGTCGAGGATTCGCACGGCGTCAACCTCATCGATACCTATTCATGGTCGTTTTCCACCGCTCCAGCTACCGTTTCCTGGGTGGTCATGGTCTACATGGCCGGCGACAACAGCCTGTCCGACCAGGTAAGTCCCGACCTCGAGGAAATGCGTCAGTCCTCACTCAACGGCCGCAAAGTCCGCGTGATCGCGCTTGCCGATCGCAGCGGTCCCAATAATTCATATCTCTATGAGATTAGTAACGGCGTCCTCAAACGGCTTTCCAGCTCCGAACTCGGCCTCTCCGCCACACAACCGGGCGAGGTCGATACCGGCAGCCAGCAGACGCTGACCGCGTTCATCGATTTCGTGAAAACCAACTACCCGGCCGAGAATTACTCCCTCATCCTGTGGAACCACGGCGGCGGCTGGCGTGCGCCCGGTCAAAAGTTCATTTCTCCACACTTCAATTTTCTCGATGCGAAAAAGCGAGGATCCTCTATCAAGGATATCGCCTGGGACGATACCTCTGGCACCAACCTGGGTAATAACATGATCCAGGGCGCGGTCGCCGGGAAGGGACTAACCATGATGTGCATGGACGCTTGCAGCATGGGTATGCTGGAGACGGCCTACGAGCTGCGAAAGTCCGTAACCGGCATGGACTACCTCGTCTTTTCCCAGCATGCGGAACCGGATACGGGCTACCAGTACACCGATCTGTTGGATCACTACATCGGCGCATCAAACATCAGCGCGGCAAACTTCGCGACCATCGCCGTCAACGATTATGTCGATTATTACGGCTCGGGCTCCGACGTCACGCAATCGGCGGTCAACCTCGGGTCCATCGAACCGGTCGTGACGGCGCTCAATTCGTTCGTCACATACCTCGAGGACAGGACCATGTCCGTCCTCGACCAGGCCCGCGCCGCCTGCCAGTACTATTCGTATCCTTGGTATGTCGATCTCTACGGGTTTGCGGATAATTTTACCGATGCCAGCGCGACGGCTCTCAAGAACGCCATCAGCACGGCGGTCATCGCCAACCGTCACGGGAACGAAAAGCCGGGATCACACGGCCTATCCATCAACTTCACCACCAAGGTGCACCACACCGACTACGACGACGCCAACAACGTCAACAGTATCGATTTCCTCGCCGCCTCCACCTGGGACAACTTCCTCAATGACAACACCTTCGGCCTCACCATAGACTCGCACGAACCGGCCGACGACGATCTGGGCGGGTTTGTCGTCAACAACGGCTATACCGGCACGGCCTACACCATCGACCCGTACGATGCCGACGTGTACAGCATCACGGTCGTATCCGGCGGCTCCATAACGGTCAGCCTCACCTCCGTTCCGGCCAACTGCGATCTCGATATTTTCCTGTATCGTGAGGACAATTTCAATCAGCCGGTCGCCATGAGCTACAATGGCCGCGAGGGCCAGAGCGAGAGCATCTCCTTCTCCGGCGCCGTCATCGGAAAGAAGTATTACCTCGCAGTGGTGCCCTACAATCAGAACACCTATGCCCTCAACCTCACCGACAGCTACAGCATTTCTTTCGGGGGAACGGCGGGGTATTCAAGTGCTGCTGGTATCCTTGATCCGGCGTTTAATCCATCTGCTGCGACAAATGGTGGTGTCAGTGCGTTGGCAATTCAGCGTGATGGAAAAATATTGCTTGGTGGCTCTTTTACTTCATGTAATGGGGTTCCGCGCTATTATATCGCGCGTCTCAATGGCGATGGTTCTCTTGATGCCTCATTTAGTCCTGTCTCCGGTGCAAGTGACGGTGTCACGTCAATAGCAATACAGGATGATGACAAAATTCTCATTGCCGGGTATTTTCTTACATATGATGGGGTTATATGCAATCGTATAGCGCGTCTCAATCCAAATGGCACTCTTGATAACACCTTCTCCCAGCAGGGTTCAGGAGCATCTGATGGGATTCATTCCATTGCGATACAAGGCGATGGTAAGATTTTAATCGGCGGTTATTTTAATCAGTATAATGAAGTTACTCGCAGGTGTATTGCGCGCCTCAATTCCGATGGCTCTCTCGATACCTCATTTGATCCGGGTTACGGTACGAGTGCTGTGCATGCTATAGTCCTTCAGGACAATGGAAAGATTTTACTTGGCGGTAATTTCGTGGAGTATAATAGAGTGAAACGCAATTATATCGCTCGTGTCCATCCCGATGGATCCCTTGATACGACATTTGATCCAGGTACCGGAGGAGATCGAATGCTCTTTACAATAGTAATCCAGAGCGATGGTAAAATTATTATCGGCGGTGGTTTTTCCAAATACAATGGAATATCCCGAAGCGGCATCGCGCGTCTCAACGCAGATGGTTCACTTGATGATACATTTATTTCAGGTCTTGGAACAGTACTTGCTGTATATTCAGTTGCACTTCATGCCAACAATAAGATAGTACTTGTTGGTGATTTTAAGACGAGCAATGGTGCTTTGCGAAACCATATTGCGCGTCTTAATCCCGATGGTTCTCTTGATGTTCGATTTAAAGCAACTCTAGACCTGTCTGCGTATTGTATCGCAATTCAGGATAACGGAAACATTCTCATCGGTGGTTTTTTTTCTTCGTGTAATGGATTCGCGCGTAAAAACATCGCTCGTTTACTTGGAGACTGATTTCCCATAACAGTATCTATTTCATCCTATTCATAGTCATCAAAGCCTTGTGCGTCATGAGCGTCTGTTAAATCGTTCATGACGTTATTTTTTAGCAGCTGCAGAAAAAAGTTAAAATATTTCTCCCGTCGCGAGTATTCCATGTATACCAACAAAAGGGGATTTCTCATGGAAATTACAACGAGCGAACATTGCTTTCCCGAGTTCGAAACAGATAATCTTCGCTTCACAGTTTGTAAATACTGTAACTGGACGGTGTTTGAAGGTGGGCCGGATCTCGAGGTCAGGGACGAGGAGTTGTGTCCGATGGAACACAAAAGGCCCTGCGGTTAAACGGGGCCTGTGTCGTACTGATATTTTCTATAACACCCGAACATGGTATACTAATATGGTTACTCAAAAGAAACGCAAGGTAATGCCGGTCGAAGTCTACTCACGCGTCGTCGGCTACTTCCGACCGGTGAGCCAGTGGAACAAGGGGAAACAGGCGGAGTTTCATGATCGGGTGTGTTTTGTGCTGCCGAAGGTAGTTGATGTGGCAGGTCCACGTAAAAACAATCTGTAGCTTCTTGTCGGCACTTACATTATTTCAATAATAAACTCTATGAATGATTATTTCGCAGACGAGTGTCCAGCGAAACAAAAGTTTTATAAGCTTCCCCTGTTGAGCGTATTCCATGTAAACCGTAAAAGCGATTGTGATTCATAATGTGTAACGCGTGTAGTTATTTCGTCAAATGCTATGAGGTTGATGGCGCTCGTTTCTCCGTATGTCGGTGGTGGGGGTGCTTTGTGTTCCCTGCCGGGATGTGGATACTGTGCCCGGTAAAATGCAAAAGGCCCAGCGGTTAAGCTGGGCCTTTTGCAACGTAATTTAAAATATTTGTTTCAATTACTCCCCAACATGTTGTCCATTTATAAATTTTCCTGTTACCAATTTGGTTCCATCGGGTGCGTAAAGGGTCCCTGTTCCATGAAAAACACCATCTTTGAATCCACCAACATACTTATCTCCATTGGCCCCTATAGCTGTCCCCGTCCCAGTTGCTTTATCATCCCTCCATTCCCCTTCATACTTTGTTCCCTTAGGATGTGTTAGTATTCCATGACCGTTTCTATTGTCATTCTTCCATTCTCCAACATATTTCAGTCCATTAGGCCATGTCTGTATTCCATGGCCGTTTCTATTGCCATCCTTCCATTCTCCATTATAAATTATTCCATCAGACCATGTGCCAATTCCTTTACCTTGGAATCTGGAGCGCCCGGCGCTCGAGTCACTCATTTCTCCTTCGTATTTCATTTTTTTACTTGTAAAAATTACCCTACCATTTGGTTTCCCATCTTTGAATTCCCCATCTATTTTCATATCTTGTGAAGATAATATTCCCTTACCATTTGGTTTCCCATCTTTAAAATCCCCATTAAATATTATACCATCTGGTGAAGTTAATATTCCCTTTCCATGATACTCGTCATCCTTGAACTCCCCTTCGTATTTTCCCCCATCTTTTAAAGTGAGTAAACCGTTTCCATTTAGTTCCCCATTCTTGAAACTACCTTTATAAATACTCCCTTTTGGATATTTCATTTCTCCAATACCATTACTGCAATCTCCAGCAATGCATGTTCCTTTTTCTCTTGTTTTCTTTTTTGCACACGCACCCCCGCATACAAGAACAATCAACATGCAAATCAAAATGATATACTTACACATATCATTACCCCCACTTTTTTTAATATTTTACGGTGAGATATTTCCCACCAATTCCATCCAATGCTTCCAAATCATCACCATCGCCAACGTATCCTGTGGTGGACCCCAACGTCAATACAGTTTTTCCAGAAAATAAGATTGATCATCATGCTGCTTGATATGCCATGTTGGGGGTGATGCCGCCCACCGACGAGTGTGGCCTGAAGCCATTGTACTTCTCGATGTAACGGGCTATGCCCTCACGGCACTCCTTCACGTCGTTGTATTCTTTGAGATATACCTCCTCATACTTAAGACTTCGCCAGAACCGCTCAACCACGACATTATCCAGAGCCCGGCCTTTCCCATCCATGCTGATCCGGATATTCTCCGCGAGAAGCTTCCCCGTGAAAGCATTACCCGTAAATTGAGATCCCTGGTCAGTGTTAAAGATCTCAGGCTTCCCGTATCGTCGAATCGCTGCATCAAGCGCCGAAACACAAAAATGATAATCCAGCGTGTTCGACAGCTCCCACGACAGGACCTTGCGGGAAAACCAGTCAAGTATGGCCACCAAATACACAAACCCGTGTCTCAGCCGGATGTACGTTATATCAGCACACCAGACCATGTCTGGATGGTCAATAGCAAGCCCTCGGAGCAGATATGGATAAACCTTGTGATCCGGGTGCGGACGGCTCAATTTTCGCCTCGGATACAGGGCTTCTATGCCCATAAGCCGCATTAAACGCTGTACACGCTTACGATTAACCTTTTTGCCTTCCAAGCGAAGTCGGTTGCGCATCTGTCGGCTTCCCCATGTCGGATTGTCCATGTAAAGCTCGTCAATCCGTTCCATGATCGCCAGATTCTCCTCAGACTCCCCGGAAGCTTCGTAGTAATAAGTGGAGCGGGCTACCTTGAGGATTCTGCACTGCTCGCTGATGCTGACCGGGGCTTCCAGCTGTATCAATCCCCGTCGCCAGGAATACGGTTGATCCCAAGCGTTTTTTTTAGCCAGTCGATCCGCACCTGCTGGTGGCCAATAGTCTTGTACAACGCCTCCCGTTCCTTCTCTACCTTCTTGATGTCAGATTCCGCTTTAGTGGAGAATACCTCAGAACCTTTTTCAAGAAGCTCCTTCTTCCATTGCGTTATTTGCTGCGGATGAACCCCGAATTCTGCAGCCAGCTCGGCCACTTGCTTCTCGCCTTTTATGGCCTCGATGGCCACTTTAAACTTGAATTCCTTGTCTCGATGCGTTCTCTTTGCTTTCATAAGTCCCCCGAATATTTATCGACAACAAGCAATCCCTGTTGTCCAATTTTCGGGGTCCACTATATCCAGCTCGCAGTATTTGAGGAGCGCTGAGACCACCATATCCCGTTCCTTGTCTGTACTCTTCCCGAACTGCAGCTTTGCATAGGCCGTCATCGCGGCCCCCCCGTCGGCCAGTGACTCCCCTGCCGCGAATATGTCCAACGCCTCCTGTGATGTGTGCTCAAAAACCGGCGGGAGGAGCTTGTAGGGCTCAATGAATTCCCCATCACCGTCCTGCCGTATCCACGTCCAATCGCGGAAGTTCATGCTTTTGATGCCATTTGCAGCACCGTACACGGGCTTCCCATAGCGTTCCTGTAAATACCGGCTCGCCATGATGGACGCGGGAAGCACCTTCTTGATCGAAAGAGACCCACCGGTATGCGGATTAAAGTAATACCTTTGCGCGAGCTCCTTCATGTCCACCATGCTCCGTTCCCCGGACCATTCAACCTCCCCATGTGAGGTCGTGATCCTGCGGATCCACGCGCAGAGCTCTCTCCGGTCCTTCTCGCGCCAATTCTCCAGCTGTTTGTGTATCATGCACAGGACGGTATTCTCGTGCGCGGCCCAACGGAAAATCGTCCCCTCGTCGTTCGAAAGGGCATCCCGGAGGGACCGCACGAAGTCAAAATTGGGATTAGCCCCCCGCTCCGTGTTTATATACTCCCCCGCGTGCTCCACCGTCCCGTCCTTTTGCACCGTATGGTGTGAGAACTGAAAGGCCACGATCTCGTAGGGGTGCATGTTTTTGGTAAACGGAATTGCCACCAGGGAGGTCTCGAAATCAATGAAATGCAACGGGTACCGGTACCCCATCGTCTCGGATACAAACCCGTCACGCTTGAAATGCGTGCCGTTGTCGTTATTCCTGACGCTTTCCACCTGGAGCCATTGGCGCTCCTTTATGCTGAAGGTCTCGCCCGGCTCCTCCTCGCCGTTTGTGAAGATATCACCTTCCTCCACGTCCCTCATCAGGACAATATTCCTTCGGAGCAGGTCATTCTTCCTGCGGAAGTTCCAGATATTGAAAACGAGCGGCTCTTCGATCGCCGCGGCATCCATCCCATACGCGTTCCGGAAGCATTCCGCAAAACCGCTCTTCAGCCCCTTCTCCGCCTCCTCAGGCGAGCAGTAAAATTCACAGTTCCCGCAGTCCTTGGTAATCTCAGCGAACACCCGCTCGTCCCGCTCGTAAAAACCGGCCAGTTTCTGAACGTATTCCTCAAACCCGCATTCGCGCGGCTCTGCGCAGTCCCTGTTCTCAAAGATAAGCTCAACGGCCCGGTCCGTGTTCACCTTCGCGAGGAGCCCCCGTATCGAATCTCCCGACTCGATTTGCCCGTTGGTTTGGACCACCTTCCTTCCATTCGTATTAATAAGAACAAACCGCTGATTCAACCCGTCAACCGAGGTCTTCGCGTCCTTATTCGCAAGCATCAGAAACGACCGCACCGACCACTCCGGGTGGGCCTTCATAATCACGTATTTCTGGAAAGCCACATCGTACACATAGGGGTCCCATTCCGTCATCAGGAAACCCTTGTCGCTTATGAAATCCCCGTCCTCGCTCGAATACGACTTCGATTTCACCTCAATGAGGTCCACGTTCATCCCCTTCTTGACGACGATATCGGCACGGATCAGAAGGTTCTCATGGGCAAACGCCGCCTCGAAGAGATTCACGGAATCCCGCTGCAGGTACTCCTCCGTGATCCGCAGCGGCTCGTCATACCCGATGTAATCTTGCAGATCAATCCCCTCCGGATAATAGCACTTCGCCAGCGCCCCCACCTGGAAGCCGCCCTCCGCCAGCGCCTCCAGGAACGGGTCGTCGAGCTTATTGTCGGCGTACTCTTTCTTTTTGTTTGTGTAATACAGCTTCGTCGGGCACTCCCGCGCCAGCTTGAAGCGTGATTTCGTCAGGTAGCGTTTTGTGTGCTGTTCGTTCATGGTATTCCGCTGTGGTTTATTTGTTACTACTATATTTACAATAACGTAGATATATTTTTTCCTATATGCATCATATATTACATGAAATAAAATCACGCAAGGAAATTTCCTTCAGTATTCCCAACGATTATTAGAGAACCTACCATCAAGTTTGTGCTTTATGGTATAAAATCAAATATTTATTATAAAAAATGAGGTTTGCAAAATGATGAAATGGGAAATACGTGAGAGAAATAAATATCGCGAAAAAGGTGTGCCCCAACAAGGGATTGATTGTATAATATTATCAGAAATAAAATCTATCTATAGATTAATAATAGAATTAAGAAAAAACGGATTTCACAATAAGGCTGATGAGCTCACGAAAGAGTATGGTGTAGATGAAATGAGCATTAACGCTGAATTCTTAGAGTCCTCAAATGAGTATTGTATGAATAAATATACTACCGTGAGTTATCTATTTCACTAATGTTTTTTAGTATATCTTTATTCATACATTTCAAAATATGAATTAAACACTCTCCCCCGCCCCATCATCGGTAACAAACGGCCGCCCTTTTTTCCCGTCACGAACCAGTGCAATCACGGA
>ERZ795049.5991-NODE-5991-length-10896-cov-4.465363_pt1 | contig 10896 bp, 6 predicted proteins | sample MGYA00375133_ERZ795049 | MGnify/ENA primary metagenome ERZ795049 (study PRJEB30178, sample SAMN05720147) | activated sludge metagenome | isolation source: anaerobic digester from wastewater treatment plant | place: Japan | collected 2015-04-20 ...
CAGGCAGGAAATGGTCGCCGTTCTTGTTGGTCCCCGTGCGGCAGAGGACGAACGCGAACTGCGGGTCGCCGTCCGGTCCTGCCTGCATCGCTTCGGCGCTCAGCGCACCCTCCTCCCGCAAGTGGATCTCCACGGGGATGGAGGTATGAAAGTTCGCGACGGCTTCGAGCGGCGTGGCTGGAACAGTAATCCCTGCCTTCGCCCCCGCGGCCTTCCGGCAGACGAACAGCCGCTCCTTGGCTTGGGAGGCCTCGCCATGGCGCGCGGTAATGTTGTAGTGGTGGTCCTTCGTCTTCATCTGGCTTTCGCGACCCAGCGACCCGATGAGCTGCTTCATCTGTTCTTCGTTCGGGTAGGCGTGGTCGCGGTAGGAGATGAGCCAGTGGCCGATGTGCCGCGCCGCCGACAGAAACCGCTGGAAAAACGCCTCGGAATTGGCTTTCGTCACCGTCTCATGGGTGATCTCATAGGATTTGACCTTTGTGTCCGCCTTGATCGTGAGCCCCTTCCAGTAGGTCATCAGGCCCTCGACGAAGTGATAGGACTTCTCGTAGTTGGTCGTGGAAAACTCCGTGGCATAGGGCGGGTCGAAGTAGACGAGATCGACGGTTACCTTCGGGAGCAGCTCGTGTGTTTCCTCGCAATGCGCCTTGCAGTCCTGGCCATTGTCGAAGACCAGCGCATTGATCCGCTCGATGTTCTTGCGCAGGCGTTCCTTGAACTGGTCCGGGGTGTCCTGGCGGCCATGTTTGGACGATGCGGAGAAATGCCCGAACCCGCCATGGGCGCTCATGCAGGTCTTGCCCAGCGCAAACAGCGCGATGTCCTTCTTGTACCCCGAAAACGCGTCGCAGTTGGCGCGGACCTGGTCGATCAGGCCATGCACCCCGTTGGCGAAGAACAGTCCCCTGAAATGGTCCCGGACAAAGCTTCCGGCCTGCCCGTTCTCGGCGAGCAGTTTGTCGATATCCTCCGTGCTGAGCCGCTCCGTGCCGTTCTCGATGATGGCGCGTGCGGCGTGATGGCAGTAGTGGAGCCGGTCGTTGGCGACCACCCGGAGCCCCTTGCTTTTGAACATGTACGCCACGACCGCCGAACCGGAGAAGGCGTCCAGCGTCGACTTCACATCCTGCGGCGTGTTCCGCCAGATCCAGTCCACCAGTTTCTGCTTCGACCCGATGTAGTTGGTGATGTACTTCGGCCGTTTGTCCGGCGGGAGTTCGCCCTGCTCTTCGGCCTTGTCATCGCCGGGCTCGGGCTTTTCGGACTCCGGCTCCGTCTCTTTCTTGTCCCCGGCGTCCGCGGCGGGCGGTTCCTCGCCCGATTCGCCCGTCGCCGACATCGCCTCAGCGGCCAGATGAAACTCGGCCTCCGCTTCCAGCAGAAATTCCAGGCGCTCCAGATCGGTGGCGAACACTTCCATGCAGTCCTCCCGCGTCGGTAACCGGACGGCCCGCGCCACCATGGCGAGGGGATACCCGTCAACGGTTATTTACCGGAAGGGTTGGGAAAGTGTCGGGGCATTCTGGTTCTGCCGACCGCTTCTGGTGTCGAACGTTTGTTTGCGCCTGTCCCGAATAATAGGTATAATTCGGGACAAGAAAGAGGGGCTGTGCCATGGAAACGGCGGAGCAGAGAATACTGGGGCGGATTCGAGGCGCACAGAAGGGGACCGCCTTCACGGCCAAAGACTTCCTTGACCTGGCCAGCTATGAGGCTGCAAAGAAGAGCCTGCTTCGGCTGACCAACGCCGGAACGCTCCGCCGTGTTCTGCGCGGCGTGTATGATCACCCCGCACATAGCTCCGTGCGAAAAGGTCCCGCCAGTCCCAACCCAGATGCCATCGCTCGCGCCATAGCCCGCGCACATGGTTGGACTCTGGTTCCTGACGGAGACACCGCCCTGAATCTGCTGGGACTCTCCACACAGGTCCCCGCCCAATGGCAGTACTACAGTGACGGCCCGACCAAGCGCTACGAGTGGGACGGCGGAAGCATCTTGCTGAAACAGCGCGCCACCAAAGAAACGACCGGGTTGTCGCCGCAAACGGCCCTCGTTGTCCAGGCGCTTAAAACGCTCGGCAAAGAGAGGGCAGACGACGAGATTCTTGATGTGCTTCGCGCCAGGCTGACGCGTGAGGACTGCGCACGCGCCATGCGCGAATCGCGCTACGCCACCACATGGGTCCACGAGTTTATCAAGCGCCTGGCCGGGGAGGAGAATGCTTCGCATGCGTAGAATCGCGCAAGAACCGGATGAACTGCGTCGCGACCTGTTTCAAGAAACGGCTGCAGCCATGCGGGTGTATCCGGCGATAGCCTTGAACAGCGCATCAACGCGCTTGATTCGTCTTTCCGGCTTCCTTGAGTACAAACTCCCTCAATGCCTCGGATGAGCGATACGCTGACGTCTCCATAATCTCTAGAAACATTCCGTCATAGGGCGACCGGGACTGGCGATGATATTCGAGGAAGTCGTCGGACAGGGTGGTCACATCGTTTTCGACCAGGCGGTTGATCACCCAGTTGGCCTCCTCTTTGCGCGCGAGGACCAGCGGATCGCGGCTGTCGATGTAGAACATCTCGATATCCAGGCCTGGCCCTGGACCCTGGACCCAGACGCCAACGGGTTCATAGACGGGTTGGCCGTTCTTGTCTTCGCGGAGGACCATGTCGATCATGTAGCGGAGTTTCATTGCCATTCCTCGGCGATGCGCAGGTGCTCCCGCAGCAGATCCACGTCGATGCGCGCGAACATCGTGGCGTTTTCCGTCTTGTACGCCTGCCATTGCTTCCAGTCCGCGGCGTAGTCCTTCTCGATGACCGGATCAATGAGCTCTATGTGGAACCTCCGGCCCATGTCGTCGGTCAGGTCGACGATGAGCCAGCAGTCTTCCAGTGTGTCGCGCACCTGGACCTTCACGATCTTGACCGTGTGCGCGTACTGCCAGCCGTTGTCGTAGCCGACGGATTTCCAGAGCAGCCAGAAATCGGAGCCGGTGTGCTTGCCCTGGGCGTCGAAATGCGGCGCCAGCCGCGTGACGGTGAAGGAATCGACCAGGTCGGCGAGGATGCGCTTGCCGTCCTCGCCATAGACCTCCATCCGGCTGCCGCGTTCGTTGAAGAGCCGCAACAGCCCCTGCAACCGCTCTTTCTCTCGCGCGATGAATTCCTTCACCGGACCACCTCCTCGATCTTCCGCCCATCGGGCAGCACCGTGATACCTCGACTCGTGAAACTCTTCAGAACCCGCTCGCGCTCGGCCTTGCTGCCGGTTACGATGTACTCGATGTTGTCTGGCAGCGTCACGGAGTACTTGAAAATCGTCTCGTTGCTCGAGCACCCCGCGAACCGCTTCCAATCGGCGGGCGCGCTGCCGCGTTGGTTCCGTACATAGTCGTCAGTCACCCGGCCGAAGGCGTCGTGGTCGTAGCTGACCGCGTCCAGGCGGCGCAGCAGACGCTTTTTGAAGTAGAGCCCCTGCGCCGTCGGCCGCCCGTCCGCGGGCAGCTTCTTGATGCGCGTGAAGAAGTAGCTCGCGCCGCCGGAGTCCATGTCCGACTCGGGGGACATGCCGCCCGGCGGTATGCCGATGCGCATCTTCTCGATGGTGCTCACCATCGCGCCGTTGTTCTCCAGCACCGACTCGATAAACGTGTCCATCTGGGCCCCGTTGGTGAGGCTGTGATGCAAGGCATGGCCCTTCAGTTGCCGTTCCAGGTCCTCGTCGGAGAGGTCGAAGCGGTACTGCTGCCGGTACCCGCCCGATAGCCGCCGGTCGAGAAACCCGTGCTGGTATTCGCCCTGCGGGTTGTAGCCGGGAAGCCGCGTCAGGTCGCGCACGCCGAGACGACCCTGCCAGTAATCCCGCAGGGACTGCACCCGCTCGGTCACGGAGGCGTCGCGGTCCTCGAGGCCCTTGAGTATCTGGCGGTAATCGTCCCGCTCGTCCGTCTTGGATACATAGGCCATCTTGCGCAGATACATCCACTCGGCGTGCTCGGGCAGGGCCGTCGACGCATCGATGCCAAGAGTCTCCAGCCGTTCCATCATGCCGGCCACGTCGTCGGGCGAGGCCCCCTTGGGGATCATCACCTCCAGCTCGCCCCGCTGGGCGTAGTGGTTCTGGTCCGTCCAGGGCCGGTAGCGCACGCGCGTGCCGTCGGGGAACGTCGCGGTATACTGCTCGCCGGTCTTCATGCGCCGGCCGCGAAACAGCTCACTGTTCGGCGCGGCGTCATCCTGCACAATGACCTCGCCCTTGCTAAGCGATCGCAGCGTGTTCTCCACGCCACCCTTGTGGACCGTGAAAGCCGCCTCGGACTGCTTGCGCTCGGTCTCCTTCTTGCGGAGATACTGGGCCAGCTCGCCATCGGTGCGTCGCTTGGCCTGGTGGGACGCGTCGATTTCATCCAGCCAGGCGAGATAGCCTTGGGCCATGTCCCGCACCTCGGGGTCGTCGCTTCCGGCCAGTTCCTTCAACGTCTTTTTGTGCTTGAGGGCTTTTTCAATGGATGTGGCGTTGTACTGCCCGTCCTGCTGGTGGTGATTGACCGTCTTCACCGCACCGAGGATGTCCTCGTAGAACCCATCCTCATCGAGCGGTTTCCCTATCCGCTGCGGCGCGCCGGTCAGGTCCCCCTTGCGCAGACCAGCCAGAAGCTTGGCCTCGGCTTCGGGGCGAAGTTTCATCTTCATGACCGTGCGCTTTTGACCCTGCGAGGTCTCCGTGAACACCAGCGCGTTCTGATCCTCGATATCGTCGAGATCCACCGGCAGCGTCTTGCCCTGCCAGCCGAGCGCCTCGGCCTCGCGGACCAGCGCCTCCTCCGCCGGACCGAAGCGCTTGGCCTTGCCGGGCGGGGCGCCCTTCAGGAAACGGAACTGCGGGTCGTTCAGGACGTCACCATAGTAGGACTCAAAATCCCGGCGGAGGGTGTGTTTGCGCTCCAGCGCCTGGGTGTAGAAATGCTGGACCTTGGTCTGGTCGCCGCCGAACCGCCCTTCGGCGTAGGGGCGCAGGATGGCGAGGTAGTCCTTGTCGGAGATCTTCTCGACCTCCTCGATGGCCCGCAGCGTCGCGGCGGGATCAAACTTGACCCGGCCCTCCTTGGCCGCGCGAAAGACCGTGTCGTAATAGGGCTCCTGCTCGCCGTGGACCTGGTTCGGGTGGTAATCGAGCGCCAGCCGGTCCTGTCCCAGGAACTTGAAGGCCTGTCCCTTGTCGATGCCGTAGACACGGCCGTCCTGGGCCCGGATAAACTGCTTGGAATGCCCGTCGTGGTTGGCGACCAGCCAGTCGACGACGTGTTCGCGCTGGATCTGCTCGAGTTCGAGCGTGGTCAGGTTTTCCGGGAGCGTGTTGCGAAAGTCGAAGTCGTCCTTGAGGTCCGTGCGCCATTTCTGGATCGAGCCGGTCCGGCCGTTCAGACGGATGGTCCGCACCTCGATGGCGTCCGGGTCGATCAGGCGGCCAATCCGGTAGGCGGCCTCCTCACCGTGGGCGATAAAGTCGTCGGACGCCTTGCCGATGGGTTTGAAGAGCCATTTGTGGCCGTTCTCGTCCGTCCAGAACTCCTTCTCGTGTGCGCCGCCCACCTGCGCCTTGCCGGCGGGCTTGAACTTGCCCGGTTGCCCTTTCTCCCGCCACGCCGCGTCGATGGCATCAAATTCCGTGCCCTTCCTCGTGGGCTTCGGGATGGACACGGGCGCGGCTTCCGGCTGGGGCGTCGGCTTCGTGGGTTTTGTCTCGGGCGTGCCCGCCGCCTTGCCGCTCTTCTTGTACTTTTCCTGGTGCGCGATGTAGCCCGCATCGAGCTTTGCCTGGACGGCGGCGACCTTGGCCGGGTCGGTCTCGCTCAGCAGCGTGATGAAGTCTTCCTTGGATCCCCACTGCCAGTGTGCGACCTTGGATTCCTTGGCGAGTTTCTTGAGGTCCGCGGCCTTCATCGCGGAGAGTTGGTCGGTGAAGAGCTTCTTCTTGACCGCCAGCGTGTCGGCGAAGCCGTTCAATTCCTCCTTGGACACGAGGCCGCCCTCGGAAAACGCCTGTTCGGCCTTCGTGACCGACGCCAGGAACTGCTGGAAGTCCGCCGGATTGGCCGGGACGACGACCTCGGCCACGCTCGCCGAAATCTTGGCCTTGACCTGCTGCACCGCCGCCTGCTGGGCTTCCTGCGCAGCCTTCTGGGCCAGCTGCTGGCCCGCCTTTTTCTGGAGCGCCTCGACCAGCTGCTGCTTGTTCTTCAGCACCCCAATGCCGTGCTTCTGTTTCGCGGCGATAAGGTCCTGGCCGCTCAGGCCGCTGTGGTCGATGCCCGGCGCGATCGTGTCCAGCAGCTCGATGGTGTCCTGCTTGGTCATGTTGAGCGAGATGCCCTCGGCCTTGGCCATCTCCTTGAGCTGCGACACGGGCATCGCGGCCAGATCCGGCAGGGGCGCGACCTTGGCCATCTGCTTCGCGGCGATCGTGGCGTGCTGCAGCGCGGCCTGCTTCTGCGCGAGCAGAGCGACGAGCTCCTGCTTGCTGCGGAGCGCGCCGATCTTGTGCTGGGCCAGCTTGGCGTGGAGTGCCGCCCCGGCAAGGCCCGAATGGTCAATGCCCGGCTCCGCCAGGTCGAGCAGGGCGAGGTGTTCCGCCTTGGTCCGCGCCACGGACACGCCGTTCTGCTTGGCGAGCGTCTTGAGTTGCGCCGCGGTCAGTTGCTCGAGGTCCTGCGGGCCGCCCTTCTCGAAAGCCGCTTTGAGGGTGGCAGCCTCCTTGGCCGCGGCATCGGCCATGCCCTCGAGTACATGCGGCGGCAGGATGCAGGCGTCGCCCGGCTCGGCGGCTTCGGCGGCCTGCGCGGACATCGCCGCGCTGCCGCATATGACCAGGGGTTTGGCGACGATGTTCGTGCAGCGGCAATGCGGATGCGCGGGCTGCGGGGGGAACGTGTCTATCGGAAAGATCTTGCCGTCCAGGCCGCCGCAGACCGGACACATCCGCTCGTCATCCATGGCGAGCCATTCCAGCCGCTGGACGCCGACCCGCTGGTGAAACTTGAGCCGCCCCATGTTGTGGGCACGCAGGACCTCGGTCCGCGCGATCATCTCCATGCGGTACTGCGCCTTGCTGAACACCTTCGTGCCGGCGTGGCGGAAGGACTCCTTATCCACGACGACCTCGCCCAGGTCGCGCACGATGTCGCCCGCGCCCTTGCCCGTGGCGATGCCAGACAGCAGTGTGCGCTTGATGCCGTCAGCCAGTTCGCGGTGAATGTCTCCGGCCAGCGTCAGGTTGTACTGCGTGAGGAAGTCGAGCGCGTCGGTATCGACTATCTGGAAGACCTTCGTCGCGAGCTTGTCGATGCCGCCGGGCGTGAGGTCGGCGTAGAAGGGCAGCGCGGCGTCGGCCAGTTCGCCGATGCCAGCCGCGATGCCCGAACCGAAGGATTCCTTCGTGCTCCGGCGGAAGGCCAGCGTCTGATCGCGTTTGACACGCTTCAATGCCTCATCGATCTCGGCCTGAAGTTTCTCCAGTCCCTTGAGCGCGGCCAACTTGTTCTCCGGCAACGAGGCGGGACTGCCGTAACGCTGGATGCTCGCCTTCACCTCGCCCTCAGCCTGTTTCAGTGCCTGGGTGAGACCGGCCGCCATGGTGTCGGTATAGCGGTCGCGCGCCTTCAGGCTCTTGAGCGTCGCCGCCTGAATGCGCGCCTTGAGGTCAGAAGGCATCAACCCAGCTCCCGGCGATCCAGAAACCGGCACGCGGGCGCGTCGAAGGCGCGGTCAGCGTTGTGCACCCGGCAGCGGTTAGTCTCCGCTGCGAAGTGGGAACACTCGTCGCAGATCGCCCCGGACACCGCCGTCGCGGTCATGCCTGCCGGGTAGCCGTGGGCCGCCTCCGTCGCGGGAAGCGCCATTTCCTCGTCCGGGATGCCCAGCATCTTGCGGGCTTGCGGGACGCCGAGGATGCCCGCGATCACCATGTCCGTGACCGGCTTCACCTGTCGCTCGTCCATCAGGTCCACGTGGCGACGCTCGCTCTCGCGGTTGGACGCCTCGATATCCGGGTCGAGGTCCATCTTGAGCTGCAGGCTGGAACGGCTGATGAGCTTGCGGTCGTACAGTTCGATCAGGAGCTTTTTGAAATCGACCGCGTCGCTCGGGTCCAAGTCGTTGAAGAGGAACTGGAGGCTCTTGTCCGCATGGCCGTGGAGCTGCATCCAGTCGTCGAAGATCCAGTCCAGCACTTGCCGCGCGGCCTGTTTGATCTCCCGGATCATGACCATCATCTTCTGCATGCTGACCGAGGCCGTGGCGAAGTTCGGTCCGTCGCCGGCCACCAGCGAGCGGGACAACCCCAGCGCGACGACGATGTCTTCCTTGACCTCTTTGACCTTGTCCTCGACGTTAAGCGCGTGGCCCTCGGCCCCGTGCGTCTCGACGGTCACGTAGAACGGCGCGACCAGGCCGCTCTTCAGGTCCATCTTGTTGACCATGTCGCGGACCTGTTCGAGCATCTTCTGGTCGGGCATGACCATCTTCTGGCCGAAGGCGCCGCCCACCTTGATGAGCCGGAACGGCGTGGCCCACCGCTTGGCGATGGCGCGTTCGGCCCGGCGGTAGTCGCGGAGGAGTTCGATGGACTGGAAGGCGGACAGAACAAGCGAGTTGCCCCGCGGCGAGAAGGCCGGCGCGTCCCATTTAAGGTGAAGCACCTGCTCGGGCGGCAGGTCGATGGCCTCGGCGCCCGGCGAGTTCTCCGGCGCCTGCTGGACCTCGATCAGCTCGCCGTCGGCGTATTTCACCTTGACCGACACCGGATTGACGCAGACGACCTCCGCGATATCCGTGCCGTCCTTCGTGTACCGTTTGAAGCCGACCGCATCGCCCTTGACCAGCAGCTGGAGCACCATGTCCTTGACGAAGGAGGTGACCTTGAGGCGGTCCGCGGCCTCGATGGCGGCCCACTTGAGGTTCTCGTCCTCGGCGGCATACTTGATCTCATCGCCCACAGCGAACGTCCGCCACGAATTGACGCAGTTCTTGACCAACGGCTCTTCGAGGTAATACTCCCAGGCCCGCCGCGCCCGGTCGTCCCAATTGCCCGGGACCGCCTCGCCAGGATGCAGCGCGCTGAAGGTCGCGGCGTCCAGCGCCGCCACCGTGGCCAGCGGGGCTTCCGCAACAGCTTGCGTGGAAAGGCCTTCTGTGGCCTCGATGGGGGTAGTGAGGGCTTCCATCCGACGTCCTCCGGCAAGAGCCAACCTTGGCCCACACACGCCGCCTGTCGGGGGCATGCGCTGGGCCTCGGTGGTTACTTACCGGGGAATTGGGGAAAGTGTCGGCCACGACACCTTCCCTTAGTCTTGACAAGAGAGCTTACAGCCTGTAATATTTATTACAGGAGTAGCCCCGATCCGGAATAATTCTCGACAGGATTTGCGATGATAGAGACAATCAAGAGTATTCTGCTCGACTATCAAGAGGCCCGCCTCGAAACGGGAGTCCCCCGCCGGCTGCGGGTGCAATCGGTGCATGGCAAAGCCACCGTTTGCATTGGCGTGCGCCGCAGCGGCAAGTCCACCTATCTATTCCAGATCATCCAACATCTGGTGGAAAGCGGGGTCCCCAGGCAGAACATTCTCTACTTGAACTTCTTCGACGATCGGCTCCACAACTTGCGGCAAGACGATCTCGGTCTGGTTTCCGAGGCGTACTACGCCCTTTATCCAGAGAAGAAAGGCACCGAAACGGTCTATTGCTTCTTTGACGATATTCAGGCCGTTTCAGGCTGGGAGCCCTACATCGACCGCCTCATGCGCACGGAGAAATGTGAGGTCTATCTGACGGGGTCCTCGGCAAGAATGCTCTCCAAGGAAGTCGCCACGCAGATGAGAGGGCGCGCGTTGTCATGGGAGGTCTTCCCGTTCTCGTTTCGCGAGTTCCTCGACTGCCGGGGGATCGAGAGCGAGGGAACGCTCTCAACAAAGAAACGGCTACTTGTCCAGAAGGCCTTCGAGGAATACTGGGTGATTGGCGGTTTCCCGGAAGTCGTTGCGCAGATTCCTGGATTTGGTCAGGGTCACGGCATTGACGATGCGAATCTCCACTTTGGAACTCCCATCGCCATGCCCGAGGAACTGCGGATCAAGACCCATCAGGAGTATTTTCACGCTATTCTATTTCGGGATCTCGTTGAGCGCCACGATATCGCCCACCCCAAGGCACTGTCCGATCTGGCGCACTGGCTCGTCGACAACACGGCCTCACTCTACTCACTCTCACGACTCACTGGGTACCTGCAATCGCTTGGCCATACTGCTCCCCGCCCCGCCGTCACGAACTACGTGCAGTGGTTCGAGGACGCTTATTTCCTGTTTACGGTGCCCATTTTCGATGCTTCGCTCGCGCGAAGGAACACCAACCCCAAAAAAATCTACTGCGTTGACCATGGCTTGGTTTCCTCGGTGGCTTCAGGAATCCTGATCAATTCCGGGCATCTCCTGGAGAACCTTGTGTTCACCGCGCTCCGGCGCCTCTATCCGGAGATCTATTACTACAAAACGAGAACCGGAAAAGAGGTGGATTTCATCGTACCCTTGCGCGGCCGCCCTCGGCTGCTGGTGCAGGTGTGCGAATCCCTTGTGGAGCCGCAATGCCGCAAGCGTGAGACCGCGGCATTGGTCGAAGCGATGGCCGAACTACGACTCACGACAGCCATCATCGTGACCCGCAATGAGGAGGAGCAGATAGCTGTCGAGAACGGGACGATCAATGCCGTCCCCGCTTGGCGATTTCTCCTCGACACCCCGGAATTCGCGAAATAGGACGTATGCGATTCTTGCTTCTTAGCGACACCCACGGAGAGCTCGACATCATCAACGAGTTGGCCTCTTTGACGCGCGCCGAC
>ERZ795049.6001-NODE-6001-length-10880-cov-4.329053_pt1 | contig 10880 bp, 5 predicted proteins | sample MGYA00375133_ERZ795049 | MGnify/ENA primary metagenome ERZ795049 (study PRJEB30178, sample SAMN05720147) | activated sludge metagenome | isolation source: anaerobic digester from wastewater treatment plant | place: Japan | collected 2015-04-20 ...
TCCAATTTGATGTTTTCAAATTCATAGTCATATTTACTTATTGGGAATGCTGTTTTGTCTCCAATATAGATTGCTTCGGTTTTGTATTTTCTCTCTTGTGAACTTAGAGGTACATCTTTTACATCCTCTTCTGCAATGAAACCAGCCCTCGGTTCGATACTCTTGTAGAAATCTCGTTGTTTTAGTTCTTTTCCGCAAATTGCACATGGTTTTCCATCAGTTCCTATTGGCATGTTGGAAAAGTTGATATTATTACATTCGGTGCAATTGGCAAGATATGCTGTCTCGAAGTCGCTCATCTCGCTTTTATTTACAATAGGTTTCCTGATATAGCGACTCGTATATAATTTCCCGTCTGCTACTACTTCCGATGATGGTGCATATTCGGCAATAGCGACAGATAAATCACGACTAAGATTTAATGATTTAAAACTTAAAGCAGCAATGTTTTGTGTCAATTCTACTGAATCAATGGGGAAACCATATTTGGGAAGTATATTCCCACGAACGAGAAAATCAATTAAATCGTTTTTCTGATACCTTTCTAACTTGCGATTAAAAACAGAGGCAGTTTTTTCATCTCGTGCTCGCATTGCCTTTTCGTATTCTTTTTTCAAATACTCAACATTTTGTTCAAACTCCATAACTAATTTTGAAAATGTGCCTTGCTCTCCACAAAAATCTTCCAGCCATAAATAACTGTTTATATACTTGTTTTTAAGATGTTGATTAATGACTGATATCGAGTTTCTTAACAAATCAGTTAATTCTTTTGGCTCTGATTTGAGCCATTCAATAAAATTAACATACCCCTTTTCGTTGATAAATGCTTTTGCATTATTACCTAAATACAAATCGGGATTGAGTTTAAAGTATAAACTTAATGCTACAGCGTAAATATGCCGTTTTAAAATTTTCTCATTATCTAAATTAAAGTTTGGTGGGTAGATTACTCCGTTAATCATTTGCTTCGGACTATCGAAGAAAGTAAAATCATGAGAACTTAACCTCGCAAATGTCAACGCAAATGCAGCAGCATTTATACTTCTACCAGCACGACCTACTCTTTGAGCATAATTTGAAGCGAGGGGTGGTATATTACGCAAAAATACCGTTTCCAAATCCCCAACATCTACACCCATTTCAAATGTGGTAGAACATGAAAGCGCATTAATTTCTTTGCGGATAAACTGTTGCTGATAATCCAATGCATCTTTCTTAGCAAGTTGAGCAGTATGCTCCTTTACAAATAATGGAGAAACTTTTTCACTTTTGTATAGCATTGCATAATAATTATCTCTGCAAAATTCTTCCGAGTTTAGTTTTTCCATTTTCCCATCACAGCCAATTTGGATGCAATTAATGCCAATATTAAACTGTGTTACCTTTCCACACTTTCTGCATTTCCAGAGAATGGCATTTTTACCGAGATTGGCTTTGAAATATTTTGCAGGTACATAATAACCTTTCCCGTCCTTAGTTTGAAGTTTATATTTGTTATTATCAGAGACCAAATAGTCCCAATATTGACTCAAAAATTCAACAGCATTATCATCATCTAAATTGAGATTTTTTTTGGTTAGCAATAGTTTATTTGAACGATAATATTTCTTTTCTCCACTTTTTGTTGTAAAGGGTGTGGGCATAAACCCTTGAGAATTGAATAAAGAAATATCTCTGTATTTCGTTATTAGTTTTTGAGTTGGAGTAAAATACAAATACTCTCTGTCGCTATTGTTAATGTCAGTTTCATTATCTGTAATTATAGCCGCAGAACGAACAATCTCAAAGGCAAGGTAGTTTAGAAAATTATTTGCATCTTCTCTTGAGAGGTTATAGTTTTTTACAACAACTTGAATAATGTCATCACTATTCCCGAGATATTCAAATGAAATTTTACCAAGTGAGACTAATGATGTATCACGATTACAATTGTACAACTCGTTTAATACAGCAACCCAGGCATTACGACGATTTTCCACTGTAGAAGATTCTGTGTTATCAGAGTTGCTTTTTCGAAACAACATTAATCCGGAAAAATAATTATTAAGTAAACCAACAAAATCACTAATACCAACGCCATCCTTATAATTGGTTTCTTCTTTAGTTACAACATTCCAAATTCCACGCCGACGTAAGAATTCCTTATATGAATCACTTAAAAAGCATGCGAACTTTGCAGCGCCTTGTCTGCTGTCAGAGAAGATTAGAAATTGACTACCCGTTTTGGATTTATTCTTTTTCTTTTCAGTCTTTTGCAAGAAAATATTTTTTGTTAATTGATTTTCTGCGTTGTCTTCGGAAATATAGGTGTATTCAGGAATTTGCTCATAAAGAGATGTAGCAATTACTCCTGTGGCTGCATCATATCCCAAATTGAAGCGTCTCAAAGTTCCTTCACAATTCAGACACTTGTCTCGTGTCAATTTTGAAATAGCAATCGGTAGAGTATTTCCACATGTACACCAATTATTATGAGTCTCATCCTCTGGGATTATCGCTCCGCAAGTCTTGCAGAGATAGAATTTGGTATCTTCTGTCTTTTTCTTCCCTTTAGATTTACTATCTTCTTCTTTGTCATTTACTACTTCATCATTTTCAGTTATATCATCGTCAAAACGCACCTGATAGAAACTTCGTTCTTCCAAAATGCTCGCTCTTACCAATTTGTCGTTTACAACCTTACCGACAATGGCAATTTCACCGCAATCCTCACAGACTGCAATTTCAAACATCTTTGCTGATTTTTCATTTGCAATTGGATAGAAATCCTTTCTAATTAACGACAGGCTATCTTCATAATCAAGTGCTAAGTAACAGCCATCCAATGCTTTTAGAAAATAATGATAACGAATATCTATCAATGGTTTCCCATTTTTCCTTGCCTTGGCACATAAAGAAATAAATTTCACTGCCTCTTGGCTTGATATTTCAAGAAGTGCTGCAAAATCATTAAGTATGATTAAACTTCCCTTGGTTCTCATTTTAGAGTAAAAATGAGATGTAGAAATAATATCATACAGTATTTCTGCCTCCTTTTCCTGTGAGTATGTGTATTGCAGATTGTATTTCTTTAATATGTCATCAAAGAAATACTCCTCGTTAGCCAAATCGGCAAATAGTTGAATAGGATATCGGTTTATTACAGAAGACTTTTGTGAATTATCGCGATATGCTGTTACGATATCTTCGACATTAAAATTATAACCTGTTAATCGCTGGGCAAATTCTGCTACTCTTTTATTACTTACTGGGCTTCCATCTCCTAATGTGGCAGACGTTAAAATAAATTGTGGTTTCTTTTCTCCGCTAATCCTACCTTTAAGTCTTCCCATTAGAAAGGCAGTTTCAATTCCTGTTGCCCCAGCATAAACATGTGCCTCGTCTAAAACTACGAACTTAAAATTGGAATTGCTGAAGATTGTATCATCTCCCGGACGAAATAACATGTGTTCCAACATCGCATAATTTGTGAACAAAATATGTGGTGGATGTTTTTTCATTTCATCTCTTGAAACTTCTTCATTAGGCAACCTTTTTCTTAATTCCGGATATTTTTCGTTAGCATACATTGCTTCATAAAGTTTTATTGCATCTTCTTCCCTGTTTTCAGTTCCGCCGTTGTATACACCAAACCTAATGTCCGGATAAGCCATAAGAATTTCCCGCAAGCCCTTGATTTGGTCATTTGCTAATGCGTTCATTGGATATATGAAGATTGCCCGTACGCCGTCATTGAGTTTCCCCTGCTCTTTCTCACGCAACAATTCGTTAATTACGGGTATTAAAAAGCAATCTGTTTTGCCGCTACCTGTACCTGTTGATACAACAACATTTTTCCCTTCGACAATTTTCTCAATTGCCTTTTCTTGGTGCAGATACAAAGTCCGGGTAACAGGTAATTTTGCAGGGTATTTTTTCCCTTTTTCTAAGTTTCGAAAAAGCGGTGATAATGTCCCTTTAACAATCAATTCATCAATTGATTTACCTGATTTAAACGAATCCTTAATTTCAACGAATGGACCGTTTGAAACGGTTTTAACTAACTCATCCAGTAATTTTTTTTGCAGATTTTGATTGCGAAAATGAAAAGTAGTGCTGATATAGCCTATGTACTCTTTCTTGATTTCGTCTGCTGCTTTTGCCGGATTAAACATATTCTTGTTCTCTAAATCTGTATAAATTAACTACTTTGTATCTTGATTTGTCTTTACTATTGACGTTGCATAAACCACGACGGATATTATCAAAGATTAATTCACCTATGAAATCATGATTATCCTTATCATAACCCGCAACTAACCAGAAAGAATTGTTGCTCCTCAATTCTAATCTGACAGGATTTATCACATCATTCTCACCGTATTCATTTTCCATATAGTTAAGTGGGGAAATTCTTTTATCCTTTACAAAACCTAAGTTGCCAATATAGAAACCATAAGTTTGTCCTTGGTCGAATTCCTCCATGTACTGTAAATCTCGTATAACATATGTTGCATAAGGTCGTATCCAGTTATTGTTCGCCCCATCAGAAAATGATGTGCTTACTTCTTTGATACAAATTATTTTATTCTTGAATTTGAACTTTTCAGGTTTGCCAACTATCAAATTCCCTTCAAAAATAGGTTGATATATCTCCCCTGTTGAGAAGATGTTTTTGTCTTTGATTTTTACAATAATTTTGTAGATGTCTTCCTCAATATTGTTGAGTTCTATATTTTCTAAACCTATTTTTGTTCTTATTCCCTTGTCACCATCTCCCTTAATAATTAGAAAAAATTCATTGTGTTTATCTCCAATAAAAGTGTTCTCAGCATCCCAAAATACATTTCCGTTTCTATATACTAATGGATTATCAATAAAATGTTCTTTAGTGGAGGTAGTAAAAAGTTCTAACTTTTCTCCGGCTTTAATACAGTAGACGCAAATGTCTTTTTTCCCTTCATTGGTATAAATTGCACGCCCGATTTCGAATTTTTCATTTTGATTTCTGGGAATCTCAGTAGTTTTTCCTTCAGCCTTTCCGAATAATTTAATTTCTTCATTGACACTTGGATTGTCAATCTCCAACAAGTCACCGTTTCCCAGAAATCCTTTATACCATAATTTTTTATTAATAGGTTCGTTATGCCATTCACTGATACCAATTCGCCACCTGAAATATGGTATCTTAATCAGTAAAACACCATCTTTTAACGGGCATTTAATCTCATTATCTTGATTAGTCCACGTAAGTTCTATACTATCGTGGTCATTTGTTATCGTGACATTTCTTTCAATACTTCCGTAACAATAAGGCTTATTGAATTGTATATCAAGATTTTGGAGTACAATTATAGTTTCATTTAAGATAGTCGCCCCTTTTTCATATGAATACAATGAAATTTCAATCGGCTCATTCTCTGTTATTAAACCTAATTCTAACAGACTATATTGATAGCAGTTGCTTTCTAATTGTTCATATTTTAAGTTATGTAATTTGTATGGTTTCCCGTCAATTCGTATTTCTAATGCCTTCAGATTCAAATCTTCAGGAATCATAAGGTTTACTTTTCTGCCATAGACCACACAAGAAATATCATCAAGTAACCACTCTACACCATCTAAGTTACCTATTAAACAGGCATTCTTCCCCAATCGTTCCGCCCTTTCTTTATTTACGAAAAGAACCTGTTTAGTTTCACCGATTATACTTTCTCCTACACTCGGATAAATATTATAGAGATTAGTTCCATAGGTTGTAACATTCTTTGGAGTTGTTTTTAATGCATCTATATCTTTTGAGTAAACAAAGTAATTTGTTGGCTTAACTATTTGGCTTAAAACCTCTTTTTCGTCATCAAATAGAATGAACTCTCTATTGAGTGAGGTTGTTTTGTTCTTTTCAGAATCAAATAAAACTACACCATTTTCGGTTATTTCTAACCTTATGTTTATTGAATCATTGCTTCTCAATAAATCATTCAATTCATATTCTATTTGCTTTGTGGCAACGACTAATTCGCCTCGCTTGGTCCTCATTTGTTCAGAGCATAACTGTTTCCCTTCAATATAGACCTGAATTTGCAATATGTTATTGTCATCCTCTAATCTGATTGATGGAATGCAAAGAAGAACCTGATTATCATTTCTAATGTATTTTGCAACAATGCTTTGTTTTGAAACTGTTGAAACTTTGTTTCTCCTAACCGTCGCATCGGATAGTTTCTCTGATTCTGTTTTGCTTTTCCACCATTCAATTAGATATCGTTCTAACCTTGTTTTATCATGAATTTTCTCCCGATTGAATAGTTTGTTGATTCGATAGAATGTTTCTTTTATCAGTATTATAAAATCAGCAGACAAATCTTCATGCAATGCCAAAGACCGCAAACCAATTTTAATTGAATATGCACTTGAACCGATAGAAACCTTTCTGTCTTCACGATACCCATGGCTTAAAACATTTGCTAACTGAGCAGCCACTACCTCACAAAGCCACTCGTCATCTCTGGTAAAGCCAAAATCCAAATCTTTTTTGAAGATATTGTAGCAAAGGTCATAGAATGCATGGATGCTGTTTTTCGGTGCAAATGAATGCATCATTAATGTTGCATAATAATTCTGTCCGCTTTTAACAACTGGAACGTTTGAATTATTCCCTAGCCAACTAATTACATATCTGTACTTTTGGCAAAGTTGTTGGTTAATATCTGAATCTGAACCAAACAAAGTCTTAAACACATATTCCCAGTATCCGCAGTTTTCTTCGTCATTCAGGATAGTATCGGACTGTTTCCACCGTTTGGCAATTTCAACGAGGGTGGCAAAAATGAGTTTAAAATGGTTTCTATCAAAACTTTCATACAATGCTCCAATAGAATCCACCATTAGGGAATATTCATCTTCAGTAAAATCGTGGTTACCGATTAGTTTTTCCTCGTTAAATACTTGTTCTACATGCTGAAGAATAATTTTCATATTTCTGTCCTCTTCTGGTATGGCTTAAGTTGGTACAGTATATGATACCTATAATTTCATAGTGTCTCAGACAAAGTTTTTCTGACCATCAACCAAAGGTAGGAAGAATATAGAAAAACTAACCTGATTGCGGTTATAAAAGAATATGAATTTACAGAGGTTTAATCAATCGCACTTTAAACTGCAACTTTTCAACAAATTCGTAAAAGAAAGGGCAATACCCTCTGTTAATACCACAGATTCAATAAAATCCAGTTCTTACTAAACTGGAACTAGTCTTCAATCATCTATTTAGTTGCTGCTGTAAAGCAGACGTTACTTGATACTAATTTACAGGGGGGATAAAATGATATCCTATCGTGCTATCTGAGAGACGATTTTGGTCGGTTTTTAGCCAATTTAACTATTTCGCCAACCCTTAGTAGAACTAAAGGTGAAGGAAAGATGTTTTTAAATTGTTTCATGTAAAAACATGGTTATAATCCAATATTATTAGTGATACACATCTCAGATGTTGTCAATCTCACTAATTTTAATATAGCCATCTATAAGAAACGCTTCTTTCAATATTACATTTGGCAGTCTGTTTTTTACAATCCGGATTATATCTTTCCTGTAATTTTTATGGATTTCTGAACCGATTATTACCTCAGCAAATGCCTCTCTTGGTATTGTTACAGTACGGTTTTTGATATTTATCTTCGATAGCCGATACTCATTTTCGAAACTCCATTTGTCTTCTTTCGAATATATTTGACGCTGCAATTCAAATATGGGTTCTTCTCTGAATGGTATTAATGTCGGTAACTCTTCATAATATGATACTGGACCGCCACCACCAAAATGTTGCTGGTCTTTAAATAGAATAAGTGACTGAAACCCGACACAAAACCCTTTGAGATGATTTGAGTATTTCTCCCACATTACTTTTGAATCAGGTACAGGAGTTAGGCAAAATATTCCATATCTTTTATTAAAGTCCTGCCAGAAAAAATCTTCGATTTCCTGAATTCTTTTTTTATCTCTTAACAATCCCTTATCAAACCATTCTTTTGCAGTTTTTTCAATTTCCTTATCATCAAGATTTGGATTGTCTTTTTTTAAATCTACACGATATTTATTAAGGATGTCATCATCTGTCAATAAGTCAAACCTTCGAGAAATATGACAATCCAATGGGTCTTCAAAACTATTTGGTGGTGCAAAGTAAATTTCTCTTTTCTTTAAGATTTGTCTATGGTTTAAATTCTCCCAATCTCTATATTTATAAAGAATAAGTGGAACATTCATTTCTTCAAAGTCCTTTGAGCCGAGAAACTTGATTTCAGGTAATTCGCTTGTTGGCATCTTGAGATTGTTATAGTATTTATTCAAAGGTACGAATAAATTGTCCCTCGGCTCAAACCCAATTTCTTTGAGATACCAGTAATGCTCAGACCAGATGATTTCAGTTTTTTTATTTTAATAATGGTTTCGTCTTCAATTTTTGGTCTTCCACCAATCTTGCCCTGCTTACGAGACCTTTCCAGACCAACCTTTACTCGCTCGCTGATTCGAATACGTTCTTGTTTTGCAAGAGTTGATAGCAAGGCTATTATAACGTCCTTGAAGATGCCTGATGAATCAATGTATTGCTCAGTATAACTTTTATAAATAATCCCATAATCGTCAAGCATCTGCAGGTACTGAATGGTTTTTCTTGCTCCTTCTCTTGTTAAACGGTCAAGTGCGAAGAATAATAACATATCAAATTTTCGTTTTGATGCATCTGCCATCATTCGGTTAAATTCCGGTCGATTTGGCGAACCGCCAGAGACAATATCCACATATTCATCATAGATATCGTAATCCATCTTCTGACAGTAATCCCGAAGGATTAATAATTGGTTCATATTATCACTGGACTCTCTTGAGATTCTGCTGTAGATGCCAATTTTCATAATCTTTAATTTTAGTGTTCAATAAACGGGTGTTTTTTGGACAGGTAAAATCGTTTTCTGGAATGTCGATTTTCCGGGCATTTCAGGCACGGAATTTTGAGAGGGTTTTTTGAACAGTACAATTTCATGCATCTCAAAGGTTAATTTGCAGAAAAAGCATAATAAATATTAGGAATGATTTTATTAAAAGAAATGAAGTTTTCCTTCAACTTCACGTATGTTACATGCATTATTTTTCCGTTCTCAACAAACATTATTACCATGTAACTGATGTCATAGTCCTCGACAATGGGATGAACAATATAGTGAACGATACGGCTCTTGTTATTTTTCATATGCCTATTATAATGGGCAAATATACAAATATTTTCTAACTGCCCAGTAAAATGGGCAATATTTATTACTTTTGATAAAAATTTTAACATGAATTCAGTTGAAAATGACCGCAGATACAAGGAATTGATGCTGGCTATAGGGGAGAAGATTAAAGACCTACGGAAAAACAGAGGTATGAGTTATGTAGAAATGGCTAAAGAAATTGGTATCAGCCGGAACGGGTATAATAATATTGAACTTGCAAAATCAAATTTCCAGTTCTTTACCTTGCTCCGCATCCTTTCTTATCACGAAATTGATTTTTTTGATTTCATAGATTCTTTGAAACAATAAAAAATCTGCGTGTAGGGATTACATAATACCCATTTTTCGCTTTCAACTATCGTGAATATTGTTGTTTTAGCGTTCAAATCAACGTTTTAATCATTTCTCTTTAAAGAAATCGGTGCATTTAAACTGAGTTATTTGCACGCTGGGTAAATTTTATCCCAGTTATAGTGCTCAGTAATTCACAACCAATTGTGATGAAGAACAGTATTTATAGAAAACGAAATTCCGGAATGACGACAAAAGAAATACCAGACCACCAGAAAAAGCGCATCGAAGAAATCGGTTTGTTCCTGAGAAACTGGCGACTCAATGAGGGACTGACTCAGCGTGAATTCAGCGAATTAGCGGAAATTCACCGCAATAGTATGCACAACATTGAACATTTCAGACTGTATAGCGTACTCACTTTATTGAAGTGTGTGGATGCCACAGGATTGACTCTTGAGCAATTTTTTCAAGGTATGGAGTAGAAGCATTAAGTATCAGTCATTTGGTAAATGCATCTGTGATATCTTTTCTACAAGATTGCGTAATAACTGATTGGTTTTATCCTGAACAAACTGAAAACCTTGCTGCAGGTTTATGACATCATCGTACAGGATATTCCTTTCATGCTGGTTCAGCCACGACAAATTGGAGATATCTTCCAGAAAATCAGCATCTACATGTTCATAATAGTCATCCTGCAGTCCTGTTTCAAGTAACCGGTGACAGGTTTGAATTTCATTTTCTTCCATAAAATCATCTTTAATCGGTTCGGCAAATCCACCTACTGCATCGTATTGAGTTGTTAAAATGTCCTCGTCTGCTAACCATTGCATGTACGGGTCGTCATCCAGTTTTTCAAAATCAACGGTTTCCCAGAATTTCTCTTCAACCTTGTGATTATACTTGAACCCAAAATCAGCAAACACGGCTTTTGCAATTCTTTCGGCATCCTTTTCAAATCCCTCAGCCACAACTATCGAGTCGTGTCTGCTGAAGCATGGGATGCCTTCATCCCGGAGTCTTTTCAAAATATTATCCACGAAAATTTCTGCTTCAATGCACTGCAGAAAAACGGAGAAATTACTCTCATGGGTATCATATTCTGTATCTGCGGTTTTCTTCTTGTCTGTTTTCTTAAATTCAGCAATAATGTTAATTACAATGGGATATAGTAGTGCCAGTTTGTTGAGCAATTCATCCGGGCGGTTGGTCTTCTTGAATAATAATTTGAACAGGGCATGTTTTGCGATTAACCGGTCATCCAGACCAAGTTCCTGCTGAACAACTGTATAAAAATCTTTGAAGAAAACGTCATTGATAAAATTA
>ERZ795049.6018-NODE-6018-length-10858-cov-7.443951_pt1 | contig 10858 bp, 9 predicted proteins | sample MGYA00375133_ERZ795049 | MGnify/ENA primary metagenome ERZ795049 (study PRJEB30178, sample SAMN05720147) | activated sludge metagenome | isolation source: anaerobic digester from wastewater treatment plant | place: Japan | collected 2015-04-20 ...
GTAGGTCGCCGGAGGCCTTGCTCTTCATAATCACAGGAAGTATCACTACCGCACTGTGCACATCGGCCATGTTGACTTTGGGCCAGAATATCGGGTACATGAAGGACGCTGGAAGCTTCGAATACTATGCCAGCTTCCCGATTTCGAAACCCGTATTCATACTCGCCCTGGCAACTCGGAGTGTGATACTCTCGATTCCTTCGTCTGCGATACTGCTTGCGATCGGCGCTTTCATCTTCGGGGTGCCCATGCGCCCATCTCCGGTCACCATTATCATCTTCATTCTGGCAGGCTACTCGCTCGCCGGCCTGGGGGCGTTCGTGGGCTTCTTCAGCCGAGACGGGCAGACCGCGGGGCTCGTCACTCAGATAATCGACCCGCTCATTGTCTTCCTGGCGCCGGTGTACATTCCCGTTGAGTGTCTACCGCGGTTTCTGCAGCACACGGCGAAGCTCCTCCCGACTACATACGTTGCTAATGCCCTGCGCGCATCGGTGGCCGGCAGCCTCACGAGCCGAACCTGGCATGAGATCGGGTTCCTAGCTACATGGACGATCTTCTCACTGTGGGCTGCGTCCCGCAAGCTCGCCTGGCGTGCCGGCGAATAAGCCCCGCGATCCGCGCTACGATCACGAGCGATAGAGACTTCGCGGACTCTGTGAAGGTACGATACAATTGAGCTGCATCGATTGAGAAAGCGAGGCATGCTCATGTCTGGTATCGACAGGAAGGACCTTAAGGGTGTGTTCGCTCCGATTCCGACGCCGCTGGGCGAGGACGGGGAGGTCTCGCTGAGCGCGGTTCGCGGCAACATGGAGCGGTGGGCCAGTTCTGGACTTACCGGGGTTGTGGTGTTCGGGTCGAATGGGGAGGCGCCTTATCTGTCGTGGGACGAGAAGGTGCGCCTGATGGAGGCGGTTATCCAGGCCAATAGCGGCCGTAAGCTGGTCATCGCGGGCACGGGGCAGGAAACCACACGCGACACCATTCGGCTGACGCGGAAGGCAGCAGAGCTCGGCGCGCAGGCCGCGCTGGTATTGCCGCCGCACTTCTACAAGAATGCAATGACAAATGTCGCTTTAGCCGCCCACTACAGAATGGTCGCCGATGAGTCTCCGATTCCGGTTATCATCTACAACATGCCGGGCAACACAGGTCTCAACCTGGGCTCGGAACTCGTGGCCGAGCTTTCGAATTACCCCAACATCGTCGGGCTAAAGGATAGCTCGGGCAATATCGTGCAGATTGCTGAGATAGTAGCGATGGCCAAGGAAGGCTTCGCAGTGTTCGCCGGGTCCGGCAGTTACCTCCTGCCTACGCTGGCTGTTGGTGGGGTGGGAGCGACGGCTGCCGTATCGAACGTGTTTCCCGATGAGTGTGCCGCCGTCATCAGCCTGTTCGATCAGGGCGATATCCGGGGGGCGCGCGAACTGCAGCTCAAGCTAATGAAGGTCAACCGGGCAGTCACCGGCAGATGGGGCGTGCCTGGGCTCAAGGCCGCGTTGGACATCATCGGACTGTACGGCGGCCCACCGCGTCGGCCGATGTTGCCTCTGGGCGAGGCAGAACGTCAGGAACTCGCGATGATTATCGATCGGACGGGGTTTCCGAGCGGGACTGGGCTCTCCGGCGCGTAGTTCGGGGAACAGGCCGCGGAACAGATCACGCAACAAGTTGCCGCACAGGCCACGGTTTGCATCAGGGCACGGTCTCTTCCGGCGGTTCGCCGATGCTAGTATCTCGGTAGGCCAGGGCGAGCGCGCGGCGGGTTACGGTTTGGTAGTAGTCTTTCATGATGGCCATGAAGTCAGAATTGTACAGAACTCGGTCGCGTGACCAGAACTCGGGCACGCCCAGACGGCGAATGATGCCAAGGGGCGTTTCTGGGGCGGTCACGTTGATCTGTACCGATTCAGCAACTGCAACATCTCCAGTCCAGAAGGGATCGAGCCCTTCCTGGATCAGGGGAAGGAGTTGCTCTACCACGCCAGGCCCGATCTCGGATGCACTGCCGCTGCTCTGGGTTGCGCTGCCGGGCTTGCTGCCCTCGCCCTCGGCGTGATGTCCGTCGGCGTGTTCCCGTTCGCGTGCGGTGCTTGCCTCAGCGGAAGCTGCGGCGTGGGCGCGCTTTTCGCGCAGGGTTGCCAGCAGACGCTCCCTGGACATCCCTCGAAGCAGCAGGAGCAGAAATGGATCGCGGTCGAACTCCGTGCCGAGTGTGTAGAATACTGCCGCGATGTGCTTGCATGGATTAGCCCAATCAGGGCAGGTGCATGACATGTCTATATCCCGCTCTGAGTGGGGGAAGAGCTGGGTGTCGCACTGTACAAACACGTCCTCGATGTTCTCCGGCATCTCCCCGGCCAGCAGCCGGGCGGCGAACGAAGCATGCTCGGCCATGGCCGATGCTGCCCTGTCCCAGTCGGAATCGCTCAGGGGTTGGATGTCGATAGTCACCCTGTAGGGCCTTCTGCGCGACCCCTGCACGTGGGCGTCGATTCTTCCCGGGCGCACCTTTACCTCCAGAACATTGCCTTGCCGAGCGTACGTCCTTCCTCGCTGCAGGCGGCTGGACCAGCCCAGCCGTTCGAGGGCGGATGTCCATCTTTTGGCCCACCATGTGCCGCCGAATTCGTCTTTTCTGGCCATGCACGGATCTCCTCTCTTGCCCTGTCTTCGTTGCTGCCTCGGCTGTCTCAAGCGGCATCTCTAGTCCTGGGTTTCGTCCTCTTCAGCAAGGCTTTCGCGTCTCAGCACGAACAGGTCGCGGAGCTGGTCGGTGGACATCTCGGTAATCCAGTCCTCGCCTGTGCCGATTATCTCCTCTGCCAGGGCTTTTTTCTCCTCTATCAGCTGGTCGATGCGTTCCTCTACTGTCCCGGCCGTCACGAACTTGTAGACATGCACGTTCTTGGTCTGGCCTATGCGGAACGCCCGGTCGGTGGCCTGGTTCTCGACGGCAGGATTCCACCAACGGTCAAAGTGGAAGACGTAGCTTGCGCGCGTCAGATTGAGCCCCGTGCCGCCGGCTTTGAGCGACAGGATGAAGACGGGCGGGCCGGCAGGATCGTTCTGGAATCGCTGGATCATCTTGTCCCTGGCCTTCTGCGGAACCCCTCCGTGCAGGAACAAGACCTCACAGTCGAGAGCTCGCGACAGATATGTCTGGAGCATCGACCCCATCTCGGCGAACTGGGTGAACACCAGCGCCCGGTCGCCCTCGCCTATGGCTTCCTCCAGCATCTCCGCGAGTCGCGTTAGTTTGCCGGAGCGATTGTCGAGACTGCTCCTGTCGTGCAGAAACTGGGCAGGGTGGTTGCACACCTGTTTCAGCTTGAGCAGTGTGGATAGGATAATCCCTCTGCGTTCCATCCCCGATGCGCTCTCGATTCTGGCGAGCATGTCGCGTACGACCGCCTCATACAGGGTAACCTGCTCTCTGGTGAGACTCGGGTACACCTTCGCTTCCTGCTTCTCGGGCAGGTCATGGATGATCCGCGGGTCGGTTTTCACGCGGCGCAGTATGAAAGGACGTGTCAGATTGCGCAGGCGACTGGACGCCTTTGCGTCTCGGTATCGCTCTATCGGGATCGCATAGCGCTGCCTGAAATCTGCGAATGATCCCAGGTAGCCGGGGTTCAGGAAATCCATGATCGACCACAGCTCCGAGAGGCGATTCTCCACGGGCGTGCCGGTCAGGGCCACGCGGAATCCGGCGCTCAAACGGTGGGCGCTTCTGCTCTGTTTCGCCTCGGGGTTCTTTATGTTCTGCGCCTCGTCGAGCACGACTGCATTCCATCTGACCTGGCTGAGAGTTGTCTCATCGCGGGGCAGGAGGGCGTACGTTGTCAGCACCACGTCGCAAGCCGCGGCGGCAGGCTCAAAGTCGTCGGCTGCCAGCCTGCCTGGGCCGTGATGCACCATGACGCCCAGTGATGGTCCGAACCTCGCCAGCTCGCGCTGCCAGTTGCCCACAACTGAGGTCGGACAGACGAGCAGGGTGGGCGCACGGAGCGTCCCTTCCTCTTTCGCACGGAGCAAGAGCGCGATCATCTGGACCGTCTTGCCGAGCCCCATGTCGTCAGCCAGGCAAGCCCCCAGTCCATACCGCTCGAGAAAGGCCAGCCACGACAGGCCGCGGATCTGGTACGGCCTGAGAGTGCCGCTGAGCGTGCGGGGTTCGGGCAGCTCTTGAATCCGCTCTCCGGCCGCAAGACGCGATGTGAGATCGGCCAACGCCTCATCCATGTCGATGCCTACAACCGGAAGACCTGCCTCGCCCGGGCGTGGATCAACTTCCGGGCCGATTGCAGCTGCTCCGGTATCTGGCCGGGCATCTGCCCCGGCGTCGGTTCCGGCAAGCGACATGGCCAACACATCGCGCACGGTAAGCCCGCGGCGGCGGGCGCGCTGTTCCCAAAAGGCGATTGCCGATTCGACCTCCTTGGCGTTGATCTCGACCCACTCGCCTCTCACCTTCACCAGCGGGACCTTGAGATCGGCCAGCCGACGGAATTCCTCCTTGCTCATGACCTCATCGCCCAGGGCCACCTGCCAGTCGTAATCAACTAGACTATCCAGGGAGAAGCGAGGCGCGACAGTGGCCTGGCCAGCGCCGGCGTCGTGCGTGAGGTTGGACCGTACCTTAAGACGTACTCCCAGCCTGGCAGGGCCGCCCGAGATTCGTTCCCACCAGGGCGGCGTAAGCACTCCCAGGCCGAGCTGCTCAAGTTGTGGGGAGACCTCCCGCAGAAACGAGTAAGCTTCGACTGTGGTGAGATCGCAGGATTCAGGCGTTGCGGTGTCGAGGCTTGTCTCTATAGCGGGGAAGTAACGCGCGGCCTGACCGAGGTCTGCAAGCAGACGCTCGTGAGGGTTCTCAAACCGCCTGCCCAGGAAGCGCAGCATGCCGCCGCTTTCCTCCCATACCCGGGCTGCCGGCACTAGCACGCTGGGGTCGTCGGCGGCCTGGAGGTAGTAATGGAGCGTCCAGACGTCAGAGTCGGACTCGATCGCACACTCAGGGTCCGGCGAGCCGGTTCCAGTATCAGGCGGTTCCAGGCGAAAACAGGTGCGGAAACCGCTTGTGGCCGAAGGCGAGGGCACGGGGGAGGCAGGAGCCTGACTCAGGCTAGCGGCGGCTATCCAGTTGCCGATGCCCCGGCGGATCGAGTCGAGTCGGGCCGGCTCCAGCCGGATTCCGGGCTTCTCCTTGTTGAGGCTGCATATCCAGGCGCAGGCCGGACGCTTGTTGCTGAGCATGACCATCTCCAGCAACCGGCGCTCGGCGTCGTCAAACTCCTGCCTGGCAATGGAATCGGCCCACCGGATGTTGCGCTCCATAGCAAGCATGCCCCTGACAGTCTCGTCCATTGAGGCATCTATGAAGCTGCGCAAGATCACGTCTGAAGGCTCGATCCGGGCTGGTTCAGACTCCTCCATCGGCCACACGGCCCTGCATAGCAGGGGCATGGCGTCGGCGAGTGCGCGAAAGCGCGACACGTCCTGAGCGGATTCCCACAGCGGGCGCCATACGGCTCTCATTTGCGAATCATCTGCGGACGCGCAGATGTCGGGGACGAACTTCTGCCTGGCCATTAGCTCAAGCGTCAGCTTGGACGCCTGTGCCCAGAAGGCGAAATCGCTGCCGGGAGTGGTCGCGAGTCCTGGTTTGCCGAATGCACCACAACGCCCGGAAGGGTCGTCGCCTCCATCGTCTCGGCAGGATTGTGGCAATACAGTGAGCAGACGGACGGCGTCGAGTGCTGCAATGCTCACTCCAGTGGCCTGGAAGAAACCTGCGTTGTGCAGGCCGTTGGACCCCCCGTTGGCTATCCACCGTTCGAGGCGCGCGGTCGGCAGAACACGCCGTGCCTGCTGGAGCAGAGCGGGCGACGGGGCGGGATACCCGTCTTCCGCAGGGAGCAGCATAAGGGCGTTACTCTTCTTGGGCTTCTGCACTAGCCTTGCGCTGGCGCGCACTGCGTCGGGCCCGGCCCCCGACCCTACCGTGCCCCGATTGCGATTCAGGCTACAGCCGGCAGCGTCCACAAGAAGGGCGAATGCCTGCATCAGCTCAGTGGCAGAAGCCTGAAACGGATGCCCGGGGAAGGGACCCTTGCGACCGCGCAGTCTCAGACCCAAACGCTCGGGCGATTCGCCCCATATGAAAAGGCGCCCTCCGGGCGCCGGCGCGGCATGATTCTCTGCGGGTCCACTTGCCGTGTGTACTGCCTCTGCGGCCGCGTCAGCTGAAGGAAGCCAGGATGCGTGAAGAATCAATCTGTCTCACCGTCCATAAGTGAAGCTTAGCACAGGATTCGCCGCAGCAGCAAGGGGGCATTCCGAGCGAACACGGCGCTTTCTTGCCGCATCCCGTCTGGGAGTAGAGGAGAGCATAGACACAGGAGCAGTGCAGGCAACGCAGATCATGCGGATCGGGGGCAGGATGTTGAGCGAGACACTGGTGGTCATGGTTCGGGCTGTGATCGGGTTCTTCACTCTGCTGATCTACACTCGGATGCTCGGCAAGCAACAGCTCAGCCAGCTGACGTATTTCGACTACATCCTCGGCATTACCATTGGATCCATGGCTGCGGCGCTCACGACCGATCTGTCATCGACGGCGTGGCCTCACTGGGTTGGGCTGACCGCGTGGACGGCGGCGGGGCTTGCGATGCAATGGGTCACGCTGAAGTGGAGGTTCGCGTCCAAGTATATCGACGGCGAACCCACGGTCGTGATCATGAATGGGAAGATAATGGAAGGCGCCATGAGGAAGCTGCGTTACCGTGCATCCGATCTCATGGAGCAGTTGCGTGTGAAAGATGTATTCGACATCGGCGAGGTGGAGTTCGCGATACTCGAGACCAACGGGACACTGTCGGTGCTGAGAAAGACCCAGTTCCAGCCTGTTACGCGTAGCGATATGAATGTCTCCGCCCAGTACCAGGGCATCGGGACCGAGCTGATATACAGCGGCGTGGTATTCGATCAAAACCTGAAGCAGGTACATTTGGACCGTTCGTGGCTGGACGCCGAACTCAGGAAGAAGGGGATACACGATTCCCGAGATGTCTTCCTCGCCGTCCTGGATACGTCGGGCAACTTGTATGTGGACAAATACCGCGACCGCGTGGAAAGCCCGGTGGATACGGGCGACTTTCCGGGACCTTACTGAGACTGGAGGCTGGCGCCGTGCTCAAGCGTATTCTCCTTGTTGCGCTGCCGGTGGGCTTGATCGCCCTGTTCATCGCGGTGATGCTGTCGGCTGCGGTACTCAAGCATCCGCTTGGGAGTGACGACGATGTGCCGGCGTGGCTTTCGCGGGTCGAGTCGCACGTCATGGCCGAGCAGTGGCACGAGGCGCTCGAAGGGGCCCGGAAGCTGGCCGATGCGTTCAACAGGGTGACCGTGCGGGTTCAGTTCTCGGCCCAGTTCCATGACATACTCGATCTCAGGGCCGCAATATCGCGGGCCGAAGGGTTCGTAAAGGCCCAGAGCCGGGCTGGGGCAATGGCGGAACTGGCCGAGGCGAAAACCCTCTGGGATAGGATCGGCAGTCGTCACTGAGTCCCGAGCGTCTGCAGGCAGAAAGACGCGGGTGTCGAAATACGAATCCGAACACGGATCGTGAGCGCGGATTCCATGCTTGGATGCTGGGAGACGAGTATTGCGATGTGGGCGTTGCATTGTTGAGCACTGGAGGTGGCTTGGGTGGAGACGCGCGCGACGCGCAGGCGAGGCCGGACCCGACGTCGGCTCGCTCTCATCGGCGCGGTGTTCGTGGCGTTGGCGATTGCGGCGCTGACTGGGCCAGTTGGGGCGGAACGAGCGGACGAGGTCGACCTTGGGAACATCGCAGGCATCATTTGCGAGCTAAGCTCGCCTGCGTACGGGGGGCGCTTGACCGGAACCGATGGGAACTGGGCGGCAGTCAAGTATGTGGCCGACTGCTTCGAACGTCTGGGCCTTGCGAGCCCCGATGGGCTTGATGGGTATTTACAGCCGTATGTCCAGCCTACAAGACTTATGCGTAGCCCGCCCTGTCTCGAAATCCTAGACGCATCGGGGAGCATCGCACGCCAGTTCAAGTTCATCACGCAGTTCTCCCCATCTACGGCGCCTGGCTGCAGGATCAGCGGCGAGGTTGTGGCCCCTGGGGTGATTCTGGAGCATGTCGACGATATCGACAGAGTGCGCGGCGAGGCGGTGCTTCTGGTCCCGATGAAGCTTGCGGGCAATCCAACCGAGATCGAGGCAGTCATGAGACGCGTCACGTCTTCCTCGGGCAGAGATCAGGCCCGGCTTCTTGGGGTCGTCCTAGAAGTCGACACCTCAGGCAGGGGCTACTTCCCCATTGGGTCGTTCGTCGCTCCGGGTTCGTTCCCGACGGACCGGGGCGATGAGGGCAGACAGTCGATGGCTGAACCGGCATCGAACGAGCCTATGGTGTTCACCTGCGACAGGCCGACTTTTGCGGAGCTTGCCGCTCGCTCTGCCGCAGCCACGACCGCGACCGCAGCCGCTAGCTCGACTTCCAGGACAATACGCATGTCAACGGACTACTCCGTCGAGCCAGTGCGTACAGCCAACGTGGTAGGAGTGCTCCCGGGGGGCGCGCGCCACATCATCGTTGGGGCGCACCTTGATCACGTAGGTAGCAACATGGACGGCACGTATAACGCCGGCGCCATGGACAACGCGTCGGGGGTGGCCGCGATGATCGAGATAGCGAGGGCGCTCTCGGCCAGCCCGGTTCGACCGCCGCTTACGGTGGTCTTCGTGGCTTTCAATGGCGAGGAGCAGTTCATGTACGGTTCGCGGCACTATGTGTCGGAACCGTGCTTGCCGCTCGGCGACGCAATTATGGTTAACATCGACACGGTGGGTTCGCCGCGAGGGGTTCTCTTGCAGATCGAGAATGCGGCAGGCCGCGACACTCAGCTGGTTCGAGACTTGTGTAGCGCTGCCGCCCAGCTCGGGATGGGGTTCCGCAAGTCGGCAAGCAGTGGGACTGACCATTCGTCGTTTGCCAACGCGGGCGTGGAGGCGGCCAACCTGATTCAGCCGGACTTCGCCGGCGGTTACCACGGCCCGGGAGACACTGCCGATGGGGTTGACCCGGGCAGGGTGGCCGAGGTAGTCAGGTTGGTCCTGGCGTACATCAGAACGGCCAAAACCGCTCCACCAGACTGAGGATGATCTCGAAGGCGATCAGCAGTATGACAGCCACTTCGAGGCGAGTGCCTCGCTTGGCGTGATACAGGTCTGCGAACACTTGTGTCATGTCGAGCAGCGTCTGAGTCTTGTGAGAGATTTTTTCGTAACGGTCCGGCAGCTCGAACAGGCGCTCTAGGTCCGAGTAGAGCTCCTGCGCTTCCTGGCTGCGCCAGACAATGTCCGGCTTTTCGAGTATCATAATGTACGAAATGCTGCTGTAACGATAGCTCAGGATCCGCCCCGATAGCCTGGCTAGGCGCTCGTCGCTGATTGAGAGCGAACCCCTCTTGAGCTGAGTGATGAACTGCTCTACATCATCAAACAACCTGCTGATCTCGTCCTCTATACGCTCCATGGCAGTAGACTTGGCAAGGATGACCGCGACTAGTTGACGGTAGTAGTCTTTCATCTCGGGAGCTATGAGCTCGTCGTAGGTGACCGAGGACTCGTCGCCGGATACGGTAAGCTTGTAATCGTCTACATACTCCACCCGGGTGAACTCGGCAAGATTGCGGTCGAGCTTCTTCAGGTAAGCTATGACGTCCATGATGTCGCTATCGGCGCAGTTGACGAAGACCAGCGTCCCGAAGGAGAACAGGTACACTCCCTTGCCGGCAGGCTGGGGCAGGATACCCTCCAGATGCCTCTCGGAGAGCGCCAGGGTATCTTCCCAGGAAAACGGACGCTCGATGCCGAACTGCGAAGCAATGGCGGTGAGGTTCAGCTCTCGTGATACCGCCACGGCTTTGAACAGAGTCGGGTTCATAGCGACCACCTCTCTGCGGTTTTCCATATTATATCATGCCTGTGGCGAGACAGTCAGGTCAGGAAATGGCAATCAGGAGACGAGAGTCGGGAGGCGCCGATCATGCGTTTGTGTTCAGAGCCAATGCGCCGGCTTGCGCGGGTTTTGGCTGCTGTCGGGGTTACGCTCGTGCTTTGCGGCCTATGAACATGCACCAACGCCCAGGCGGCGCCGCTTGCGACCGGCGGCCCAGCGCCGCGGCGGCGCATCACAGTCATGACCTACAACATCCACGCGGGGCTAGGTGTGGATTTTGTCTATAGTCTGGACCGCATCGCCGACTTGATCCGCGCAGAGCAGGCCGATATCACGGGTCTTTGCGAGGCTGAGCAAAGAACCGTGAAGGCCAACTTCCATGATCAGGCAGGGCTGATCGCAGGCAAGCTCGGTTTCTACTATGCCCACGGCCCCATATTCCCCCGCAGCACAGGCTTCTTCTGTAATGCTCCCATCAGCCGTTTTCCCATACTGTCGCATCGCATCCATCAGCTACCCAATCCCAACCGCGCACAACCGCGAGCGGCACTAGAAGCGTAGGTGGACGTGGACGGGACGGTTGTAACCGTATTCGTTACCCATCTGGAAGTCGCGGACTCGGGATCTCGGGTCGCCCAGGCTGAGGCGCTGACCGACATCGCATCGCCACGCCGACGCCGCGGATCATCATGGGCGATTTCAATGCCACACCCACCCACGCGCTGGAGACGGCGTTGATGTTGCGCGAGCACAACGATGCATACGCTCTCGACTGAGTTCTGGTAGACAGTAGGTGGCTGGCGGCGCAGGGGCCTTTTGAGCGTATGCATCGTTGTGCTCGCGCAACATCAACGC
>ERZ795049.6023-NODE-6023-length-10849-cov-4.387252_pt1 | contig 10849 bp, 10 predicted proteins | sample MGYA00375133_ERZ795049 | MGnify/ENA primary metagenome ERZ795049 (study PRJEB30178, sample SAMN05720147) | activated sludge metagenome | isolation source: anaerobic digester from wastewater treatment plant | place: Japan | collected 2015-04-20 ...
TATGAGGTTATATTTAAATTAACACATAAATTGGTGGTGGAATTGGAGTTGATTTAACAACTGGTTTTAATTCAGAAGGATCTGCTCTAATTTCTTTTTCAGGAATAAGCCTAATATAAATTGCTGTAATTCTATCTTCATTATAATCTAAGCTTGAAACTGTTTCAAATTTTTGATTACTACGCCCAGATAAACCTGTTCCTCCAGCTTTAGGCTCAGTAATACCTCTAAACGTAGTCCTACAAGTATCATTACAAATACAATCATCCATGTCTATATTATCATTCATATATAAATAATTATATTCTTGAGGAGTTGATCCTATAGTGGTGGTAGTGGTAATATTAAAGGGAGTATTTGTCCCACTCCACAGTGGCTTACTATTAAAATTATCATAACATTTTACTCTTTTTATTTCTTTTTTCTTCTCTGGTTTAAATACAACTTTAATTAGACCCATTTTGCCTTTTTCAATTTTATGTAAACCAACGCTTTCCGCTTCTTCTGTTCCAAGTTGGTAAAAAGTAAATTTTTTGGCTTCATTTGCCGGTCTCTCTAGGTGTATATTAGAATGTCCATTAATTCTAAATGCACCCATATCTTTCCCGTCAATTTCAACAAAAGCATCGCATTTCTCATTATTGTCATTTTTCAAGACAATAGTGTATGTTTCGCCATGTTTCATTTCCACATAACCGGAATCCTCTTTCTTACCATTAATCTTAACGCTAAATCTGTTCAAATACATGATGTTTCCTCCTTTATGCCTGTTTTGGCCGTTTGTATTTGATAGGCTTGTTTAAGCCGTTCTCAATCGAAGGATTGAAGTGTTTAGTTTTGCAAAACTATTTTAATTATACAGGGCCCTATGATAAAACTTCAGAATCTCCTAAAATATTTTGATATCTTTCATTTTCTCTATATTGATCAAAAAGACCCATTGATCTATCTAAAACTTTCCTATATTCTGGATTGCTTTCTATAGGATCTACTCTATTATCCCAATTAATTTGTTCTTCGGGCATACCAGTATAATCAGATTGTCCTGGCATAGTATAAAAACCACCAGCGATAGCAGATCTTACCAAATTCTCAATTTCTTCTGCAACCTCTGGATTATTTTGCTCTTGTAATAAAACTAACATTTTTCTCAATTGTGCCGCTTGATTTGGAGTTATATTCCCTTTTTCTTCTCTCAGGTTAATTTGTCTGTTTAAAAAGATAATTTTTGCAGCCTGTCTTTGGGCTTCTGGCTCATTAAAAGCCTCTAATCTTTCTTTAGCTACCTCTAACCTATCTCCAATTTTCTCTTGATAAAAATCCTTTCCATATCCAGCAGGATCCCATCTCATTGGCTTATCTCTTCCTAATGTCCTTGAAGGGTCATAAAATGATGCATCTGCAGAAGGCATTGCCGCCCATTGACCTTGTGGGTCTTGGGCTAAAAATTGCTCCCAGTTATTAACATCAATCCAGTTTTGACTATTAGGAGCTAATTTAGGGCCTTGAAGTTTATCTATTGTTTCACTTTTAAAAATCCCTCTAGACTGAGCAAAAACTTTCATTAGTCTTTCAGAACAATTATATTTTTTCATAGAATCGTAAAATGATGTATCTTTTATCCTACTATCCCCTACACCAAATCCTGGGGCAATTCCATAATTTGCAGGAATTCCAGACTGATCTAATATTTGTTGTGTTTTTTGCTCTTGAGCTTTTTCATACCAAGGTTTATATCTATTCAGCTCACTGTAAAAATCTTGTGCTACCTGCCTGCTTTTATCCGGTTTATGCTTCCATTTAAATTTATATCCTGGATATTCAACTCCTTCTCGTTTAATATATTCATATGGATCTGGGAGGAACTCTAATTGTTTAGGATCTTTATTAATTATATCTTTAATTAATGATCCTATTCTTCTTCCACCAGCATATATAATACCAATAATTGCTAATGCTTTACCATATCCGAATGTTTTTTTTACTATTCCAGCAGCATCATCCCCTATTAAACCACCTAAAGTAGACCAAACAGAAGAAGATGTCACTACTCTTCCTTTAAATTTACTTGTCTTTACTTCTTTTTCATTTGCTTGCACTGCATCCATAGCAATTGCCGCCATTTTGATTGCTAAATTTAACTCTGATACAGATTTAAATTTTTTCATAATAAAAATACCTCTATTTGTTATATAGAGGTATTCATTATGTATTTATATTTATCCTGCAAATATCTATTAGGCAACTATTTCATATTTAGAATTGTCTTCTATAGTCTCTTCAAGAATTCTAACTTTCTTACCAGATTTTTCTCCAGATAGATCAAAGAATATTCTTTCTGTTGCTTCGCTAACTATTCCTTTCAATCTTCTTGCTCCCATTCCTGAGCTAATTGCTTTTTTAATGATAGAATTTATAGCCTCTTCAGTAAAATCTAATTCTAAATCTTCTATGGATGCAAGTATTTTTTGTTGTTTTATGACTGAATTTTCTACATTTAATAAAATATTTTTCAAGTCATTTTCAGATAAAGGATCTAAAACTGCAATCGTTCCAATTCTTCCTACTAATTCTGGAAGAAAACCATATTCAATAATATCCTCATGTAATACATTATGCAATAGTTCATTTTCTTCTTTTTGTTTATCTACAGCGTTTAATTCGCAGTTATTTACGCCAAATCCAATCTTTTTTCCGCTTGTTGTTCTTTTCCTAATTATATCAGATAGCCCTGAAAAAGCTCCACCTAATACAAATAAAATATCTTTAGTATTCATTCTCTCTGTATATCTTTGAGAATGTTTCCTACTCCCCATATTTAAACCAACATTCATAATAGACCCATTTGTATCAATCATATCTAATAGTGCTGCTTGTACGCCTTCTCCAGAAACATCTCTTGTAATAGATGGGTTTCCCGCTGTTTTCATTGCTTTTTTATCTATTTCATCTAAAAATAGCATTCCACATTCAGCGAGTTGAGTAAAATAACCAGATTCTCTTAATAATGATGACATTAGGCTTTCAACACTATCTCCAACATAACCATCTTCTGTAAAACCTGACATAGACGCAGTCCAAAATGGAACAGAAATAATATTAGAAATATTTCTACAGGTAAATGTTTTTCCGCTTCCAGTTGGCCCAATTAACAATATATTTTCTTTTGGTATATTAGGAGTTTTTTTATTTTCTAGATCTAATATTTTAAATTTTAATCTTGCATAATGCCTTCTGATTGCAACAGATAATTTTCTTTTAGCATCTTCTTGTCCAACTACATATTTGCTTAACTCATTATATATTTCTTTAGGTTTCATATTAAAGTCTAATAAACTAGTGTATTGTTTTAAATACTTAGCCTTATTTTCTATTTCTAATTCTTCGCCATTACTTTTAAAAGAATTATGAGCATATTGTAAATTTGATAGGTTTAAAGCATCTTCAAATACCTTCTGATGGTCTTCGCATAAAGATATTTTTTTGTTTAAAATATTAATAGTATAAGATATTTCTTTATTGCAATATTTACATTTCTGAGGTTTCTTCTCATTTAAGTTCATTAATTTTTATCTCCTGATAATAGTGTTATAACTCTTTTTTGAGTTAAATCTTTTTCTTTTTTCATTTGACATTTGGGACAAATGTCTATCGAATGAGGATTTTTTATTCTCTTCAATAATTCTTCATCATCATGATCTTTAAAATATTTGAATGTTTCTCCACACATATCACAATATAAACCAGCAGAAATTCCTCCTTTTGCTTGAGAATATGGACATTTATTCATATTTTCTGGAGAAGCAAAATTTGGATCATACTTACATCTAATCCCATCTGGAATTTTTTGATTATTCCATAATGCTTTTGTAATAGCATCTAAAGGTCTTTCATCTTCCTCCCACATTTCACAGTGAGAGCAAGGAGGTTTTAACCATGATGGCTTAGATTTTCTTGGATTTAAGTGAATATTCGACATTTTATACCTCTTATAAGGATTAAAACAACATGCCTATATAGAAAGGATGCAGATTTTGCACATCATTTTTAAATAAAAACAAAAAAATGAAGAATTGATCAGGGTCCCCGTGCCTTATTCAGAGAATAATTAACTCTTCATCTTCTTGTCTTCTATTATATGCGATCCCACTTAGGCATGTCAAGCAGTATTATTCTGCTAATTTTACAAATTTCTCAATATTAATAACATCCATTGGTGTTAGTTTAATTTTTATATCTTCAATTGGAACTTCTATTTCCGGAACATCTATTTCAATTTCTGTTTGCATAAAATCATTATATTCTTTGATAAAATTATCAAATTGCTCACCATTTTGAGGAACTCTATAGTTTCCTTCTTCTAAATTTCCATGTTTTCTTACCAATTCTACTCTAAAGTCTTCAAGATTTTGATACTCTTCATTCAGTTTCTTCACTAATTTAGATAGATTATATGCTGTTTTAATAGGAAGGTCTGAGTTTGCTAATTTTACGAGACTGTCTTTTGATTGGAAAATATCCGATAGTTTTAATTTCATTTTTTTTCTCCTTTTTTTTCTATTATACAATTTCATCATTAACTATTGGTGCTAAATCCATAACTTTATCGTCTGAATCAAGATTAATTATTTTAACACCCTTTGTAATTCTTGCAGATTTTCTAATTGATTTAATTTCCAACTTAATTGTTTTGTTTTTCTCTGTTAAAACCATCAATTTACTATTTTCATCAATGGGCACTGCAGCCACAAGGTTCCCTGTAAATTGATCAAGGTTCATAGATTTAACGCCTTTTACTTTTCTTGCAGTCAGTCTAAATTCATCCAGTAAAGTTCTCTTGCCAAACCCATTTTCACTAACAGTTAAAATCTCTTGTTCTGGATTAGGTCTACAGGCAATGAAAGAAACAATATGGTCTTCTGGGTCAAGTTTAATACCAGCAACGCCTTTGCTTACTCTAGCTACTTCTCTTACTTCTCTTTCTTGGAACCTAACAGAATAACCTTTATTTGTTGAAATAATAAGATCGCTGTCTCCTTCAGTAATAACTGCCCATCTTAAGAAATCTCCCTCTTCTAATTTTAGAGCAGCAGATCCTCCAACTCTTTTTGTTTGATATTCTTCAATATTAGTTCTCTTAATAAATCCAAAATTAGTACATGTAGTAATATATCTTTGTTTTTTGGAATCACATTCTCTATTAATTAACGCTGCTGTAATAAAATCTCCTTCTGAAATATTAATCAGTTTACTAATATTAACTCCTTTCCCCTGTCTATTTGATTGCTGAATATCTAAAACATTAAGTTTATAATAATGACCATTTGCAGAGAATAAGAGTAATTCATCATGAGTATTTGCAATGAAAAAACTTTCTATGTCTAATTCTTCATCATTAGTAAACACTCCTTTACCTCCTCTATTTTGAATTTTATAAGCATTATAACTAACTCTTTTTGCGAATCCATCTTTACTAATAATAATTACCATTTTCTCATTTTCTACTAAATCTTCAATTTTAATCTCTTCTGGGCTTTTATCAATAATAACTGTTCTTCTGTGATCTCCTACTTCTTTTGCCATTTTATCTACCTCCGAACATAAAATTTCAACTTGTTCATTTTTATTATTAATAACATTTTTATAATTTTTAATATCTTCAATTAAACCATCTTTTTCATCTTTAAATTCTTTAACTCCAAGATTGGTTAATCTTGATAATTGCATATCTAAAATACTATTGGCTTGTATTTCATCTATTTTTACATCTTTAATTAATTTTTGTCTTGCGTCTTCTCTATTTTTAGATTTTTTAATTAAATCTATAACTTTATCTATCATTAATAATGCTTTAATTACGCCTTCAACAATATGAAGTCTTTTCTCAGCCTTTTCTAATTTCATCTTATTTCTATTTAAAATAATATTAATTCTATGATTAATATAGCTTTCAATCATTTGTTTAATATTGCAGGTGACAGGCGTTCCATTTTCATTAATGAAATTGTTAATAACTGAAATAGAAACCCTTAAGTTTGTGTGCTTATAAAGATTGTTTAAAACAATCTGCGGATTAGAGCCTCTTTTCAATGTTATTTCTATTTTCATTCCATTTTTATCGCTTAAATTATCTACTCCGTCAATATCATCATTCTTTTTACTCTCTTTTAATTTCTCAATATTTTCAATAAAAGAGCTTGGTGATACTCCATATGGGAGTTCAGAAATTATAATTTTACCTTTAGCTCCATTTTCATTACTAACTTCAGCTTTCCCTTGTAAATAAACAGATCCAACCCCTGTCTCAAAATATTTTTTAATGCCGCTAGTTCCTAAAAGAAAACCTCCAGTTGGAAAATCTGGTCCTGGCATTACCTTCATTATTTTATCTATAGATGCTTCAGGATCTTTTGCGACCAATTTTATAGCTTGACAAACTTCAGTTAGATTATGAGATACTGTTGAACTTGTCATAGCAACAGCAATCCCATTTTGCCCATTACAAAGAGAATTTGGGAATAAGCTAGGTAAATAGCAAGGTTCTTGAGAACTATCATCATATGTTGGTCTATACTGAATAATATCTTTATCCATATCTGTCCCAAGCATTAATGCACCATATTGTGTCAATCTTGCTTCTGGATATCTAGGAGCAGCGGGAGGATCGTCAGGAGATCCAAAATTACCCTGAGGATCAATTAATGGGTATCTCATAACCCAGTCTTGCCCCATTCTAAAAATAGCATCCGCGACAGATACATCTCCATGAGGATGGTATTTCCCAGAAACATCTCCTGCTATTTTTTGAACTTTAATATGTTTGTTATTTGGATATAAATTCAAATCATGCATAGCATATAGAATTCTTCGCTGAACAGGCTTACACCCATCTCTATTTTCAGGAATTGCTCTGTCTACAATTGATGCTAATGCATAAGTGACGAATGCTTCTCCTAAAACCTCTTCTATAGTAATTGATTCTAAATTTTGGTTCATTAATATCTCCTTTATTAAATACTATTTTCAAAAATCTTTCCAAAATATTTAGCTGCGTTTTTAGCAAGATATTCTTTTCTGGGTTGAGACTTATCTCCCATTAAACTAGAAAACATTTTTTCTGCTGATGCTAAATTATCAATATCTACTTGTACAATTTTTCTTGTCGCTGGATTAATTGTTGTTTCCGCCAACTCTTCCTCATTCATTTCACCCAAGCCTTTAAATCTAGTAACAACACCGCTTGGATGTTTTTGAAGAATCTTTTCTAATTCATCATTATCTACAGCATAATATTTATTCTTACCCACTGTAATCTTAAATAATGGTGGTTTTGCAATATATAAATAGCCAGCTTCTACAACAGGCTTCAAATAAGTAAAAAAGAATGTTAATATCAATGATTGAATATGACTCCCATCAACATCAGCATCTGCCAAAATAATAATTTTGTGATAATTTATTTTGTCAAGATTAAATAATGCTCCATTATTATCGTCATTATCGTCTATTTTAAAATTATCAATACCAGTGCCTAATGCATATATAATATTTTGAATTTCATTATTCTCTAATAATTTATCTATTTTAGATTTTAATGCATTAATAGGTTTTCCTCTTAATGCTAAGATTGCTTGAGTATTTGAATCTCTAACTCTTTTCGCCGGGCCTGCTGCAGAATCTCCCTCAACAATAAATAATTCACATAGTTCTGCGTTTTTAGAGCTACATCTTGATAGTTTATTTGCCATAGATATTCTACTGCCTTTTTTTCTAATGGCTTCTGCTGCTGATTTAGCTGCAGATTTTGCTCTTTGAGAAATAATGGCCCTATCTACGATCTTTTTACCAATTGAAGGATCTTGATCTAATATTTCATTCAGTTTTTCTGCAACTAGTTTTGAAACCGCAGCTTCGACTTCTTCATTCCCTAATTTTGTTTTTGTTTGACCTTCAAATTGAGCATTTTTAACTTTAACGGAAACGATGGCTGTCATTCCATATCTAACATCATCTCCCTCTAAGTTTTCGTCTTTTTCTTTTAATATTTTTTGATTTCTTGCAAAATTATTAATCGTTCTAGTAAGGGCACCTTTAAATCCTCTTTCATGTCTTCCGCCATCAACAGTATGAATAGTATTGCAATAAGTAATTACATTATCACTGCTTTGATCGCTATATTGGAAAGCAACAGAAATATCAATATCATCAATATAGCCGTTAAAAACTATTGGTTTATTAGGATATAATCCTTCTTTATCTTCATTAATAAAATTAATATAATCTAATAGGCCGTTTTGATATACTAATAAATCTTCTTCTCCTGTAAACTCATTTTTAATTTTTACTTTCAACCCAGGATTTAGAAAAGCCGCTTCTCTTGCTCTTTTTAATATTGTTTCGTATGTAAAATCAATTTTTGGAAAAATTTCTGGATCTGGCCAAAAAGAAATAATTGTTCCTGTTTTCTTTGATTTTTCTATTTGTTTAACTTTAAATAAAGGGGTTCCTTTTTCATATGACTGAGACCAGATATACCCATCTCTATGAACTAAAACATCCAATCTTTTAGATAAAGCATTAACAGCAGAAACCCCAACTCCATGAAGACCTCCGCTTACAACATAAGCACCTTTACCAAATTTTCCGCCAGCATGTAATACTGTCATAACAACTTCTAATGCTGATTTTTTCTGAATTGGATGTTCTTCAACTGGAATTCCCCGCCCATTATCAGAAACAGTAATTCCTCCATCAGATCTCATAATAATTGAAATCTCAGAACAATACCCAGCCAAATATTCATCAATACAGTTATCCATAACTTCAAAAACTAAATGATGGAGACCTCTATTATCTGTAGAACCAATAAACATGCCCGGCCTAAGCCGAACAGGTTTTAGTCCATCCAAAACCTCAATGTGTTCTGCATTGTATTTTTTATTCATATAAACCCTCTCTATGTTTAACGCCGCTGTATGACCATCATATGATGCAATAGCTCACATGTCAAGTCAAAAAAATGTTTATTTTTTATTAAAAAAGCTGTATAATATTTTCAAATTTAAAAGGAGGTTTAACACCTATGTCTAAATTAATTTATTCAAACAAAAAACTTGAAAAATTTTTAAAAGATGTACCATTCATGACTCCTTGGTGGTCTCCGCAGAAGAATCTATTTAGATTATATGATGCTTACCTCAATAATATCATGGAAAATTTTGATGAAAGCTCAAATAATGCTTCCAATATTTATTCTAATGAAAAAGAATATATCATAGAATATGCTAAAAGCGGTATCCCTCTAGAAAAATGGGATATTTGGCTTCAAGATCAAAAAACACTGTCTATTTCTGCTGAATATAACGAAGAAAAAGCAGAAGATGTTGAATATTATAAGAAATCTTTTTATAGTTATAAAATCAATGATAAAATTCAACTCCCAGACGATGTAGATGTAGATAATATTGAAGCGTCTTATAAAGATGGCATATTGAAAATAAAAATTCCTAGAAAAAAATTATTAGAGTTTTCAGGAAAACAAATTCAAGTAAATAAAGAATAAAATTAAAAGCCTCCGATTATTTGGAGGCTTTTAATTTTTTCAGATCTTCTTTCAATTCATTTATAAAAGCCTGTCTATTCATATGGATATTACTTGACGCTAAAGGAGGCATCCCTAACCCACCGCCGCCACCTGGAGCACCACCCGCAGGAGCTTTGTATTTTTTAATCATTCCAAAAACCATACTTTCCATTAATCCTGAGAGTTCTCCAAGACTAGTGAAATCACTAATATTTTTACCTTTTTCTAACCTTTCCCATTTTGAATCTTCCGTTTCTAATCTTTCTTTTTTTGTTTCTTCTGGAGATTTTTGGAGATCTTTCTCTGTTCTATTTCCAGTTTTATTAGGGTCCCCATCTATCCCATTTGGACTGCCACCATAATCCTCCCAAATTTGCATCGCAATTTCTTCTTCAGTTTTATCTGGGTGTAATGCAATGTACTCTTCAGTATTAAAGTCATATAAAACTTCTCCAATACTTTTGAGAGGCCCTGAAATCTCAGGTCTTTCAGAAGTTGTCGGATCTCCCGGAGGCCCCATTTCTCCTCCTGGAGGAGCACCTAATCCTCCCATTGGATCTCCGCCTAAAGGTGGCATTTGTGCTATTATTTGTCTTTTCATATTAATTTATCTCCTAATAATTCTCCTGACATACTCCCCACGCTAAAGCTGTGGGGGTTCTTGCGACTCAATGGTCACAAAGCCCTGTCCGGACTCATATTTTTCTAAACATATTTTTAAAAGGATGTCAATTCATCCACATACTAAAGCCTCGTAGTTTTCTTGACATTTTTCTATAAAATAGATAAAATATAATTAAGTTTTTTAAATAAATTATATATTAAGCTTTTTTTATTTTTATTTGGTATTAAATCTATCATATCATTAATTATATCAGTTTTATTGAATAGATATTCTCTGGCTAAAAATATTTGATCGGAGTCCATTTTTATTAAATCTCCAAGAATAAAAGATAAATCTGAAATAAATGCATTATATCCTTCTTCATCTAAATTTTCTCTTGCTTTTTTAATACTATATTCAATAACATCAATTAAACTGGCATCTCCAGTATTAATTTTACTAATCATATATAACATATCTTTAATATTTTCTGATTTTTTAATATTATATATAGTAGATATTTTATCTTCTTGAGATTTTAAAAAATTACTGGGTGAAAGCCCATGCCTTAATGTCGAATCTAAATCTGTAGTAATGTGAATAATTGCTGACATACTCCCCGCGATAAATCAGCGGGGGTTCTGGGGCTGATTTTATTAAAA
>ERZ795049.6027-NODE-6027-length-10844-cov-4.995551_pt1 | contig 10844 bp, 10 predicted proteins | sample MGYA00375133_ERZ795049 | MGnify/ENA primary metagenome ERZ795049 (study PRJEB30178, sample SAMN05720147) | activated sludge metagenome | isolation source: anaerobic digester from wastewater treatment plant | place: Japan | collected 2015-04-20 ...
GATGATGATAAGGAGTTGCTATAAAACCAGCTATCGCCCCGGGATTTGCTGCTATTACTTCTTCAAATTGTTTTACATTATTCCAATCAATGGTAATAATATTTGCAACATCTTCTTCTATAACACCATAATGACCATACCCCTGCATCCATGGAGCAACACCATGGTAGCCACCCTTTATCATCACAATTTTTTTTCTACTTGTAGCTGCCCGAGCAATCATAACTGCTAAATTGGTAACATCACCACCATTCTTTGCAAAGAAAGCCCAATCAGCTATGGCAATGGTGTCGGTAAGATATTCGGCTAACTCTACCATGATTTTACCCGGAGCTGTCATGCAATTGCCTTTACTATTTTGCTCCTGAGCTGCTTTCTCTACCTGCGGATGATTGTACCCTAAAACTATTGGTCCATACGCACACATATAATCTATAAATTCATTCCCATCAATATCCCAGAAATGTGAACCTTTTGACCTTTCAGCATAAAAAGGATACATCGTTGGCGGCACAAACGGCGCAGGACTGAAATGTCCCGGAATCCCGCACGGTATAACCTTGAGCGCGCGCTGAAACAGCTTCTGCGACTTTGTGTACGTATATGTTTTGCTTTTTGATTTTGATGAAACGCTATACTTAATTCCTTTTGCTTCTACTTTCATACTTTTACCTCACTGTTACAGGTTATGATAAATACAAAGCTACCCTATCAAGCACCGGACTGACTGCATCAAGCCACTCAATATGACCTTTTGTAGCCACAGCACCTGAAGCAATTGCACTGAATGCATCCATCTTTCCATTTAAAAAATCATTGGCAATTTTTATTGAATTAAACTCCAGTACGGCTAATGGTTGCTGTGCATATCCCTTATGCACCTCAAAGGTATTGCCCTTTTGCTCAATATATACAGCAGGCCCTTTGTTAACATTCATCATCACCATGCTACCCTTCACTTTTTTTGCTGCATGTTCGCCAATAGGGTCAAACAATAACAATTCTTTAAGCGCATACAATGCGGTATTCAAAGTCATTACCGTATTTATCGTAATATAATTTTTATCTTTAAGCTTTTGATCATCAGGTTTTAAGTAATATTCAAGCCGTTCGGTAAGTTTGGGAAATTTTTTGGTTAAAAAACCAAGTTTTGTAATTCCCTTTAACGGGATTGGATTTGCTTTTCCATCAAACATCTTGTTTAAATGAGCAGGTGAAGTAAAAAACAAGATGATATCAGGTTTTTTTGGCGATAGTTCCCTAACAGTACATTTTCCGTTTTCAAAAATGAGATACACTGAACCTGCTTTCCTTACGCTAAACTTTATGATGATATTCCAGTCCTTGATAAGCTTTTTTGCAACATCATCATACTGCACCAAATCCTCAATATTTTGCAACACTGCATACAGATGCAATCGTGATTTTATAAATTCATAATCCATACAAAGCCTCCCATTATCATGTTATGAGTGAGCACTTACTCATATACAATATACAAAAAATCTGTCAACATAAATAATTTTTTTATTACTATTTTACTATTATTGTATTATAATTAAATGGGAACGATATCCATCCTTCGGCAAATGCTACAATAAACTCTGGGATGATATTCCATAAAACACTATATATTTGATTTTTTTGTTTTAATGAAACAAAATGGAGAAGTTATCCACTAACAATACCAGATATCCAATAATCATTGTCAAGATTAAAGTTGTGATTCCTCCTCAATTATCTTTTTTATAATTTTTCCTATGCATTACACGTAAGCAAACTCCTCATCCGTAACAAATTATATGCTACTGCTATTAAACACGCATGCTGCCTGTTCTTAAATGTTCCGCATCCCTTTATCCCGTAATGCCCTTTTGCGTTCTTGTGATATGTATCCACTATCGGCAACAATTGCATCATTTCCCCCTCGTTTTAAATTTACATATCGTTGTCTCATCAGGGATGTCGTCTTCTTCACGTATATCCAAAAATTTCCTGAACGATATCCTGTCATTTATTAACTCCTCCGTCATCCCGGGAGCACTGTATACATGAACTTCGCCTGATTTTCTGTGAAGTTTTGATGCTGATGTATGTATTTTAAAAATTAAAATGATTTTTGCGACAGACTCATTTGTTATTCGTCGTTGGTGTGCCATTTTTTATGAATAACTGAATCTTTTATTGATGCATGCGCCATCCACCACCAATATATAATAATTGACCTGTGATCCAGTGAGCCTGTTCAGATGCTAATAACAACAATGCATCAGCTATGTCTTCCGGTTTGCCAATTCGCTTTAACGGTATTTGGCTGGCAATGTTTTTTTCTTCGTCGGGTGTTAGCCAACCTGTTTGTATAGGACCAATTGAAGCAATATTTACGGTTATTCCATATTTTCCAAGCTCTAAAGCGGCTGATCGACTATAAGATTCAATTGCATGCTTACTCGCAGCATAACTTACATTTATTGGATGCGCGTGAGCACCATCAGTGCTTATATTAATAATTCTGCCGGTTTTAGCATTTCTTTTTAAATATCTTTTTGTATATTCCGCCATTAGAAGTGCATAAGCCCTGGTATTGATTTTAAAATTGTTATCTATATTTTCAGAAGAGATAAGATTTATTCCAAATCCTTCGCTTGTTACCGAGGCTTGATCGAATGTGTCTAACGACCCATAGGTGTGGTTATTGATGAGAATATCAAAAGGTCCGATTTCTTTCTCGCAAAAATCGAATAAATCGGTGATATTTGATACAATTGATAAATCCTTTTCAATTTCTACAGCTATACCGTGCTTCTCATTAATTTCTTTTATTAAGACACTTGGAGTTTTTTGCTGATTTGCTCTATATAATAATTCTCCTCCTTCATTTTTAATTAATGCCTTTTTAAGTTCTTCCTTGCTGAATTTGCATGGCTCACGATAATAAGTAATACATACTTTAACACCTTGATTGGCAAATAGCTTTGCAGTGGCAGCTCCAATACCGTGGTTTGCACCAGTAATTAGTAGGACTTTATTTTCAATTCCTAAATCAATCATTTAATATCTCCTTTCAGTTACTATTAACTGATATACGCTCTATTCGGACAGATGGCACACCAATGACGTATAACGGTTTCGGGCTATACGAAGTTCCGCCTTTGGCAGAATTTGGGCGAACGTAGTGATCCGTATAGCCCGTGTTATATGACCGAGCCGAAGGCGAAGCAAGGAAACCGAAGGTTTCCGTAGAGTCGTGGGCGAGATGCGTCATACTCATTTTAATCCGCCTTTACATATCCCTTTACTAATATTTTCTTTCAGTATACAGTTCTCCTCACTACACTTGGTAATATAGCCACAGCTAAAGAATGCAATTGGGCAATATTTGTCTTTTGTCGGAATACAGGTATACTTAATACCATCCTTACCAAAAGGACAGACGTTACATAATCCCTTGTTACACATTCTTGGTACAAAATCAAAGGTAATATCAAATTGTTCTGGATAAAAGTCATTGATGTCTTTATTCCTTTTCAATTGGTCGTAAAGTTCCCTCACAATGTCTGGCATACTCAATGTTTTTGGGATACTACCAATATCTATGACATTTGCAAAAAGATTATCTCTGAATAATGGACTATTATTCCAAACGTCTCCAGGCAACTCTATTTGATCCATAGGTAGGTTATTCCATTTGTTAATTAAATCCACAGCATTATTTGAAGCAACTTCCTTTATTGCATCACAAAATATTTGATGATATATCCCTTTTTTGTAATCCCTAATGCAACACCATAATCTTTTCTTTCCCTTTGTGGAAGTTTGTTTAAATTCAGTAAGCTTCTTTTCAAATTTACCATCATCCGTCAGAATCGTATTTATCTCTTGGGGGTTTGCTTTTTTATTTTTAAGTTGGTAAGTTAATAAATGTAATCCACACGCCACTCTTATTAACAGATCATTTTTATCTTGAAATTTTTCTACAATATTCACAATGTATGTAATGATATTTCTATTATATTTTTGTTCACTTAAAACTTGTAATGTTTGTAAGATGTTTTGATAATCATCGGTTACATATCTAGACGCAAATATAATACCGTTATTGGATTTAAATCTAAATCGTTTTTTCCCCTTGTCGTCATATTCTTCGTAATGATTATCGAGTATCTGATTGGGTGGCAATCCATTTCTTGAGTATTCATATATTAATTCGGAGAAAATATATCCTCCTTTGTCCCAAACAATTTCAAACGGCATTTGTCTATCTGTAATATAGCAAATCCAATGAGTAAGTATTTTTTCGCAATTCGTCAGATCACTTTTAGAGAAGTTTACATAGTTATAGTTTTCTCCTACATTCCATCTTCTACAATCCAGCCAAGAAATTGTTTTGAAGATTTTTATAAGGGCCGTTTCGTCTTTTATTTTTAGTTTCGTCATGTTATTATCTCGCCCATGATTTCGCACAACGTTTTGCTTACCCGACGTTGCGCAGTCCGCTTGGCGCAATGTGCCGAAGGCTGAGGAGCGCAGCGACGAAGCGCATGACGCCGTGTTATATGAAGTAAGTGCATTAACTTGTTATAATTGGCTTTTTGTACCAAATAACTTTTCCAAAATAACGATCAGGTTCAAGTAATACAACAGCTTTTTTTGAAAGCATTATTGATGTTTTTGTTCTTTCATTTTCAAAATATTTATAGATCGTTTCAATAGGATTGTCATTAACAAAATATTTTATTGATCTAATTAAAATATCGACTTTTCGACCGTTGTATTTATCAAAATCAGGATGCCGACCAAATTTACTATTTTGATAATCCCAGTTTAAAAAAACACCTCTGTATGGAAGATGTTTGTGATTGTATTGGTAAAAAAACCAAATATCAAAATCTTTAATGCCGTTTGTTTTATCAAAATAATGCATTGCGGCACCCTGGCAAAGGGCTACACAAATTGGATTATTAATATCATACAAATCAAGCCACTTATTGCCTTTTGATGAGTAAAAGTATTTATGTAATACAGTTTTACTGTTATTTAATAACACGCGTAAATCGCTTTCATCAATTCGAGAATAATTACGCTCGGAAATCATAAATACCTGAGATAAAAATAGTATATGTATATGTTGCAAATGATTGCTGTAATATGTAAAGTTTTCGCACTTATTGCATATAACGTTTCCAGCACAAACGAAGTTCCCCGAAGGGGAATTTCCCGATGGACAAGCACCGAACGTGCGTAGCATATATGCTGTGTTATGCGATGTTTCGGCTGCATTCTTAAAAACGCTCCTTTATTTTCCCATCAATAGTATCTAAGAACGTTCTTATAGCAAGTTTCTTTCGATCATCGAACTGGTCAAAATCTGAAGAAGAGAATATCTTCCTTATTCGTGGTTCTACTTCTTTTAAGTCCACAAACTCTTCAACGCTCTTGAGATGAATTCGCCAAGGTATTCTTCCAACATAATCTGCCATACCGTTACTTGTAGATTTACTTAAGAAACTGGTAATGAAGTCAATCAAACCATCATCGTTTTTTATCATATTATTCACGAAGTTATTGATTTTGTCCCGTTTCTCCCAATCTTTCCACATGAAAAGAATAGAAGGTAAATGTCTGTGCTTTGCTAATCGTCCATCGTCAGCCCAACTTTCAATTTTGTTGCAAGCAAGTTTTTCCAATTCTTCAAGTTGCTCCGAATTTACAGTTAACTTCTCTTCGGGCTCCGGAGTTTCTTTAGAACCATATTTGCCATGTTGCTGACCCTGTACGCTTACCTCATCAACGATCGTATATAAGCTTCTTGTAGTTTTTTCCATAGCGCGTTTGAAAATATTGAATCTCCTTTCATGGCTATCAAAACGATGACTGAGTTGATAGAATAGACGGAGGAGCCTCATCGGTGTATCTGTTCCGAAAAAACCTGAATTGCCTTCGGGGAACAAATCGCCTATATCCATCAGAACAGTAATAATGGGTTCTATATTTTCCTCTGGAATATCACTTCGAGTATAATCCTCTAACCGTTCAAGAAACCTTATTATTCTTCCATCTTCATTGATTTTTAAAAGGGCTTCAGCAAACGAATCAGGATTATTTCCTAGCGACAATATTGTCTCAATTTCTCTTTGGGAGATTTCTCCTTTTGGAAGAGAAAGCCTAAAGAATATGTCGAAAATATCAGGGCTACATATTCGGCAATCTCTTCTCCAACTATCCAACCAGTCGTAGCCATAGTTAGTGTTGCTGTAGATGGATTTGAGCTTTGGAAATAGCCTTTCCAAGAAATCCTTTAATAATTCTTGAGGAGGTTCATTTACTCTGTTAATTATCTCATCACAACGTTTTTTGTCTTGCTCTTTTGTTACATCACTTCTTCCATAATCGGAATATACTCCCGAGAAAATATCTTTATTATCTCTTATTCCATAGTAGACTTCTGGGATGAAAACCTGAATTCCAGTAATAGCAAGAAAATCTATTGCATTTACCTCGCCCTTTACCATCTCAAAACTGAATCGTAATGAGTTAATATAACGTGTAACGTCTCTAATATTTCTAAAGAAATACTTAAGTCCGCTATGGTATATATTAACCCAATAGGTTTGGTCCCATTTGTTCTCAGGTATGTCCTTGATTATTTCATCAAGTTGGCTCAACAATAAATACTCTACTTCCTGTTTAGAGATGAGCGGGATTTCGAAAGGTATCTGAACCACTTTTTCTAAATATTCTATGCCAGAACCCTCTTGCACCTTTTTCAATGCATTTATAACGACATTCTTATCAAAGGCAAGCAGGTATATTGTATTTTGAAAATCCCCTAAGGATTTGATTAACTGAAAAATTTGTCTGATTTCCGTATTATTGAGACGATCAATATCATCAATAACAACAATAATCTTATGAGGTTGTTTGCCTAACAATTCGTTGAGCTCTGCTCTTATAGCATTTAAATCGTTTGATTTAAGATCACCCCAACTTTTTGTAACACTTCCAATATCTTTGAATACCTTAGAAAATATACTTGCAATAGGACCAACAGTTGGTATTAAGGCGAATGGTTCAAAAAATTTAGCATATGTTTCTAACCGTTCTCCTGCCTTTTTGGCATCACTTGCGTAATCGGGTCGTCTAAGCACTACTGATAGTTGTCTAAAAAATTGGGTAACAAGTTGGTTCTGGTCAGAATAATTCCAAGGGTTGAATCTTACAATAATGGGTCTCTCGTCATCAGTTTTATTTTTTGAAACAAGATCAATACGCTCTAAGGCCATGTTAATTATTGAAGTTTTTCCAGATCCCCATGCACCGAAAAGCCCAATTACGATACTATCTTTTTCTTTATAGCTAAGAATGGCATTCCCAAGCGATTGGGCAAATGGACGTCTGCCTAAAATATCCTCTTTATAAGATTTAATCGGTTGATCTGCTTTGAACATTCTATTTACCTCTTTTTTGCAGCCGAAATTGCGTATAACGTTTCATATACATAATAGGTTCGTATATACCTCTAATTTTGGGGTTGTAGACGAACCTGTTTTGTATATCCTTACTTTGGGTGAGATGCCAGAATTTCTGTATTTGCCAATTCATTTCAATCAACACATTCCTTCTTTGAGGTCGATGTTATCCAGTGGACTTTTGAACTTCTCAAGGCTTTTAGTGCTTACATGGGTATAAATCTCAGTTGTTTTGCTGTGAGCATGTCCTAATAATTCCTGTATGTATCTTAAATCGGTCCCGCTATCCTTCCTGCCCTTAGAACCATTAATATGCATAAGCATCAGTATTGCCTTGTGTTTAATAGTATCCACTGATGAAAGTATGCATCCCACTTCTTCTTTGCCTAATATTATAAAAATCCGTTTTTATCTTTTTGAATGTTAATCATTTCCCACTATATCTCGATTATATAAAAATTATCAAAAGTCAAGATTTTATCCCGCTGTAGTGTAAATTCTTCAACTGTATAATTTTTTACCCCTGACAATCTATTAAGTCAAGTATATTTTCTTTGTTTAGTATCTTTTCAATATGTGTTTAATCAACGTCTTTATTCCCATTAAAACTTTATGGAAGCCTCTTAGCCAATACATACACCCTTCACTCCAAAGTATCCCAACAGGCCGCTTTTTTCATATCACTTACAATGACCACATTGTGCTGTTGTCCAGCTCTTTATTGCCTGCTACTATATATTTAAATTCAAGGTTTGTTCCAAGCTGTTTCACAATGTTGTGTGATACCGCTACGCACAAATCCAGATTGTACTTATGATTTCCCCAATAATCCGTGCACGATTATCTGCTGGCAAATCATCCTTAAGGTCAATGAATATCCTGACTTTTTTCTAAAAAATCACCACCCTCAACGACATACCTAAAGAATAATATTAATGAGCGGATCATACTTTTTTTCTTGTAAATCAAACTTCATGGATTGTCTTTTCCCCTGCTCGTCAATGTACTGTGCTTCAAATACATCGCTTACAGCAGCACCTTTTTTTAACTCAACATAGCCATAGTCAATAAGTTGCCGTAAAAATGTCCTTATTATCCCAAATGACATTTTTTGAATATTAGTATCGCCATGATGCTCATGATCATATAATCCTAAATTCACATCTGCAATGGCATATTTTCCCAGCACCGCATCGATATTGATTCCTGTCTCAACACCATACATCTGCCAGAAACACACCTTTGTAAAAAATTCCAGCGTACCAGCAACCTCACCGCTTAACGGGTAAGCCAATGTGCGCAAATCAAGCAAATCTTCATGAACTATCGCCGAAAATAACGGTTGTGCTACATATTTTTTAACCCTCCCCATCTCCCTCCAGAAACTTGCCTTGGCAAAATCAAATCCCTGCAACACCGCTCCTGCCAACCCTAACACAAAATGCAAGCCAAAATACTGTGGTATAACATCTGCATCTAAAAATACTATGATGGTATCCTGCAAAACAGGTTTGTAGTGAGTAATGATATGGTATAGCGCCCGACGCATATCAGCACCCTTTCCCTTTTCATTACCCATATCAGGTACCTGTACCGTATTGCACACAATAACAGTGGTTTTATCCGAAGCCTGTTTTGCTTTCAGCTCGGTGCTTTCTTCTTGATGTTCATCAACGCGCCGATGCGATAAAAATATTGCATCAACACATTTCAGTGTATCAATAAGGGAAATTTTTTGATAAATAAGCCCGGCTTCACGCTCGCCAAATGTTGAAAAGATAACAAAGATTCTTTTGCCCCTTTTGTTAGCCACAAGCTCATTGTCGTTGAATTGTGCAGCATCACGTTGATGTATTGTCATAATCACCTAAAAAATAGCAGTAATTTATAAATTTCTTAAATATTTGTAACCCATGCTATACTTTTTTCACTATATTATTAGTATGAGCGATAGCACAAGTAAAATTTAAGTTTAAGAGGTTACCTATGAAATCAACGAAAAGAATATATACAGTACATTGTCAACAACCATTAACCGATGAACAGATTTTACATCTGAAAAGCTTTTTAGGCATAGATGAAATTCAATATGCCAAATCAAGGCTTACAATAAAATACGATTTACAATTTATTGATAGAAAAAGCATTATGAAACATCTGAAACAGCTCCATATCACATTTAGATATTTTATAGTTCATCGAATGGCTAATGCCGTTGAAATATTTTCAGAAAAAAATGTCATTAAAAACCACCGGTTGATGACCTATAACAATTATTGAGCAGAATCCCATTGAAGTAGGAACAAAAATGTAAGGGATTGCCAGCATACATGCGGAATCCTGTCTTTAGTGACTCAACCGGTTTCACTTCATTTTCTATTGCATTATATGGATACTTTGATAATGCCCGGATAATTTTGGGCATAAAACTTTCCAAAAATAGGATACTGCGTCATTCAAATGAAGTAAAGTAATTGAAGAACCTCTTCCACACTGTCATTCTGAGGGACACAGTGGTTGGTTTATAGAGACCATGACCCCCTTCCCCCCCCCCTTCCTCATTATTATTTTGAGGAACGCAGTCCCAGGCATCTCTGTTTTTAACGTTAGGGCTCGTTTCATGAGGTTTTAATGACATTTCATGAAGAGATTCTTTAGATTTTTATATAACTAAAATCCACCCAATATAATATTTTTATTGACAATAATAGTACTACATTATTGGCTATTTATATTTTTAAAATATAAATTAATAATAGTTACCAGGAGGAGCTACGATGTCTAAAAATATTCGTATTATTCCCTTATTTTTACTATTCACTTTATTTACTTTATCATCGTGTGTTACGGGTTTTAAAGTGACAGGCGATAAAAGTAATATTAAAGGGCCAACCTTAGCCGTAATTGCCGGATTAAAAAATGAAGAAAGCTTTTTATTTGCACAGCATTTAACAGAAGAACTTCAAAAAAACAGTAACTTTAAAGTTTTATCTCAGGAACAGATAAAAAGCAAACTAGGATATTACCCTATAAATATACAGGGACCATACGACAATTTTTCCATTGATGAAATAATGGAAGATTATAGCATTACTGATTTAGCTAAGATTAAAGAAATCCAGAATAAACTTGGCGTGGATAATATACTAATTATCTGGGCACCCATTCATCTTAAACATACTGGCGATGGTTATACTGGAGATATATATGAAATTCACTCAATAAATCAATTTTTTTCTTTTCCTGGATGCCAGGAGGTTGGCAGGGGTAAGTTTAAAGCAGGTTATGTAAGTGGTTTTGTGATTGGAGTAAAAGTTAAACGTAATTTGAATGACGGAATTAAACAAGGCTGTGAAATGCTGGCAAAAAATATTG
>ERZ795049.6029-NODE-6029-length-10842-cov-7.523779_pt1 | contig 10842 bp, 8 predicted proteins | sample MGYA00375133_ERZ795049 | MGnify/ENA primary metagenome ERZ795049 (study PRJEB30178, sample SAMN05720147) | activated sludge metagenome | isolation source: anaerobic digester from wastewater treatment plant | place: Japan | collected 2015-04-20 ...
AGAAGATGATGAGCGAGCGGCTGCACCTGGCGGCCGTGTTCACGCGCAAGCTGGAACTGATGCCCTTCGATCTGGCCGACCCGATCTGGGTGGAAGACGAAGACATCGACATCGATTACCACGTGCGCCATGTCACGCTGCCCAAGCCCGGCACCAACCGGCAGTTGCAGCAATATGTCGCGCGGCTGCATTCCTCGCTGCTGGACCGCAGCCGCCCGCTGTGGGAGGTGTTCATCATCGACGGCCTCAAGAGCGGCCAGGTGGCGCTGTACACCAAGGTGCACCATGCGGGCATCGACGGCCAGGCCGGCGTGGCCGTGGCCAAGGCGATTTTCGACCTGGCGCCCACTGGCCGGGTCATCAAGCCGCCGCGCCCGCGCGCGCGCCACAACCGCTACCAGCTGGGCATCGCGGAGCTGGCCAGCGCCGCCGCCCGCAACGCGGTGCGGCAGTACGCCAAGCTGATCCGCATGGCGCCCTCGATGGCGCGCGCCGTGCGCGACGTGGTGGTGCCCGAGAAGGACGAACACGGCAAGCGCCAATGGAGCCTGCCCGACGTGAAGGTGTTCGCGCCGCGCACGCTGCTCAACACCGCCATCACCAACCAGCGCTCTTTTGCCGGGCGCATGATTCCGCTGGCCGAGACCAAGTTCATCGCCAAGACCTTTGGCGTGACCCTCAATGACGTGGTGATGGGCACCACGGCCGGCGCGCTGCGCCGCTACCTGCGCGAGTACGACGACCTGCCCGACAAGCCGCTGGTGGCCGCCGTGCCGGTAAGCCTGCGCGCGCAGGGCGACGAGTCGGCCAACAACCAGGTCAGCATGCTGCGCATGTCGCTTGGCACCGACGTGGCCGATCCGGTGGAGCGGCTGAAGGTCATCCACGAATCCTCGGATGCCGGCAAGGCGATGATGAGCCGGGTCAAGACGGTCATTCCCAGTGACTTCCCGATGCTCGGCTCGCCCTGGCTGGTCTCGGGCATCGCCTCGCTCCTGGGCCGCTCGCGCCTGGCCAACGTGGTGCCGCCCTTTGCCAACCTGATCATCTCCAACGTGGCCGGCATCCCGGTGCCGCTGTACTACGCCGGCGCCAGCGTGGCCTGTTACTACCCGGTCTCGATTCCGGCGCACAGCATGGCACTGAACGTCACCGTGCAGAGCTACAACGGCCGGCTGGACTACGGCCTGATCGCCTGCCGCCGCACGCTGCCCGACGTCAACGACCTGGGCGACTACCTGCTCGCCGAACACCAGACCCTGCTGGCGCGTGCGCAGGCGCACGAGAAGGAAAGCGAGAACGTGAAGGCACCCGCCCCCGCGATGATCGAATCGGCGCCGCCGGCCACAACCGTGACGCGCAGCCGCGGCAAGACCGAACGCAAGCTGAAGCTGGTGGCCGACACGGCCGCTGCGCCGCGCAAGCGCGCCGCCGCCCGCACCCGCCGCACCGGCTAGGCGCTCAGGCCTGCGCGCCCGGGCGGGCAGAGCGCAACGCGTCGAACGGCCAGCCGCGGCCTGCCCGGACCTTCTTTGGCGCCGGGAGATGGTCGTTCGTTCCGTACAGCAGGCGCTGGACACCGCGGGGCTCGAAGGGTTTCCAGTCGTTTTCCGGCTGGGCCAGCCGCTCGGCGATCAAGTACAGCGCGTTCGGGCTGCTGAACATGCCAATGTGGCTGCCGCCACGCAGGTTGATGCTTTCGCCGTCCGGGCGGCCCTCCTCGATCGAGCAGGGCCAGGCCACCACGCCGTCAAGCTTGCTGAAGATCGAGGTGGTGGGCACCGGCGGCTTGACGCGCATCTCCAGGTGCCGGTTGAAATCCAGGTCTTCGAAGCGGTCCCCCGACAGCCATTCGTACAGATGCGTGCCGGTGGAGGCCAGCGGATGCCCGGTGAAGGGCGAGCCCAGCGTGATGACCTGGCGCACCAAGGCCGGGTCATGGCGGGCGATCTCACGGGCAAACACGCCGCCCAGACTCTGGCCGATCACGCTGACCTTCTGTCCGTGTTCGTCAAACACCGCCTTCATGCGCTGGTGCATGAGCGCCAGATCCTCGTCCTTGAGCCCCTTGTTACGCCCCAGCCCCCAGGGATAGGTCACGTAGCCGAGGTCGTCCAGAAACCTGCGCAGCAGGATCGTCGAGATATCGGAGGCGCCCAGGCCCGGAATCACCAGCACGGGATGGCCGTCGCCGCGCGGCGTGATGGCCTGCAGCGGCTTGAAGAAGGTCAGGCCGGCCCAGAACTCCCAGAACGCCCGCTGCTCGAAGGCCAGCAGCCAGGGCGACGGCGGTTCGATGTCCGGGAACTGGGTCATGGACGCCCTGAGTCTCGTCATGCGTGACGGGCGCTTTGGGCGTGATGGGTTCTTTGCTCGTGGCATGGCGGGTCTCCTTCGATGTCTGGTGTCTGAATTGGGGGCGGGTGTGCGGGATTAGCGCCAAGGGCTTCCGACCTGAATGTAAAACGCCCGACCCTCCGGGCCTGTCGCGAAGTCGATCCCGGCGTGCAGGCCAAGCTTCCTGGCAATGAGGTAGCGGAAGCCGGCGCCTACGGTGCTGACGGTTTCGGTCTGGCTGAAGGTGTCCCGCTTGCCCCACGCACGACCGGCGCCGGTAAAGCCCAGCAGCGACCATCGCGGCGTGGCCTGCCACCAGAGCTCGACCTCGGCCACGGCGGCGTTGTTGTCCTGGTAGCGCACGGCGGGAATGCCCCGCAGGTTGACGAAGGGTTTGGCAAAGAAAGGAATGTCGCCGCGCGAGGTCTGCACGTCGCCGCGCAATGCGAGGATGAACGGCTTGCCCATCGGAATCCAGTCAAAGCCCCGCAGGTTGACCTGCTGGTAGCTCGACGTGCCTCCTAACTGCGGACTGGCCGCCACCAGTTCGGCCTCGACAAAGTGTCCGTCGGTCGGCGTGAAGATGTTGTCACGGGTGTCATGAGCCCCCACCAGGCTCAGCCGGCCGATGCGCACCTCTCGCAAGGGGCGCCCGTCCAGGTCGGCCGGCCAGCCGTCGCCGAACGCGGGGTTCACTTTCAGCCAGGCGTACCGCGGACCGAAAAACCAGTCGGTCTCGCCGGCGCGGGCCTGCAACTGCTGCATCAGGCCGACGCCATCCAGTTGGTAGGCTCGCGCCTTGTTCAGCAGGCCATAGTAGTCCAGCCGCGCATCCACCTTGCCCAGGGCGCCGAGGTAGCGGTAACGGTCCGCCTGCCAGGTGTGACGGTGGCCGATGAACGCGCCCCGGGTTCCGTTCTCCGTACCCAGCGCCCCCACTGCGGTGATGTTGGGCGGGACGGCCTTGCCGGTTTCACCCAGGCTGGTCTTGAGCGCATCGCCCAGCGGTTTGTCAAAGAAGATGCCCACCAATCCGCCACCGTAGCCCACCGCTGGCTCGGTGATGACGATCGGCACCGGCAGGATGCCCCGATGCTCCAGCAGGTGTTCGCTGAGATCAAGCATGCCATCGCCGGTGTCGGTCAGGCGCGCCGGCAGCCACTGGGCGAAGCTGCCCGCGCATCCGAGGCTGAGCGCACACACCAGGGTGCGAAGAAAGGTCTTTCCAGGGGGTCCGAGGAATATCATGGTCACGGCTCTGCGGCTACCATGCGATTTTGCGCCCGCCGCGCGACGCCAGCCTTGGCATGACACCCTACACTTGACGCCAATCCGAAAAACGCCCGGAACCAGCCCCATGCAAGAAAAACCACCCGCCGATCTGGTCCGCACGACACTGGGCGTGCTGTTTCTGGGCGGCCTGATCCTCTCCTCGTTCTGGATCCTGCGTCCCTTCATTGGCGCCGTCATCTGGGCCACCATGCTGGTGGTCGCCACCTGGCCGGTCATGAAGTGGTTCGAGGCGCGGCTCTGGCGCCGCCGCAGCCTGGCCGTGCTGGTGATGTCCTTGCTGCTGCTGCTGCTCTTCTTCGTGCCGCTGACGCTGGCCATCGGCACCATCGTCAGCCATTCGGACGAGATCGTCGAACGGGGCAAGTCCCTCGCCACCTCGCCGGTTCCGCACCCGCCGCAATGGGTCGCCCAGCTGCCGTTTGTCGGCGAAAAGATCGCCAAGGCCTGGGAAGACGCCATCGCAGCGGGCGCCTCCGGATTGATTGCCAAACTGATGCCCTACGCCGACAACATCGCCAAGTGGCTGGTTTCGCAAGCGGGCAGCATCGGCTTTCTGCTGCTTCAGTTTCTGCTCACCGTCATCATCTCGGCCCTGATGTACGCCGGCGGTGAATCGGCAGCACTGGCGGTGCACCGTTTCGGTCGCCGCCTGGCCGGACACAGCGGTGAAAACGCCGTCACGCTGGCCGGTCAGGCCATTCGCGGCGTGGCGCTGGGGGTGGGCGTGACCGCGGTCGTTCAGGCAGGGCTGGGCGGCGTCGGGCTGGCAATTGCCGGCATCCCCTTTGCCGGCTTGCTGACGGCGGTGATGCTGATGCTGTGCATCGCCCAGGTCGGGCCCGCGTTGGTTATGTTCCCGGCCGTGGCCTGGGTCTACTGGACGGGAGAAAACGGCTGGGGCACCTTTTTGCTGCTCTGGGCGCTGGTCGTTTCCACCATGGACAACTTCCTGCGGCCGGCCCTGATCAAGCGTGGCGCCGATCTTCCGCTTCTGCTGATCTTTGCCGGCGTGATCGGCGGCCTGATCGGATTCGGCCTGGTGGGCATCTTCGTCGGACCGGTGCTGCTGGCGGTGGCCTACACGCTGCTCGACTCGTGGGTGGGCGACGGCAACGCGCCGCGCCCGACGACCGAAGGCAGTTGACCTCATGGATTCCCTGGACGAAGCCGCACGGCGCCTCACCGAACTGGAAATCAAGGCCAGCTTCACCGAAGACCTGCTGGATCAGCTGAATCAGGTCATCGTGCGCCAACAGCAGCAGATCGACACCCTCGTCCGCGAGATCGGCCACTTGCGCCAGCAAATTCCGGAGGGCGACGGCGCCGCCTTTCGCAGCCTGCGTGACGAACGGCCACCGCACTACTGAGAATCGCGGGGCGCCCGCCGGGTGGTGACCGCGTCGACGAACCGCGGCTCAGGCGAGCTTGCGCCGCAGGGCGCGACCAAAGTCATTCACGAAATGCGCCACCAGCGCGCGCAGAGGGCTCAGGCCCGGCTCCGGCGGAAGGCCGGCGCCCAGGCGCTCGATCTGGTGGTAATACCAGCCTGCCTGCGCCTGGTTGTTCAGGGCGCGCAGGGCACTGGCCGGGCTGTTGGGTCCCCAGAATCCCCGGCCCAGCACCAGACGGTCTTCGGGCACGGGCAAGCGATCCAACTGACCAGAGAACATCCGCACCGGGAAATCCGGATCCAGACAGAACGGGCGGGCCAGGCCGATCATGTCGGTGTGCCCGCCCGCCAGCGCGGCCTCCATGCCCGCGCGGGTGCGAAACCCGCCCGTGACCATGACGGGCATGCGCGCCACGGCCTTGATGGACTTGGCATATTCCAGAAACATGGCCTCGCGCTCGCGCGTGCTGTCGCGGATTTCGCTGGCCGGCTGCGGCTTGAAGAACTCAAGCTGCTCGTAGGTGCCGCCCGAAACTTCGAGCAGGTCAATGTCCGCATCGTTCAGCCACTGCACAACCTGGATGCTTTCATCCAGCGTGAAGCCGCCTTTGACGAAGTCGGAGGAATTCAGCTTGACGGAAATCGGATAGGCCGGGCCCACCCGCGCACGCACGGCACGGATCACTTCGAGCAACAGGCGGGCCCGGTTGGCCAGTGAGCCTCCCCAGCGATCCTGCCGCCGATTGGTCCGGGGCGAAAGGAACTGCGACAGCAGATAACCATGTGCCGAATGCACCTGGACGCCATCGAGGCCGGCCGCCTTGACCAGCGCCGCGGTCTGGGCAAAGCGCCCGATGATGTCCTGGATGTCGACCTCGGTCGCCGCGCGCGGCTTGCCGAAATTGCCCGCCATGTCGAGTTGGATCTCCGAGGGCGCCAGCGGCGTCAGGTTGGCGAGCCGCGGGCATTGGCGGCCCGGGTGGCTGATCTGAGCCCAGAGCTGGCTGCCGGCCTCGCGCACGGTCTGCGCCCAGGCGCGCAGTTGCGCCAAGCCGCTGTCGTCTTCCAGCACCACGTTGCCGGACCGCTCGAGGTAACGCCGGTCGATCATGAGATTGCCGCTCAGCAGGATCGCCGCCCCGCCGCGCGCCCAGGTCGAATACAGGCGCCGGTGTGCCGCCGTGGCCCGGTCGTGCGCATCAGCCAAGCCTTCGGTCATGGCTGCCTTGCAGATGCGGTTGGCGACGGTGTGGCCGCAAGGCAGGGTCAGGGGTTCTTCAATCAAGCGCACGCTCCGGTTCTGCGGAACTTCGGGTTCAAGGCCAGTGTAGCGGCGACAACCAGCGGCAGGCGTGAAAGAATGCGGCCGTCGCCGCCCGGCTGGCGCGGGTGCCTGCCGAGGCATCCCAAAGTCCGAACCTGCACAACCCGAAGGAAATGCCATGTTTCTCAAGACCAGCGACGCCGAACTGCTCGTCACATCGTACGGAGACTCACCTCGAACGATCGTCGCACATGGCGGCTGGGTAGGCAGGGAGAGTTGTGGGCCGCGCCTTTCGAGCGCCTGAGCCAGTCGTGGCGAACCGTCACCTACGATCATCGCGGCACGGGCGCCACCCGGCATAGCGCACCGGCCATCACCTTCGACCTGCTGGTCGGCGACCTGTTCCGTGTGCTCGATGCACTGAACATCGACACCTGCGTGCTGGCGGCTGAATCCATGGGGGCCATGGTCGCCCTGGAGGCGGCACTGCGGCACCCGGAGCGATTCACCGGGCTGGTGATCGTCGGCGGGCGCTATTCCGGCGCTCGCACCCCGGCACGTGATCGGCTCGTCGCTGGCTGCAAGGCGGATTTCCGCGCGACGATGGAGGCCTTTGTCAACGCCTGCACGCCCGAGGCCGATTGCGAGGCCGAGCGCGCCTGGGGCAAGCTGATCGTGAATCGATCCAATGCGGTGGATGCGGTCCAGATGATGGAATGCGTCGAAGGGGTTGACCTCGAATCCCGGCTGGCATCCATCACCTTGCCCACGCTGGTCCTGCACGGCCGGCAGGATGTCATTGCGCCTTTGGCATCGTCGGAACGACTGGTCGAACTCGTTGCGGGCTCGAAACTGGTGGTGGCCGAAGATGCAGGCCATGTCCCGACCGTGACGCGGCCGAATTGGGTGGCCCGCGAGATCAATGCGTTCTTCGCCACCCCGGCCTGAAAGACCGGCATCAGGCCTGACGGCGCTGCTTCCAGGTCACGTACAGAGCCGCCAGGCGCTCGACCAGGGCATCCAGGGTTCCGGGGTGGGCGCCTCCCGCCCCACCGGGTCCCGAAGCCGCATGCAGGTCCACCTGCGCGCCACCGGCCTTGTACATGCCCGCGAACATCTCCAGCACGCGGTTTTTCACCATGCCGCGCAAGGGGATGTGGGCCATCATGCCGTAGGTGGCGGCGCTGCCGGCCTGGGCCAGCTCGGGATGGGCCTTTACGGTGGCCACGGATTCTCTAAGGTCGCACAGGTAGGCGTCCATGACCTCGAGGTGTTGCGCGGTGATCATCGCGTGCAGGCCGTCCGGGTTCTGCAGGCGGTTGATCTGCCAGCCCTTTGCGTCCATCTGGTCACCCACGGCGTAGATGTTGACGTCCGGGTCGATTGAGCCGTAGCCCAGCAGCGGCCCGCTGGGCTCGCCCATCACGTACAGCCCGGGAATCTGCCCGATGCCTTTTCGCATCCGGTCGAAGGCCTTGATGGTGCGTCGCGCCAGATCGCGGTAGCCGGACTTGCCCATGTGCTGCATGGCGGCCCACGCCGCCGCGTAGGCGCCCCCGGGCCGGGTGCCCAGCAGCGCCGGCGAGGCGAAGACGCCACCGGGCCAGTCCTGGTAGACGAACATCTGGTGCTTGAGGATGTCCAGGTTGCGGTAGGTGATGGTCGAGGCACCCTTGGCCGCATAGCCGTACTTGTGCAGGTCGGCCGATATCGACGTGACGCCGGGCACGCGGTAGTCCCACAATGGCAGCTTGCGCCCGTTCATGGCCATGAAGGGCAGGATGAAGCCGCCGACGCAGGCGTCCACGTGCAGGGGAACGCCGTGCTTCAGCGCCAGTTCACCAAACGCCTCGATCGGGTCGATCGTGCCGTGCGGGTACTCGGGCGCAGAGCCGAGGATCATCACGGTGTTGCGGTTGATCAGCCGCTCAAGCTGGGTCACATCCGCGCGAAGATGCTTGTCCAGCGGCAACAGACGAACCTTCACGTCGAAGTACTCCGATGCCTTGAACCAGGCCACATGGGCGGTCACCGGCAGGATCATTTCAGGCCGGCTCACACCCCGCACCTGGCGGGCCCTGTCGCGGTAGGTCTTCACCGCGAGCAGGCAACTCTCGGTGCCGCCCGAGGTCACCACCCCGCACACCTCGGGCGTGCCGTGCAGCAGCGCTGCGGTGGCTTCGATGATCTCGTTCTCGAAGCGCTTCAGGCTCTTGAACACGGTCGGGTTCAGGCCGTTGGCACCCGCGAACGCGCTGTACGCTTCGCCCAGGAACGCCGCATAGTCCTCGTCCTGGTAGTAGGCCAGACTCCACAAGCGGCCGTGCCGATAGTCGGGGTCGGCGCTGGAAAAAGTCTTCAGGTCCGCCAGCACCTCGGCTGCGGGCCGCCCCCTGGCGGGCAGTTTATGGGCCATTTCGTGCACCGCCCTTTTCCATGCGCCTGCGTTGCCAGCCGCGCAGCATCCAGGCGGCCAGCAACAGCAGCACGGCCACCACAATGACGCCCTGAAACCGCTCGACGAGCGCCATGATCTCCTGCCAACGCCCGCCCACGTAGCGAACGCCGTACACCAGCAGCGGCAATTCGATCAGGGCGGCGGCGCCGTCAAAGATGAACAGATGCCGGTAGGGCAGTTTCAGCGAACCGGCCGCAAAAAAGAGCGCCGTCCGGATGCCAGGCAGAAAGCGGATCACAAAGATGTAGAACGGCCCGCCCCTGCGCACACGTTCCTGCAGCGAGAGCAATCGCCCTTCAGGAACGATGCGGGAGACCGGATCCGACCGCAACAGGCGTGCGCCATAGCGATGCCCCCAATGAAACACGAGCGCGTCGCCGGCGATCAAGCCCACCCAGGCCACCGCCATCAAGGGCACGGGATCCATCACGCCGGTGAGCGTGAGCGCCGACGCGATCAGCAGCACGATGTCTTCGTTCATCGGCGCGCCGATGCCGCAGGCCACCAGCAGACCCAGCACCAGTGCGTAGGCCGGCAGCCCCTGCAAGGTCTGCAAATACTGAAGGGAGGCTTCCATGGGCAAATTGTAGGGAGTCGCCCGGTGGGCGCCCCGCGGCTTGTGGCGTACAGTCGCATCGGGCAGCGGCCCTGCCGCCCCGAAAAACTTCAGACCGTCTGCGGAACTTCGCCATGAATGAAAACGAGCTGACCCACGCCATCGCCCGGGAACACGTCAACCTGGCTTCGGGACTGCTGTCCATGATGGTGCCGCAGAGCGCGGGCACCGGGGTGGGCCTCAAGGGGCTGGACGGTCGCTACCAGATCGTCAACCCGATTCTGGAAACCCTCGCTGGCCTGCCCGTCGGCGCCATGACCGGCAAGACCGACCCCGAGCTATTCGCGCCCGATATCGCGGCCCGGCTCCACCAGGGCGACCAGGACATCGCCACCGGAGCGGTCAGCTTCAACACGGAACTGGACTTCACGGTCAACGGCGAACCCACGCATTGTCAATGCCTGAAGTTCCCGGTGGCCGGTGCGGACGGCACGCTGCTGATGATTGGCACCGTGCTGCTGCCCGTGGCGGGCCAGGATGCCGTCGAAGGCATGCTGCAATCGCTCGAGCGCCTGCAACAGACCAACCGCGAGCTGCTGAAGTCGCTGGCCTCCATCGACCGCCAGGCCCGCATGGACAAGCTGACAGGCGCCTGGAACCGCCGGCGCCTGGAAGAAGCCGTGGCCAACGAGATGGAGCGCCTGCACCGCTACGACCACCCGCTGAGCCTGCTGCTCGTCAGTCTCGACGGCTTCCAGCAGCTCAATGCCGAGCTCGGAACCCAGGCGGGGGACCGCGTCCTGTTCGAAACCGCGATCGTGCTGCAGGCCAGTCTGCGCGCCACCGACGCCCTCGCGCGCTGGTCCGACGACCAGTTTGCCGTGTTGTGCCCCAACACCACCCAATCCACCGCCACCGTGCTGGCCGGGCAACTCCGTGAGAAAGTGGCGGCTGCACGTTTCACCGCGGCCAACACCCTCACACTCAGCATCGGCGTGGCCGAATGCGGCCGGGAAGAGACGCCTGACCAGTGGTTCGACCGTGCCGATGCCGCGATGTTCAAGGCCCGCGTCACCGGCCGCAACCGTGTCCAGCCGGCGGCCGAAATACCCGGTCGCGCCAGCGTCGGCGAAAACGTCGCCGCGAGCTTCGTGCAGCTGTCCTGGCGCCCCGCCTACGACTGTGGCAACGCCGTCATCGACGCCCAGCACCGCGGCCTTTTCAAGGACGCCAACGAGCTGCTGGCCGCCATCCTGGAACACCGGCCCAAGGATGAGGTGGCCACGCTGATCGACAACCTGATCAACCACGTGGTCCAGCACTTCCAGGACGAAGAGGTGCTGATCAACGCCGCCGGATTCCCCGGCGCGGATGAACACGCCGCCATCCACCGCGTCCTGGTGGACAAGGCCGCCGACGTGACCAACCGCTTCCACGCCGGCACGCTGGCCGTCGGCGAGTTGTTCCAGTTCCTGGCGCACGACGTGGTGGCGCGGCACATGCTGGGGGCGGACAGGGAGTTCTTCCCGTTCCTGCGGGCATCG
>ERZ795049.6044-NODE-6044-length-10820-cov-11.805295_pt1 | contig 10820 bp, 7 predicted proteins | sample MGYA00375133_ERZ795049 | MGnify/ENA primary metagenome ERZ795049 (study PRJEB30178, sample SAMN05720147) | activated sludge metagenome | isolation source: anaerobic digester from wastewater treatment plant | place: Japan | collected 2015-04-20 ...
CTGCAGAGGGTCTTCCTGGAGGACTGGTACGTGGAGACCCTGGAGCTGATCGACGAGCGCTCCGGCGAGCCGCTCTTCAGCCACGACGGCGAACACATCTTCCAGGCGGTGCCCAGCGGTCCCTCCTACCGTACCGAGAACTACCAGCGGCTGGTGGTCTCGGCGCTGCACTCGGCCTCGAAGGAGGTCGTCATCACCACCCCCTACCTCATCCCCGACGAGAGCCTCGTGGAGGGGCTGGAGGTGGCCGTCCTCAACGGCGCCGACATCAAGCTGGTCATACCCAGGAGGTCCGACCAGTTCCTGGTGGGGAAGGCGGCCATGGCCTACTACGATCTCCTCATGGACAAGGGCGTCAGGATCTTCCTCTACGGTGACGGCGTCATCCACGCCAAGACCATGAGCGTCGACGGCAACCTGTGCTTCTTCGGGTCCAGCAACTTCGACATAAGGTCCTTTACGCTCAATTTCGAGATCAACTGCGTGATATACGGCGAAAACTCCGTGGCCCCCATACTGGCGGAGCAGAAGAAGTTCCTCGAGGCCTCGACGGAATTGTCCAGGCCGGAATGGGAGAAACGCCCCTTCCTCTTCAAGGCCGTCGAGGGCGTGGCCAAACTGATGAGCCCTCTCCTCTAGAAGGGAGTGAAGACCATGGGCATGGAACGGGTGCTGCTTCTCTTCGACGAGAGCAGGCCTTTCTGGACCGAAGAATTGATAGAGCTGGCCGGGGAAGACCCCGCCGCGGCGGTTTCCCTGGAAAAGGAGGGGTACCTGGAGGACCTCGAGGGAGGTTTCTGCCTGACGGCACGGGGGCGGGAGGCGTTCCTCCGCTGGGCCGCGGAATCCTTCCTGGAATCCCTCCCGGGGGAAGAGCCCGGTGATCCGGTTATGGAGGGCCTGAAGCTGAAGACGGCGCTACTCTTTGAAAGAGGCTTCAAAGGCTTCCAGGGCACCAAGAAAGTGACCCTGTCCCCCGGGCTTGAATACTTCCCTCGTGTCCCGACAGGGGAGGCCTTTTCTCTCTCCGGGGGGGCCATCGCCTGGGGCCTCCTCGAACACCCCGGGGTGGTGAAAATGGTATCTTCCTTCCCCCGGGGTCGCGATGCAGGAGGGGAAAGCCTGCCCGAACTGGAGGGAAGGGTGAACGGCCTGGGCCTTGAAAGGGTCCCCTGGTCACCCCATGTGCTCTGCCTCAATCAGTGCGACTACGCCTACTACTGGCGAAGCCGGGCCGAGACGGACCGGTGGGGGCTTCTGAACACGGACCGCCTCTTCCTGAACATCGTCCGGGACCCCCAGTCCTTCGGGCTGGGTGAGGCCGCCTTGGATATGGCCGCCTTCTCCCTCTTCCTCCTCGATAACAGGCATGTCTACCTCCCGGGGTGCTTCGACATCGACATCCAGCAGCAGAGCAGTTTTTCCTGGTGGTTCTGGGCCACCCGTACGGAGGAGGAGGCCAGGGAACTGGCTCTACGATTGGCGATCCCGGGAAGGGACCTGGTGACCCCGGCGGAACCGACCGATGCCTGGGTCATAAGCCTGGAGGCCTTGGGTGCCAGTGGTCACAAAGCCGCGTCCTTTTACGAGTTCGTCGACGACCTGGCCTTACCGGTGACCAGGAAGGGACCGGGAGTATGAACGGCCTTTTCTTCGCCTTTGGGCTGACCCTCCTCGCCGGTATGGCGACCGGCATCGGCAGCGCCATCGCCTTTTTCGCCGACAGGACAAACTTCCGGTTTCTATCAGTTTCCACCGGCTTCTCGGCGGGAGTGATGCTCTACGTGTCCTTCGTGGAGATATTCATGGAAGGGGGCCGGTCGCTGGGAACGGTTTTCGGGGCCAGGGGGGAATGGATGAACACGGCCTTCTTTTTCGCCGGAATGGCTTTGATAGGTATTATTGACTACCTGATCCCGGAAGAGGAAAACCCCCACGAGGCGAGGACCCAGGAGGAAACCTCCCACCTTCACAGGGACTGCCCCAGGGGTGAGGTCGCGCCTCCCCTGGGAGAGGCCGGGGAGAAGAAGCTGATGCGGACGGGAGTCTTCACCGCCCTCGCCATAGCCATCCACAACTTCCCGGAAGGGTTGGTCACCTTTCTTGCCGCATTGCAGAACCCGAACCTGGGTATAGTCATCGCCGTGGCTGTGGCGCTTCACAACATCCCCGAGGGGATCTCCGTCTCCGTGCCAATTTTTTATGCCACGGGAGACAGGACCAAGGCTTTCTTTTACTCCCTGCTCAGCGGCATGGCCGAGCCCGTAGGGGCCCTCGTGGCCTACGGCCTGATCCGCCTCGTCCTGGGCGGCGGAGAATTCTCACCGGCCGTCACCGGAGCCCTTTTCACCACGGTGGCCGGCATAATGGTCTACATCAGCCTTGACGAACTCCTCCCCCTGAGCCGTGCCTACGGCAAGGGGCACGACAGCCTGATCGGCCTGGTGGCCGGGATGGCCGTCATGGCCCTCAGCCTCCTGATGATGTAAGCACTCCCAATGAAAGGTGGAAGCTTTCGAATGACACCCCCTTCACCGGGACGCCTGGCGCCCGCCGTAGTTCTTGCCCTTGGCGTCATCGGGATATCCACAGGTTCCATATTCGCCCGCTTCGCCGACGCGCCACCCCTGGTGATCTCCTTCTACCGAACGGGTATCGCGACGGCGGCCATGGCGCCGCTGGTGCTCCTGCGCTGCCGCGAGGAGCTTTTCAGCCTTCGCGGAAAGGACCTCCTGCGGATTCTTTTGTCGGGCGCGTTCCTGTCGTTGCACTTTTCCACCTGGATCACGTCGCTTTTTTACACCTCCATCGCCAGCAGCGTGGTCATCGTCCAAACGATCCCCGTGTGGACGGCTATCCTCTCGCCCTTCGTGAGCGGCGACAGGGTGAGCGGTACGACCTGGGCGGGCATCCTGCTCAGCTTCATCGGCGTCGTCGTGATAGGCGCCGGGGACTTCGCCCTGGGGGGCGAGGCCCTTTTCGGCGACCTTCTGGCGCTCCTGGGGGCATGGTTCGCCACGGGCTACTTCCTCACCGGGAGGGTGGTCAGGGCCAGGGTCAGCCTCCCCGTCTATTCCTTCCTCTGCTACGGGGCGGCCTGCCTGATCCTCCTGGCCGTCATCGCCCCTTTGGGCCTTCCTCTGCGGGGCTTCAGCGGCGGCACCTGGGGCGCCTTCCTCGGCATGGCCCTGGTGTCGCAGATAATGGGTCACAGCAGCTACAACTGGACGCTGAAGTACCTTAGCGCGACCGTCGTGGCCGTGGCGCTCCTGGGAGAACCCATCGGCGCCACCCTGCTGGCCCGGCTGTTCTTCGGGGAGACCCTGACGGCGGCCAAGGTCGCCGGCGGCGCGCTCATCCTCGCCGGGATCGTCGTCGCCGCCAGGGGGGAGAGGACCTGAGAGAGGCGGACGAAGGTGAACCCTTTCTTCTTCAGCGCGCCGAGAGCGGCGGCGAGGCCCTCGGCGGTCTGCCCTTCGGGTCGGTTCATGTGCATCAGGACTATATCGCCGGGGAGGGCCGACATCAGTGCCTTCGCCACCCGGTCCGCGGAGTAGGTGGCACCGGCGTCGCCGTTCACGCTGCAGCCCACGACCCGGTGGCCCAGTTCTCCGGCGATCCTCACGGCGACCTCGTCGTAGTGGTTGGTGCCGGAGCGGAAGAAGAGCGGCCTTTTGCCCGACGCGGTCTCGATCGCCCGGGCACCTTCCTCGACTTCCCGGGCGGCTTCCGCCGGGCTTCCCGTCCCCCTTATGCCGTAAACCTCCCTCCCGCTCACCGAAAGAGGTTTGTGGTCCAGCCCGTGGTTGGCGATGTCGAAAAGAGGGTCCGTCTCGAGGGAGGCGAAGGTCTCGGGGTTCGCCCTTATCCAGCGGGCGTTTATGAAGAGGGTGGCGGGTATGCCCTCCTTCCGGAGGAGTTCGATGAGTTCCTCGTCGTAACCGCAGCCCTTGACCCCCCCGCCGCAGGCGTCGAAGGTAAGGGCCAGCCCTTTGCCCCCGCCGGGGTTGAAGCGGGTTACGACGCCGGTGACCTCCTGTCCCCACTCGAGGGGGACGACGCCGGCGTATCCCCCGATCACTTCCTGCCGATTCCCGACCGCCCCCGCGGGGGAGGGCTGAAGCGCCGGCCGGCAAAACAGGCAAAAAATAGCGACCCAGGAGAGCATTTTCCTGATGACGACCATCCCCTTCCTTCGCCTTCATTTTACAACTTCCTCCCATGGCCCCGTTTTTTTGAAGCGGGGGGGGCTGAAGTACGGAGCCGCCGGTCCCTGGTGAGGTTGTTTTTTCCGGGTCTAAGGATGTAATATAAACAGAAGTTTGAAATTATTCCCAAGAGGGAAAGGTCATGAACGCGAAAAAGAGCCTCGAACCGGGGCATGATCCGGGGATCGAACCCGAAGAGATAAAACTCACCGACAGCGTCGACCTGGCCCAAATCCAGAGCCTCATCGAGGTGCTATCCCAGACAATGGGGACGGCTGCGGGGCTGTTGGATCTGGAAGGCAATATCCTGGCGGCCTCGGGCTGGCAAAGGATCTTCACCGACTTCCACGAGGTTCATCCCCAGGCGCATAAGGCCTGCATCGAAAGCTTCGCCCGCCTCTCGTCGGGCCTGGAGCGGGGCAAGCCCATTCTTTACAAGTGCTGGAACAACCTCTGGGATATCGCTACCCCCGTTTTCGTCGAAGGCCGCAGGGTGGGAAACCTCTTCATCGGCCAGTGCTTCTTGGAAGATGAAGAACCGGATATTGAAGTCTTCAAGAACCAGGCCAGAAAATACGGGTTCGATGAAAAGGAGTATCTCGATGCCTTGGCGGAGGTCCCGAGGATATCCCGGGAGAAGGCCGAATGGGCCATGGCCCTTTTCGTCAAGATCGCCGACCACGTCTCCGAACTGGGGGCCAGGAACCTCCAGCTGGCTCGGGCCCTGGAAATGAACAAAACCCTGCTGGAGAGCCTGGCCGCCAGCGAATCCCTTATGAGGATCGCCGGGGACTTGGTGGCCCTCGGGGGATGGCAGTACTACGTCGGGGAGGACCGTTTCTCCTACTCGGAAAAGGTGGCCGAGATCCATGAAGTGCCGATCGACTTTGAACCCACCCTTGAAGAAGTCATTGAGTTCTGCGCGCCCGAGTACCGGCGGAGGATCCGGAAGGTTTTCAAGAACTGCCTCAAGAAGGGCGACCCCTTCGACGAGGAGGTGCTGATCGTCACCGGGAGCGGCCGCCGGGTCTGGGTAAGGACCGTGGGGACGCCGATCCGTGACGAGGCGGGCAGGGTTACCCGCATCCACGGCGCCTTCCAGGATATAAGCGGCCGAAAGAAGGCCGAGGAGGCCCTGAGGCAGGGCGCGTCACAATTTCGGGCCTTTGTCGAGGGCGCGCCCGACGGCATATTCGTCCAGTTGAACGGAAGGATCGCTTTTTTCAATGAGACGGCCGGCCGCCTGCTGAAGGCCGGTTCGGTCCAGGAACTGCTGGGGCGGAAGGTGGTGGAGTTTTTCTCCCCCGGCCAGACCGAAACGATCCGCCGGCGGCTGAAAAGGCTGAACGAGGAGAAAAAATCCGTCCCTCCGCTGGAGACCCTGCTGCAATGCGAGGACGGCTCGGAAGTCCCCGTCGAAATATCGGCCGTGCCTTTTATCTACAACGGCGAAGCGGGTTCCCTCGCCTTTATCCGCGACATAACCCGACGGAAAAAGACCGAGGGGGCCCTGAGGCAGAGCGAGGAACGCTTCAGGAGCATCTTCGAGAACGCGACCATCGGCATCTACAGGACCACCCCCGGCGGCAGGGTCCTCATGGCGAACCCTGCGTTGGTGGCCATGCTCGGCTATTCCTCTTTCGAGGAACTGGCCTCGAGGAACCTCAACGAGGAAGGTTTTGAACCAGGGTACGCCAGGAGCCATTTCCAGGATAGGATTGACCGGGACGGGATGATAAGGGGCCTCGAGTCGGCCTGGACCAGGCGGGACGGCTTCGTGGTCTATGTCAGGGAAAGCGCCAGGGCGGTCAGGGACGACAACGGGGACGTGCTTTACTACGAGGGGACCGTGGAGGATATCACCGCCCAGAAGCTGGCCGAGGAAGGGTTGAGAAGGAAGAACGACCTCATCCGGATGGCCGGCGAACTGGCTTCCCTGGGCGGTTGGAGCGTGAGCCTGCCCGGTGGCCGCATCATCTGGACCGACGAGGCCGCCAGGATCCATGAGCAGCCTCCCGGTTTTTCGGCTACTTTGGAAGAGGTCATGAGTTTTTACGCTCCCGAATCGCGGGCCCAAATAGAAAAGGTTTACGAAGAGTGCATCGAAAACGGGACGCCCTACGACGAGGAGTTCAGGAAGATCACCGCCACCGGTCGGAGCATCTGGGTGCGGGAAATAGGGGAGGCCGTGAGGGATGATACCGGGAAGATCATCGGGGCCCAAGGTGCCTTCCAGGATATTACGGAGCGCCGCAGACTCGAGAGCGACTACGCTACCCTCTTCCGCGAAATGCTCGATGGCTTTTCCCTCAATGAGTTGATCTGCGATGCTGACGGCAAGCCCATAGACTTCCGTTTTATCGCCGTCAACCCCGCCTTCGAGAGGATAACCGGGCTCAAACCCGAAGAGATCAAGGGAAAAACCATCCTCGAGGTCCTCCCAGGCATCGAGGATCGCTGGATCCAGAGGTTCGGCCGGGTGGTGCTGACAGGGGAGCCCACCTCCTTCGAGGACTACGTCGCGCCCCTGGGGAAATACTTCGAAGTGAAGGTCTTTCGCACGGCCCGCGGGGAATTTGTCGTTATATCGGCCGATATCACCGAGAGGAAACGCACTGAAGAAAAGCTTCGGCACGCCCTGGAAACCACCATAGGGGTCCTCACCCAGACCGTTGAGCGCAGGGACCCCTACACCGCAGGCCACCAGAGGCGAGTAGGCATCCTGGCCGGAAGGATAGCCCAGGAAATGGGACTGGACCCGGAAGAGGTGGATCAGATCAGGATGTCAGGCTTTGTCCATGACCTGGGGAAGATATCCGTCCCGGCGGAGATCCTGAGCAAACCCGGCAGGCTTTCCGAACTGGAGATGGACCTTATCAGGGAGCACCCCGGCCATGGGAGGGATATCCTCCAGGACGTGGAAAGCAACTGGGACCTGGCCAAGATCGTATACCAGCATCACGAGCGCCTCGATGGTTCCGGGTACCCCCAGGGTCTGAAGGGCGACGAGATAAGCCTCGAGGCCAGGATACTGGCCGTCGCCGACGTAGTGGAGGCCATGGCCTCCTACCGGCCCTACCGGCCCGCCATCGGGATGGAGGAAGCCCTGGAGGAGATCGAGAACAATGCCGGTATCCTCTACGACCCCGAAGTGGTGAAGATATGCCTGGACCTCTTCAGAAAGAAGGGGTACCGGCTGGAGGATTGACCAGCAGGCCCCCCTTCTTTTATCCCTTTTTCAGTTCGAAGGGCCAGCCCGCAATGCCGCCCTCCAGGACGGATACCTTTTTGTAACCCAGCCTCTTGAGTATGGAATTGGCATCCCATCCGCGCACCGATATCTTGCAGAAGGCGATGATCTCCCTGTCCCTGGGGAGTTCCGCCCCCCGGTCCCACAACTGCCCCAGCGGGATGAGGGTGGTCTCGTAGGGAAGGGTACCCTGGGTCTTCACCTCGTCGGGAGAGCGGACGTCGAGAAGCACGGGGTTCTCGCCCTTTTTGATCTTCTCGGTCAGTTCCGAGGGGCTCCAGGAGACCATCAGGCCGTCTATCTTGTTCTTCAGGGTGTTGGCCGCATGGGTGACGGGGTCCAGCGCCGTCGAGTAGGGGGGAGCGTAGGCGATGTCGGCGTCGGCCAGTTCGTCGATGGTGAGGCCCCCCGCCGCGGCCGAGACGAGGATGTCGAGCCTCTTGTCGGCCCTGCCGGCGCCGAAAACCTGCGCGCCCAGGACCTTGCGGGTCTTCCTGTCGGCGACGATACGGACCTGGATAGCGGCGGAACCGGGCATGAAGTGAGGGGTGTCGGGATCGACGATGGTCACGGCCTCGGCATCGAAACCCTCCAGCCGGGCTTGTTCCCTTGTCAGGCCTGTCTTCCCTATGGTGTACTCGAAGGCCTTCATGATGGCCGTCCCCGCCACGCCCTTGAAGGTGGTCGGCAGCCCGGCGATATTGTCGGCTATTACGCGACCCTGGCGGTTCGCCACGGAACCCATGGGTTGCCAGACGGGTTTGCCGGTGAGGACGTTTTTCACCTCAACGCAGTCGCCGCCGGCGTAGATGTCGGGGTCGCTGGTGCGCATGTGATCATCGACGATGATCCCTCCACAGCTGCCCAGGGCCAGGCCGGCCTCCCTGGCGATCCCCACGTTGGGCCTGACGCCCACGGCCATGAGGACCATGTCGGCGGGGACCTCCCGTTTGTCGGTCTTCACGGCCTTTATCTCGCCGTTGCAGCCGGTGATCTCCAGGACCTTTTCGCCGCCGAAGAAGTTGATGCCCTTCTTCTCGAGAACAGCCCTGAGAAGATTGCCGAATTCCCGGTCCATCATCTGGGGCAGGGGCGTCTCGCAGAGGTCGACGATGGACACCTGGATACCCTGGTCATGGAGGGCTTCCACGACCTCCATCCCGATGAGGCCCGCCCCTATGACCACCGCGTTCCTGACCTTGCCGCTGTCGATGGCGGCGCGCATGGCGAGCGCGTCGGGCATGTTCCAGAGGGTGAAGATCCTGGGCAGATCGGAACCGGGAATAGGGGGTCTCAGGGGGCTGGCGCCGGTGGACAGGACGAGTTTGTCGTAGGGGAACTCCTTCTCTTCGCCGTTACGCAGGTCCAGGGCCGTGACGGTCTTGTTCCGCCTGTCGATCTTCGTGGCCAGGTGCTGGGTGTGTACGGTGACATGCTTGACCTTCCGGAAGAAGTTCTCGTCCCTGACCACTCCTATGGGGGTGGTCATGAGGTCCCGGTATTCCTTGACGACCCCGCCGACATAGTAGGGGAGGCCGCACCCCGCGTAACTGATGTATTCGCCTTTTTCAAGCACGGTGACGTCGGCTTCGGGGTCGACCCTCATGAGCCTGGCCGCCGCCTTGCCTCCACAGGCTACACCGCCGATGATGAGCACCTTTTTGCTCTTCATGATCCATCCCTCCCAGGGGACAAGATTTCTTTCACTCCTTGGCAGAAGAAACTGCCTGAAACCTCGGGATCTGGCGCAAGGTTATTATACCAAGGGGGAGTATGTCAAGACGGAATGAAGGCAAAGGATCAGCCCGAAAAGAAACGGAGAAACCAGGGTCTTTTCTTGCGCAGGGCTTTTCGTACCTGGGGGAGTTTTTTCCTGGCCTCTTCCTCCCCTGCCTTTATGAACTCGCCGGAGGAGAGGAATTCGCTCCAGTCGCTGTCGCTCATGTCGGGGCAGAGGCATACGTCGGCTTTTTCGATCTGCACTCTCGACATGTAGATCCCCCGGATGAGATCGCAGCGGCGCATGATATTTATCATGCTGGGGTCCTCGAGGCTGGACATGGTGGCGGGGTCCACCGAAACGGCTATCACCACGTCGGCGCCCATCTTCAGGGCGGAATCCACGGGCACGGGCTCGCTCACTCCGCCGTCGGTGATGAGTCTCTTGCCATCCTCCTCAGGGGGAAGATAGCCCGGGATCAGGGCGCTCCTCCGGACAGCCTTCCTGATGCTTCCCTCCCGGATCAGGATCGTGCTCCCGGAGTTGAGGTCCGTCGCCACGGCGCCAAAGGGGATCTTCGTATCCTGGATGTCGCCGCGATCCAGTAGTTCTTTCAGGGCCTTGTCCAGGAATTCGGGTTTCATTATCCCCGGCCGTCTACCCATGGAGCTCATGTAGATCCTCTGGGCTATGGTCCTGGCGAACTTCTGCAGCAGGTGGGAATCCTGGTCGGCATCGGCGGCTATGTACTTCATGCCGAAGGAGTCGTAATCCATGTCCTCGATGAAGCGTTCGTACCTTTCGATCACCGCCGAGGCATCGGGGTTCTGGGCATACATGGCGCCCACGATGGCTCCCATGGACGTTCCGGCTATCAGGTCTATGGGGATCCTTTCCTCTTCCAGCACCTTGAGGACCCCGAAGTGGGCGGCTCCCCTGGCGCCTCCTCCTCCCAGGGCCAACCCGATCCTGGTCAAAGCAGCCACCTCCCCGCTTCCATTATATCCCCCTTCGCTGGAAGGGGCGACTCCACGACGGACCTTATGGTAATGCCTGCGAAAGGGGGATGGCGGGGGGGGTTTAGGGCTAGTGTCGAGGCAAGCCTTCACCGGCGACGGAAATGGCTTCCCATGGGCGTTCAGGGTACGACCTTCACGGGGTGCACGGCTGGTGGCGACGTCGCCTCGGCGAGGGGGTTCCTGAGGGGGACCCTCGCGGCCCCGGCAAAGGGGAACATCTGATCGAGGGAGACCAGGAGGAACCCTCTTGCCCTCAGCCCTTCCACTATCACCGGCAGCGCCTCCATGGTCCACTCCATCCCTCCGTGGAGGAGTATGATCGACCCGGGCCGGGTGGCCTTGACGACCGAGGCCGCTATCCGGCCAGGCGACCTCTGGACCATGTCCCTGCCGGTCACGTCCCAGAGCACCGTGGTGAGGCCCAGTTCCTGGACGACCGCCAGGGCTTGCCCATCCCATTTGCCTCCCGGCGGCCGGAAGAACCGGGGTCGTATCCCCGTGATGGCCTCGATGGCCTGGCTGCAGTAGATAAGTTCCTGGAAAAGGGTCTCATGGTCCAATTGGGTGATGTTCCTGTGGGACCAGGAGTGATTTGCCACGGTGTGTCCCCTCGAGGCGAGGTC
>ERZ795049.6049-NODE-6049-length-10814-cov-10.441305_pt1 | contig 10814 bp, 1 predicted proteins | sample MGYA00375133_ERZ795049 | MGnify/ENA primary metagenome ERZ795049 (study PRJEB30178, sample SAMN05720147) | activated sludge metagenome | isolation source: anaerobic digester from wastewater treatment plant | place: Japan | collected 2015-04-20 ...
CAATGGAACCCTGAAACGCATGACCTTCGCACTCCCCTGTCACTAACCGATTACGCGTTTTTTCTTTTTACGAGGCTCTTGCAAACCTCCTTGTTTACGAGTGTGGCACGGGCATCCTGCCCGTGTTTGCCCCATGGGCGGGACGCCCATGCCACGGGGGCGTGGCACGGGCATCCTGCCCGTGTTTGCCTCATGGGCGGGACGCCCATGCCACGGGGGCGTGGCACGGGCATCTTGCCCGTGTTTGCCTCATGGGCGGGACGCCCATGCCACGAGAAGTTTTTGCAAGAGTCTCACAAGCCACAAAAATCGGGTAAAACCTGTTTGATTTTACCTCCCTGTTTGATATATTTGTTGCGTCGTGTTAAGCCCCACTCTCTTCGAGTGCAAAGGGCGGGGCTGAGCACAGGGGGGATGAGATGGGCGCGAAGCCTCGAGGAAAAGCGATAAAGGCAAGCGACCGGTCAGCGTGTCGCCGGAAGATCATGTTGGTCGACAGCCATCCGGTGGTCGGGTATGGCTTAAGGATGTTATTTCAATCGACGGACGATCTGGAATTGGCGGGTCAGGCGACCAGTGTCGCCGATGCCATGGTGCTGCTCAAAGCCGGCATACCCGACCTTGCTGTGCTGGGCTTGTCGTTGCCCGGATCGGACGGGATCGAACTTCTGAAGAACCTCCAGATCAGCCATCCCTGTCTGCCGGTCCTCGTGTTCTCAATGTACGACGAAAACGACTTTGCCAGACATGTGCTTCAGGCCGGTGCCAAGGGATATGTGATGAAGCGCGAGTCCTGCGATGAGGTGCTGCTCGCGATCCGATGTGTGTTGGCCGGTGGCGTTTTTATCAGCCCCAGCCTGACTGAGCGCCTGGTTGCCTCGCTTGTGCCCGGCACCGCGCCGGAAGAAAAGGGCGGCGTTGACGTGCTGAACTGCCGTGAGTTGCAGGTGTACAGCATGATCGGCAACGGCATGACCACGCAGAAGATCGCCAAGCAACTCAATCTCAGCCCGAAAACCGTGCAGACCTACCGCGAACACATCAAACAAAAAATGGGGTTGCGCACGGCCACCGAGTTGGTTCATTCCGCCACGCTCTGGATCAGGAACCAGTGTGAAGGCTGAGAGGTCGGCAAAGGCTCAGTAAATTGCTTACAAACAATAAGATTAAAACCTATATGTTTGTAGTATCTTAAAGCAATAAAAATTCAGCTTTCCGCGAATTGCGCAACAGGCGGCCCCTATGCTCAAATACTACGCGTGGGGCGTATTGTCTCTTGCACGGACCATAACATCGTCGTGCTGGCTTAATAGTCGGCGTCGAGTAGCCGTGTGAACAGTACGTCCCTGGACACGTGCGTATACGTCTAACAAGGACAAAGCTATGAAGACACGGCGAATTGGGATCAGTAGGGGATTCATGCGTTTTATGGCGGCTATCGCCGCAACGGTGCTGGGGGTTGCGGCCGCCAACGCGGCGGTGGCGTTGAGCGGTGCCGGTACGGAAGCCAGTCCGTATCTCATCACGAGTTTGGCTGACCTCGTGACCTTCCGCGATTGGGTGAATGCCGGCAACAACTGCGCCGGCGAATTCTTCCAACTCACGACGGACATCGACATGGCCGACGTGAATTGGACGCCGATCGATGATGGTTCCGACTATGTCGGTGGCTTTGCCGGAACGTTTGATGGTGGAGGCCATGCGATCGCGAATCTTGTCATTGAAGCCACGGCCAATTATAAAGCTTTGTTTGGCTTGGTGTCCGGCACGATCGAGAATCTCACGATCGCGAACTCTCATGTGTCCGGTGCGAAGAGTGGCCTCGCCCTGTTCTCGGTCAGGGCCACAGGCGACTTCACGATGCGCAACTGCCACGCGGTCAATTCCTCTGTTTCGGCCTACGGCAGCAGCGGCCTGATGGTATGCTACGTGAGCCAAGCCAGCACGGTGACCTTTGAGAACTGCGACACGGACGGTGGCAGCTTCGCAAAGCTGGACTTCGGGTATCAGATCGCTGGCATTGTCGGTCAGGTATCCTCCACGGATTCCATCACCTTTTCCGGCTGCACGAACAACGCGGCCATCAGCGGTGCCGGTTCTGTTGGCGGCATCGTCGGGCAGTTGGGTTCGGCGGCCAAAACCGCTGTGTTCACGGGATGCGCCAACGCGGGCGCGATCACCGTCGTCTTGGGGGGGAGCCCTGTGAGATATGCCGGCGGCTTCGTGGGTTACAAGAACATGGGCGGCGGCGTGACAGGCCTGTCGATGACCTTCACCGACTGCCACAACTCCGGCGCCGTCGTTGGCGGCGAAGCGGGTGCCCAGCTTGGAGGCTTTGTCGGTTTTTCGAACGGGACGGATGCCTCCTTCACCCGTTGCGTCAACAGCGGCGCCATCGGCGATGCTACATATCTAGCTGCTCGATCGGCTGGTTTTATCGCTTGGGAAAACTCTACGGCGGATGCCATCCGGTTTGAGGATTGTGCCAACACCGGCGCGCTCTCCGGCACGAGCACCGGTGCCTTCGGTGTTACCATGCCGACGACGATCACCCTCGTCGGCTCCGCGACCGTGAACAACGCCTTGACAACCCTCTTCACCGGAAAGAATAACGAGACCTATGCCAAAGCGTTTATCGCGGGGGCTGCCACGACAATCTACTTCGCCAATCTCGCCGATGCCGTCGACGCCGCTGAGGGCGTCGACATCGTCACGCTCCTTGCGGATGATCTCACCGCAGAGCTTGCTGCTGGCCAGTCGGTCACCATCGATGACAACGGCCACACAGGACTCTCCATCACCACCGTCGACGGCTACCAAGTGTTTCAGACTGCGGGAACCTATTCCTCGTTTCCGAACGTACCGACTGCGGTGTGGGTCGACGACGACTTCACGGCGGGCTCCTGCGGCGGGCACATCTGGGGCTACGATGCCTTTGCTGTCATTCAGGACGGCGTGGATGCCGTCGCCGATGGCGGCACGGTCAACATCGCGGCGGGGACGTATGTCGAGAACGTGTATGTTGATAAGGATCTCGACATCATCGGCGCCGGTGCGGCGGCGACGATCGTCGATGGCGGCGCGGCCGACAGTGTCTTCTTCGTGGACGGCGACATCAACGTCTTGATCGAGGGTTTGACGATCCAGAATGGAGCGGCGGAGACCGGCGGCGGCATCTACGTGCAGGCGGATATCGAGATGAACTCCGGTCTTGCCGTCTATGACTGCGTGTTCACGAACAACGTGGCGACGACCGGCAATGGCGGCGCCGTCGCGAACCTCGGGCTTGAAGAGGTGGTCGTTCTCGACGGTTGCACCTTCACCGGTAACACGGCGGTCAATCAGGGCGGCGCGGTCGCCATCCTTGGTGGCGATCTGGCCATGGCGAACTGCACGGTCAGCGGCAACAATGCCAAGAATGGCGGCGGCCTCGCCTTCAACTCCGATACGATCATCGACCTGCAGCACATCACGGTCACGCTCAACACCGCAACAGGCGTTGCATCTTCAAAAGGTGGCGGCTTGTACCCGAATGGTGCGTTGGGATCGGTCTCCAACAGCATCTTCTGCGGTAACACCGACCAGTTCGCCGGCACGGCCACCGACAACGTCAACGGCACGATCCCCGGCGGAGCGCAAAACCTCATTAACGAGGACGCGATGCTCGGCGCCCTCGCCGACAATGGCGGGCCGACGCCGACCCACGCCCTGCTGACCGGCAGCCCGGCCATCAACGGCGGCGTGGCCGGCACCGTGACCTACGACCAGCGCGGCGTGCCGCGCGATCAGGGCAACGCCCCCGACATCGGCGCGTACGAGACGGTGCGCATTGTTTACGTCGACGACGACTGGACCGGTCCCGAGAACGTGGTCGGACACGCCTGGGGTCAGGATGCCTTCTCGACATTGACTACCGCCTTGGCCGCAGTTCCCGATGGCGGCGTGGTGCATGTGGCAGCGGGCACCTACGAGGAGATCATCACCGTCAATAAGCGCGTGAGCGTGATCGGCGCGGGCAGCGGCACTGACGGCACGATTCTGACTGCCGCTTCGAGCGGCGACACGACGGTTGGCGTGGTCAACCTGACGGCCTCCGGCCTTTCGGATGAGGTGCCGATCCTTCTGAAAGACCTTCGCATTCAGCCCGTCCATCGCGCCGGCATTTCGGTCGGAGAGTTCGGGAAGGCAACTGGCACGACCGTCGAGTATGTGAAACTCGACAACGTGAAGGTCTATGGCACGAACACCGGGGCGGCGACGGAGCAGGAGCGCGGGCTGTATGTCGATAACACGTCGACGCTGCGGCACCTCGTGGTGACGGACTGCGCGTTCGATAATCTGACCTACGGCTGGTACTTTCAGAAAAAGGTCAGCGCCGATACCAGCACGGTGCAAGATGTGACGGTTTCGAACACGAGTTTCAGCCATAACAATCACAAGGGCATCTATGCCGAGAAGCTGTCGGACGCGACCTTCACGGGCTGCACGATAGCCGATAACGGGTTCAACGGCTCTGTGCTTCCCGACTACTTTGCTCCGTGGATGTGCGGTGTCGATCTGAACCTGAAGGCTGGAACCTATACGAGTTTTACCTTTGACAGTTGCGCGATCACCGGCAACGCGCTCGGCGGTGCCAAGGAAGGTGTCGGCATCACGATTAAAGCGCGCGACGACGGGGGGTATGCGACGTTCCCTGCTGCATGCGCTGATGTGTTGATTACCGGTTGCACGATCACCGGCAATGAACGCGGCGTCCGCATCGGCGAGCCTGGAAAGTCAAATGAGGGTCCGACGGGTGTCGTGCTCGAAAACAACGTTATCGCGGACAACGTCAAAACCTACGCTGGAACCGACGGGTCGGCATACGGCGGCGTGATCAATGTTTCCCAGACGCAGGTTGATGCCAACGGCAACTACTGGGGCGAGACAACGCCCAACATGGCCGAGCATATCGCCGGCGATGTGACGGTCGACAACTACTACGCAGCGTACGACGACGGGACCGGCGCGTTCAGCGACCTCCGCTACCTCACCGTCTATGTTGACGACAGTTTCGACGCCGAAGACGCGACCCACTTCAAGACGCTGGCCGGGGCGGTTGCCGCCGTCGCGCCGGGCGGCACGATCCATGTCGCCGCCGGGACCTATGAGGAGTCCGTCACGCTGGAGAAACCTGTGAGCCTTATCGGCCCCGCGACCGGCGAAAAGCCTCTCGTCGTCGGCATGATCACCGCCACGCACACCACTGGCTGGACGACGCGCATCAAGAACATCAACTTCAAGGCCAATGCGACCGACACGAACAACCTCAAGCTCGTAGGGGTCAAGAACCTCACGGTCAAGGGCTGCGATTTCGACGCCGACGGGCGTTTCATGACATCGCCGCGAGTGGTGGCGGTCCAGTTGGACGGCACCTGCCAGAACATCACGTTCGATACCTGCACCTTCCACGATGGCTACTACGTCACGATCCAGGGCCGGGCGGACAACCTGCTGGTCAAGGACTCTGACATCGCCAATTGCAAGAGCGGCATCAACATACAATCTGCCTATGGCGCGGGTTTGACCGTGACCAACACCGACATCAGCGTGGTGGCGCAGGGCACGGGCAACGACACCTACTGCGTGCGCTTTGGCAGCGAGAGCGGCACGGCGCAGAATATGAGCATCACCGGCGGTACCCTCACGGTCGACACGAATGGTCTGACGCCCGATGCCGGCACCTACTTCCATGCGATTGTCGTGCGCGAGGCGGCTACCGGCACGCTGACGGTCAGCGACGCGACGATCAACGGCGAAATCGCCAACCTCTCCGCCACGCCGCTGAACGGTGTGGATAACCTGTACTACGTCGTCTACGTCGACGATGACTACACTGCCGCGACCAGCGGCTGGGGCCAGTACGCCTTCGCGAGCATCCAGGATGCGATCAATGCCGTGCAGTCAGGTGGCAAGGTTGCCGTCGCCACCGGCACCTACATGCAGAGCGTGACCGTCAATAAGTCGCTCGATCTCATCGCAGTCGGCGCAGCCACAATCGTTGGTGCCGCTACGGATGCCGTGACCATCGCAGCCGACAACGTGGACATCACGGGATTCACGATCCAGAATCCGAACGGGCTGCATGGCATCTATGCCCTGAACCACAACCACCTGATGGTCAGCGGCAATATCATCGAGAATATCGGCGCCGGAGTCGCCACGCCAAGTTCCGTGCCGTGCGGCGTCATGATCTACTCGACCAGCGCGGCTGTAGGCGATGTCGTGTTGACGGACAATATCATCCGCGGCATCAAGAGCAACGGCAACAAGAAGAGTGCCAACGGCATCTGGGTTGGCGATTCGACCGGGAATTTTGACATCACGGGTTTGGTGGTTCAAGATAACGTGATCTCCAACATCGTGTCCGCACCCCCGACCTTTGCGGGCGGCGGACGCGGCGCTTACGGCATCATCATCAACCACGCGAGTACCGGCGCGGGCCAGACAGTCGCACCGCTGATCAAAGATAACCTGATCACCGATCTGGACGGTGTCTGGGCCCATGCTATCGGTCTCGAAGGCAACACGCCCGGAGCCGTGGTGCAGGGGAACACCATCGCCCGGATCATCGACCACAAGTCGCCGACCGAGCCCGATGCTGTCGGCATCATGGTCGAGGACAATCTCGCCGCAGCGGGCGTCTTGATCGTGAGCAACCGCTTCTCCGAAGTTCTGGTCGGCGTCCGGAACGACATGGCGGCTTCCGTTACGGCCAACGCCAACTACTGGGGCTCGGCGACGCCTGACATCGATTCTTTGATCCTCGGGAATGTAGTGGCTGAAAGCTTCTACGCCGATGAAGCGTTGACCGATCTCCGTTATTACGTCGTCCATGTCGACGACAGCTTCGGCACTGAATCGGGCAATCGGTTCAAGACCATCCAGGGCGGCGTGGACGCGGTGTCTGTTTATGGCACGGTGAACGTTGCGGCAGGCTCGTACGATGGTGCGACACTCACGAAGTCGGTGAAACTGCGCGGCGCCAACGCGGGCGTGGCCGGATACGGAACGCGCGCCGACGAAGCGGTCATTACCTCGGTCATCAATATGACCGGCAAAGACACGACGGTCATGATCGACGGTTTCAAGTTCAATGTCACGCCGCATCTTATGCTCGGCGCGAACAATGCGGAGAGCAAGCAGACGGCCGACTGGACCTTTCAGAACAACCTCGTCGAGGCGTCGGGCGCAATCTACAGCGATACCGGTTACGACAATCTCAACTGGCGCGACGTGGTGGTGACCCGCAACCGGTTCGCCAATATGGACTCGAACGCGGTGAGCATGTTCAACGTCAGGAGCCTGACGGCGACGGACAATCAGTTCGACACGTTGCTCGGCACTGGTCATAACGCCTTGGTCTTCCAGAACGGCGGCTCGTTGACCGTAGCGGGCAACTCCTTCTCGAACATCGGTTGGAACGCCGTGCAGTTGGTGGGTGCGACGAATGTCACGATCACCAACAACATTTGCAGCGACTTGGGCGCGGAAGCTTTCAAACTGGGCGGCCCCATTGAGAACGGTGTCTGCTCGTATAACACCATCATCCGCGCCAACACGACCGGTGAGCAAGATGTGGGGGGTATCCGTATCCGCGTGGCAGCGGGGCAACCGTACAACGTCGAGATCATCGGCAACTATATCGAGAACAGCTTCAACGGCATAGCCGTGCGGGACGGCGACGTTCTTGCTGGTACGGCGATTACCGTTGCTCAGAACACGCTTGTCGATAACAGCAAGGCCGGCATCTACAACGGCGGTACAGCCGCATTGGCGGTTTCCGCCAACTATTGGGGCACGGAGTTCGGACCGTCGGGTGACGGTTTCTTCGGTACCGGCGACGCGATCATCGGGCCGGTGGCCATCGAAAGCTACTATACCGATGCGGCGCTCACCACGCTCCATTTCTACGACCTCTACGTGGATGACAGCTTCGCGGACGACGATCTGGACAGCAATCACTTCCGGACGATCCAGGCGGCGTACGCTGCGGCGAATCCCGGCGACACGATCCACGTGGCGGCAGGTACCTATGTACAAACGGGCACGTTGACGCTCGCCAAGCCGGGGCTTACCCTGACGGGCGCCTCGCGCGCCGACGTCTTCATTGACGTCTCGGCGTGCGGTGCCGCTTGGGGCATCCATGTGAAGGCCGACGACGTGACGCTCGAACACTTCACGGTCATTCCGGAAAATGAGACGGGTGGCGGCTATCCGATCCATGCCGCGCCCGAGCCGGTGTCGAGCGGTGTCTCGATTGCGAATCTCGTTCTGCGCGACATCGCCATCAGCGGTTCCTATCGTACGGCTTTCGATCTGCACGCGGTCAACGGGGCGACGCTGGACGGACTCACCGCTTTGAACACCTCCCGCGGCAACGGCATCCAGATCACGGGCTGCACGGAGGTGACGCTCACGGGCTGTACCACGAGCGGAAACGCGTGGGGCGGTGTTGCGTTGTACAACTCCACGTATGCAGCGAGCAGTTGCGCCAACGTGACGGCCGATCTTGCGGACAATAACTTCGGCGAGGTCCAAGCGATTTACGTTCAGGATCCCGGAGTCACCGGACTTAACATCACAGGGTATTCCTATGTGATCGCCTCAAGCGCCACCACGACGTATGCCGACGGCGACGTCAACGAGGCCATTGCGCTGGCGCTGTTTTATGACAGCCAGGGCTCCACGGCGACTTCGGTCACAGATGCAGGCGGCAATCCGGTCCCGTACGACGGAGAAACCGGTACGACGATCGTCTATGTGGACGACGATTGGGCCGGGACCGTTTCCGGTGCGGGCGTCCAGAAGCCCGGTGCGCCTGCCGGCACCTACCTGTGGTTCGGCCACAACGCCTTTGCGACGATCCAGAGTGCGGTCGTCGGCGTGGCCGAAAGCGGCACGGTGCACATCGCCAACGGTCTCTACCTCGACTCAAATACGACGCTCGACAAGGCGATGACTCTCGTCGGCCAGTCGCGCGACGGCGTGGTTGTCGCCCCTGCGGCGGAAGACGAGAATCTGACAGACGGCGGCTTCACGGGTGTCTCTCAGCATGGTTTTGTAATCGCCTCCAGCGACGTGACGGTGACCAACCTGACCATCGACGGCAAGGCCAATGTCGCGTTGACGGCAGGCAAGTGCAACTTCCGCGCGGGCGTCATCGCCAACAGCGATGTCCACAGCAACGTCGTTCTTGCGGATCTGACGATTCGCAATACCTGGCTCTACGGGATCTACGTGCGGACTGCAACGGTCGGACAGGGAGGCACCGGAAATGCAATCCTGAACTGCCGGATCGAGGACATGGGCTACAATGCCTACCCGAGCTATGGCATCTTCAGTTCCTACACAGGCGAGATCGCCGGAAATGTGATTACGAACGCCGGTTATCGAGGCATTTGTCTCTACAACGCCAACGTTGACGTCTACGACAATACCATTTGGACGCGTGACTACGATCCTGTCGAAGGCTCTGAAGGCATCTGCATCTACGGCGATACGACCGGTGTCCTGGTACCGTCGCCGGTGGCGCATGTTTATCGCAACACAATCTATCTTCTGAATGAAACGGTAAAGGGCGTCGGCATGAACGTGCTGTACGGCACATCCAACACGTTCATCGGCGGAGATACGCTCGAAGACGGCAATGTCATTTACCTGAATGGCGGTTCTGCCGCCGATCACGGCATCGAGTGCTGGTGGACCAAGACTGGGCAGCCGCTGATTCAAAACAACACGGTGTATGCTGACGGCGATGACAGCGCGGTATGGATGTTTGCCAACCGCTCAAAAACAGCTCCCGTGGATGGGGCTGCACCGATCTTCAAGGGCAATCATTTTTACGCCACAAACAGCGACGGAACTTTACCGGGCCGAGGAACGGGCATTTTCATGACTGAAGACATGGCGTTCTTCAACGATGGGATGGATGCTGCATGTTACGCGATCCTCAAAGGCAATCTGGTCGACGGCTTCGCCCGCGGCATCGACCTCTACCGCAGCGGCAACGGGCCCGAGGACTACGATGATCGCGAGCATACGGTGCAGGCGGTGATCGGCGGTGCTAATCCTGCGGACGCGAACACGATCCAGAACTGCGGCGTCGGCGTGCGACTCTTCGTACATCCCGATGCCTATGACGGCTCGGAGGCAAAGGTCTGCGATGCCTCGATCCTCGGTAATACGACGACATTTGCCGGGAACGAGATCGCTATCCTGCTCGACGGCGGGACTGCATCTGTCACGCAGAACAGCCTGTATGACAACGGAGTCGCCATCAAAGCGATCAACGGCGGGTCATTGACCGCGCTATACGGTAATACGTTTGAGGGCGGTGAAACGCGCGACGACAACGACACCGATCTGTTAATCGCGGCCACAGCGGGCACCATCAATCTGGGGGCTGGCAACGCCTTCGCCGGCGATGTGAACTACATCGACAATCACTCGACGCAGTCCTTCGACCTCACGGCGAACAACACGACGTTTGACCAGGCAAGTCCCTATGCGATCGAGAATCTGGTTTATCACAAGGTGGACAATGCGGCCCTCGGCCTGGTGCGGACGGCTGCAGGTGCAATCTATGTCACCCAGGAGAGCGGCAGCATCCAGCGCGGTATCGATGCGGCGACGGCCGGTGAAACGGTCTATGTGGGAGCGGGGACGTTCGTGGAAAATCTCACGATCTCCAAGAAGCTCTCGCTGGTTGGCAGTGGAAACGGCGCAGATCCTCTGGTCAACACCATTGTGGCGGGAGGCGCGGCATCCGCCGT
>ERZ795049.6050-NODE-6050-length-10811-cov-7.343808_pt1 | contig 10811 bp, 9 predicted proteins | sample MGYA00375133_ERZ795049 | MGnify/ENA primary metagenome ERZ795049 (study PRJEB30178, sample SAMN05720147) | activated sludge metagenome | isolation source: anaerobic digester from wastewater treatment plant | place: Japan | collected 2015-04-20 ...
TTGGAGCCGACCCTATCCTGGCCGGAAAACCGGCAAATAAAGTAAGTGCCGATGATATTTTTTCCTTGATTCAAAAAGCGCGGGAGGCCGGAAAAGAAAGAACGGCGGGCGTCTTGCGGTCAACAATCAACGCCGCTTACAATTGTGCGCGGAAACGGTTCGATACCGCAATACCCAGTGAATTTAAAAATTTCAACATTGAGAATAATCCTGTTGATCCGATTTCCACAATTCCCGTCAAGGCTGGAAACCGGACATTAAGCAAGGATGAATTGAAAAGCTACATTGCGGCTTTAGGTGATACTACTCTTGACATGGCGTTGAAGCTGGCCTTATATTCCGGCGGACAGCGTATGGCGATGATATTGAGGGCAGAAATTACTGATTGGAATGAAGACACAAAAATACTCCGATTGCTTGATCCAAAGGGGAAACGCCGGACACCGCGCGAACATCTTTTACCACTTGGCCCCGTCGCATCGTTTGTCGTTGGGGAACTTGTTAAACGGGCAAAAGCAAAAGATACCGTCCTACTCTTCCCTTCACGAACAAATAGAAGCCCCATACATGATTCCATGATGGGACCACGTGTTACCGAAATCGCCTTAGCAATGGGCGTAGATCAGTTTGACCTACGTGACATCCGGCGGACAGTGGAGACCATGCTGGCCGGTATGAACGTGAGCCGCGACATAAGGGCGCAGTTATTAAGCCACGGCCTTTCCGGCGTCCAATCTGTACATTATGACCGCTATGATTACTTAAAGGAAAAGCACGAGGCATTAATAAAATGGGAAGTCTATATTAAACCTAAAACGACGTTGAGCGGTTAAATTGGTACCGGTAGCAATTTAGTTGATCAACTGCCGTTTTTAGGATTATAGACTGGGAGAGAGAAAACAGAAAAGGTGACCTCCAAGAAAGCACCAGTTTTGCCACCACAAACTCAACGGTTCTTGGCCATCGGAAGGGTGTACTGGTGACGGATGAGGGTAATCTCACAAGCACCGGTGATAATTTATCCCAACCTTTACTTGATTTGACAGACAGTGTCTAATTAAGTCTTGTTTTGACAACCGTTTCACCTACAAAGTGTGAAAAGCGAAACGTCATTTTGGCACAATATTACGGATCGAAAGCTTGTAACACCTTGATCAACCAGAACGGCCCAACAGGGTTGCGATCATGTTACGACTCTATCGATAAAGTGACTCAAGCTGCCGCTTCTGCTGTTCGTGAAGTCTTTTCTGGTTTTGGTTCTTTCTTTTTTCATCTGTCACAGAAGAAGGCTTATATACTTCATCATTTGGGGATAGTTTCCTATCATCCGTCTTTGTGGCAGGTTGCTCCGATGTTTGTCGGTTATCAATTTCTGACGATGATGAAGAGTGCCGGGCTATTTGATAGTTGGCATCTACAGGCTGCATGGTATCTTCATCATCACCTTGAGATGGTTGCCGATCATTCACAACGGTGGCAGGTTGCCCCGATACTGGTCGGTTGTCAATTCCTGGCGATGTTGCAGATTGCCGGTCTATTTGATAGTTGGCATCTGGAGATCGTGGTGCAGATTGCTCAGTGATCAACGGATTGGCATCCTGCACGGCCATTTCTTCACTTTTTGTTAAATTTGCAATGGATGAAATTATATACACAACGCAAACAATAATAATGGGTAACGATAGGATATGAACCCAATACCTGTTCCATATCCCTTCAGAAACTTTCGGCGAATCAATCAGTTTGCCACAATGTATACATTTGATTGCCTGGTTCGGAATCTCTTTGGAACAATTAGGACATTTTTTCATTGTTAATCCTTAAATCAGAACATACCACTTGTTTTATTCTTGCTCGCAACCGCCTTCTGACGGTATTTTTCTCCGTTACTTGATTATCAGATTTTCAACAGTTATGTTCCCGTCTTTGATGGTTAATGAACCGTCAATGGTTGTGTAGCCGGTATTCGTGTCATTATTATAGTCGCAGTTATAGCCGCCCTTTATGGTTGTTATGATGTTTTGGCCGAACATGCCGAACAATACGTCTTCCGTGAATAAATATTCCTGGAGCTTGATAGTACTGCCCATAGCTGCATTATTGTAGGCATCCTCAATGCTATAGTAATCAGTATAATTAGCACCGTCCACCACCCTCGCCGGGCGGTTGGCGCAGGGAGGATTGGCCGGATCGTATTCATCGGCGCCGATATCTACAGTACCACCAAAAGGTCGGGAAACGCCGTCAGTATCGAGAAGAGGAGAACCGCCCGGAGGGGTGAGCGTGCCCTCGCCAATACAAGGGGAGCCGGTGCGCAGGTGGTAGTTATCATTCTCTTCGTCTACAAACAGCGGATCTGTATTTATGTTATTTAAGCCTGAACCTTCAGACCAAGAATCGCCTCTTAGAGTATCTAGGTCATTGTAGTCTTGGGAGGTGTATACGCTGCAAGTGTAACGTCTTTTAAGATGGACATCATCGCTGCCGTCATATGTTTTTTCCAAGTTACCCCAGATGATATTGTTATACACGCTAACCGTCGTGCAGACATCTCCTCCAGTGTCAATAAACGCTCCCCCGCCCGAGCCTGGTTCCAAAAGAGAGTTCCCGGTAATAGTATTATTTGTAAGATATACTTGTCCAGCTGATTCAAGGTGACTATAAACCTCAACGTATACGCCACCACCCTGGAATTCAGCCTCGTTACCAGCGATTATATTAGTATACAGTTGAACGTCGCCTGCCTTCCCGGCCGTCGAACGGGACAAAGCGTATATTCCCCCGCCTTTTGGCTGATCATTATTAGACGTGCTATTTCCTATAATAGTGTTATTTCTAAAGAGAATAGATCCTGCCTGCCCACTACTTGAAGTACCTGTGCTAGTAGAGGCATAAGCTCCGCCGCCTTTTTCAGCACCGGAATTTTCGGAAATAACATTATCGGTAATGCTTACGTCTCCTGTCGTCCCCTCCTCTGATACAGAACTGGCATACAACCCGGCACCGGAGTTATAGCGCCCGTTGATAGTGTTTTCTGTAATGATGCAGTTGCTTATATTAACGTTGCCGGACGCTCTATTATCTGGTGAATCAGCATATGCATATAGTCCGGCGCCGCTACCAAGAAGAAGTTCATCCGTATAGCCATTTTTTATAGTAACACCTTCAACAGTGATATCGCCAATCTCATTCTTTATAGAGAGCACTCTGCCGCTTCCGCCACCATCCAAAATGGTATTGGTAGGGTCAGGATCGCGATTTATACACAGAAAGGCGTAGCCGCCCCTGATAGTGATGTTTTTACCCTCTGTTGATTCATATTCAAAATTTCCGACGTATGTCCCGCCAAAGGTGAAGCTCCCCTGAATAACCTTGATGACAGAATCATCTCCATCTGTCGCCGCAAGGTTCAGCTTCTCTTGCAGTGCCGCTGCGCTACCTACACAATACACCTCTAGCGCCCAAGCACTTAACGCAAAAAACAGGCAAGAAGCCACGCAACAAACAATAACCAATAATAGCTTTTTCATTATTCCTTCCTTTATCCCAGATTTTGGTTGTCTAACTTTGCACCCAGCCTTTTCAGACGGTTCACCTTTTTCAAGCCTTTGTTAGTAAACTACCACCGACCTTGTCGGTGGCCTTATAAAAGACGACAACTCCTGACAATGTCATCCGCTGTCGTCCTTCCATAGCCTGAGCTGTTCTTCGCGAATTTGCTCCTCTGCTTGCTCTTTCACATAATTCTGTATCACGGTGCTATTGATACCCACAGTGCTTACAAAATATCCACGTGCCCATATGTGCATCCCCCAATACTTCTTTCCTAATTCCGGAAACTCATCACGCAGGCGCTCGGCACTTTTACCCTTGAGTATCTTCATCACCTGGGACGGAGAATACTTCGGCGGCACGGATAAATACATGTGTACATGATCCGAACATATCGCACCTTCTATGATCATGATGTCCAGCCACTCGCATAACTCCACCAGAATCTCTTTTAATCGCGGCTTGATCTCCTGCACCAAGACATGGTATCGATATTTCGGAACCCAAACAAAGTGATACTCACAACGATATTTCGCATGGGAAGACCTGTTGTAACCCTTCATATCCACTTCCTCCTCTGTTCAGGTTACAGCAAAAACCCATGCTCATCAACTACGTTGATTCGCTAAATGTGTGGGGCCTTCGCCCCCACGCCCCACCCCTGACGATGTCAGGGGATTTGCTATGATTAAACCAAATTTCAGTTTGAAAGTCAAACCGTCGAAAGGCCGCGAATTGCCTCAAATAAAACGTTACCGAAGGGTCTTGTAAAGAGGATACGTTGACTCATAAACCGATGTTACCGAAGATAAGTTCGGAAACGGAGGTTGAACGATGAGTCCTCAGGCGAAGGAAGAGTATTTTGAAGTTCTTTATAAGCGGTATAAAGAAGCATCTCGTAAAGAAAAAACGGTTATCATTAGTGAATGTTGCGCTGTTTGTGGTTGCCACCGGAAACATGCGATCCGGCGGTTAAGAGGGCATAAACGGTTTACAAAGCCAAAGGCTAAGAAAAGAGGAAAGCCTTCTGTTTACAATAAAGAAGCCGTTATCCGGCCGCTGAAACAGATCTGGCTGGCGGCCAATCTTCCCTGTTCCAAAAGACTCAAAGCCATTTTACCCCTGTGGCTGCCCAAATACAGTGAACATTACGGCCAACTGGCAAAAGATGTGACCCATGCTCTTTTGACGATATCACCGGCCACGATTGACCGGCTTCTCAAACCAGCCCGTATACAGTATCGAGGAAGAGGAAAATCTACAACCAAACCGGGAACGCTGCTGCGAAAGCAAATCCCTATCAACACCAACCAGTGGGAGACATTCCGCCCAGGGTATCTGGAAGCCGACACGGTTGCCCATTGCGGTGATTCTCTTTTAGGAATGTTTGCCTATACGGTTGACTTTACCGATATTGCCACAGGATGGACGGAACAAAGGGCCGTCTGGGGCAAAGGAGAAAAAGGCGTTCTGGAACAAATCAAAGATGTCGAAAAAATGCTCCCGTTTCCCCTCTTGGGCTTTGATTCCGACAATGGCAGTGAGTTCCTCAATTACCATCTCCTACGTCATTTTCAGGACCGTAAACATCCCATAAATTTTACCCGCAGCAGAGCTTATCATAAAAACGACAACGCCCACATTGAACAAAAAAACTGGACGCATGTCCGGCAGTGGCTTGGCTATCAAAGATTAGATAATCCCAAAGTGGTCCCGCTCATGAACAATCTCTACCGCAACGAATGGCGTCTCTTCCACAACTTCTTTCTCCCCTCGGTCAAACTCATTGAAAAAGAACGCATCGGATCGAAAACCATTAAAAAGCACGACTCCCCCAAAACACCTTATCAACGAATGATAAACTCGGAATTTATTCCTCAAACCACAAAAGACGCTCTTACAAAACAACTTGAATCTCTCAACCCTTTTGAGTTAAAAAACATCATAGAAATAAAGCTCAAAAAGATTACCAGGCTCCGGTAACATCTTTTTTGAGGCAACGTTCTTGCCACACGCTCTTCTTTCGGTAACATTTATTAATGAGGCAATAGGATTCTATACTGGTATGCGGCGCGGGGAAATTCTTAGTCTGACCTGGGATAAGGTGAACATGAAAGACAAGGTTATTAATCTGGATGCTTGTGATACTAAGGACAAGGAAAAGAGGTTAGTCCCGATTTGCGCTTCTTTGTATGCAATCCTGAATGCTATTCCACATGCAATTCATGATAACCATGTTTTTCTTTTCAGGGGTAAACCTGTCAGGGATATACGGACAGCTTTAGAAAAAGCATGTAAGAAAATAGGCATACCTTACGGTAGATCAATTAAAGACGGTTTTGTGTTCCACGATACGAGACACTCTTTCAATACCAATATGCGGAAATCAGGAGTACCGGAAAGTGTTATTATGAAGATCACTGGTCACAGTACACGGGAAATGTTTTTGCGATATGACACTGTTGATACTTTCGATAAGCGAAATGCGGTTTGTAAAATGGATGATTTTTTGACTAGAATGAAAAAAGTTGACCAAATCGTTGACCAAGTCCCCAATAATCAAAAAGGGGACAACCAATGAATCAGCTATCCCCTTGTTTTTTAAATGGTGCCGAAGACTGGATTTGAACCAGCACAGGCGTACACCCACTAGACCCTGAAACCATAATTGAGGATATTCGGGGGAATGCCGGGATAATGAGAACAGCATGATATTTCAAGGAAAATAACAAGATTATTGATCCAAGTTACAGGGCAGAAATAGGGGGAATTGGTGGGGCATATTGGGGAAAATGTTGACCAAGTGTTGACCAAGCTCGTGATTATCAGGCAATAAAAATATTCATAACACCAGATTCCGCAAAAGAAATCCGCTCTATTGCGGAATCTGGGTTAAAAATACATAACATCATGGTGTAAATACACTAACATGATTACCATCTGCTTGATAATAAAGCTTAATTAATATTGAAAAATCAAATAATTATGGATAATTTTGAAAACATCTGCCAGTGATAAATAAGACTGAATATGTATGGAATGCTTGCATAAAACAACGAATAGTGTTACTTTGTGCGCACGAATCATACAACGAGAGGAAGGTATGCTGGCTAACCATATTCAAGAACTTGCCGCAAAAGGGCGTTCCTGCTTTGTCTTCGACGATGTTGCAACGCTGAAAGACGCATCGCCCTTCGCCATCAAAGCAGCGCTTCACCGTCTGCACAAAAAAGGTGAGATCGCCATGCCTTACCGGGGCTTTTATGTTATCGTGCCCCCGGAATATCGGGCATCAGGATGTATCCCGGCGGAGCAGTTTATTCCAGACCTGATGGATCATCTGGGCGAATCCTACTATGCGGGTTTACTAAGCGCCGCTGAATATCATGATGCTGCGCATCAACGTCCGCAGGTGTTTCAGGTTATCGCTGCAAAAAACCGACGGCCCATTGAATGCGGAAAGATACGCGTCAATTTTTTCTTCAGAAAGAATGCCGCAGCAATCCCTACTGCATCTATAAATACGCCTGCCGGGATATTGAAAATATCTACACCGGAAGCTACCGCTCTGGATCTGATCGGGTATGTCAGTCAATGCGGCGGTCTGGACAATGTGGCAACGATTTTGACCGAACTTGCGGAAAAAATTGATCCCGCCCGTTTGCGTGAACTGGCCGTATTGTCACCGATTGCCTGGGTCCAGCGACTTGGCTATCTGATGGAGTCTGTAGGCGCTCACGAAAAAGCAGCAGGGATTGCCGAATATGTTAGAGAACGGCAGCCTGTAAGGACGCCGCTGGCGCCAGCCTTAAGCATCAAAGGAGCAAAAACGGAACGCCACTGGCGGGTTTTTATTAACACCAAGGTGGAACCAGACGTATGATACCGGCTGCCTATATCAAGGAATGGAGACAAAATGCTCCCTGGCAACGTAGTGATCAGGTGGAACAGGATCTGATTATTTCCCGTGCCCTTGTGGAGATTTTTAATCATCCAGCCCTGGCCGGTAATCTTGCTTTCAGGGGTGGGACAGCTCTTTTCAAACTGCATCTATCACCAGTTCGTTATTCAGAAGACATTGATCTGGTACAGGTATCTCCCGGACCCATTGGCCCAATGATGGACGCCTTGCAGGAAAAGCTCAATTCCTGGCTTGGAATCCCAAAACGCAAGCAGGCACAGGGACGGATAACCCTGACCTACCGGTTTACCTCCGAAGACGGCTTGCCTTTGAAACTGAAAGTGGAGATCAATTCTCGTGAGCATTTCACCGTACTCGGACTTGAAAACCGTATTTTGGACATCCGATCCCGATGGTTTTCCGGCAGTGCTTCGATTCTAACCTATAAACTCGATGAGCTGATGGGGACCAAAGTGCGGGCTCTGTATCAGCGAAAGAAGGGACGCGATTTGTTTGACCTCTGGCAGGCGTTTACAAAATCAAACGCACAGCCCGGGCGGGTGATTGATTGCTTTTTGCGGTACATGGAACAAGAGAATCACAAAGTATCGAGGGCCGAATTTGAAGAGAATCTATTGCAGAAGCTTGCCGATCCAGGTTTTGCCGATGACGTCAGACCCTTGTTAATTCCTGACACCGCTTTTGATTTCCAGGCGGCCGCGGATTATTTATTGAACCAATTGCTGCCAATGCTTCCAGGCGATCCGTGGCAAGGGAAAATTGAGCCAAAATAAAAGATCAAATTGCTCGGGAAGAATTCTTTGCCGGCAGTTGCGGAAGGTAACATAAAATGGGTCTGTTTTTCCCAATGATGAGGTGATGAAAAAATCCCCATTTACACAGATTAGTTTACAGTCTTAAATCTGGGACTGAAACACCAAAACAAGAAATTGACTTGATCAATGGCAGACTAAAAACAGCTATGGAATACCATAATTCACGATTCAATAAATGAGGAACGTTATGAAAAATAAAATAACAATGAGCAGTGGAAATGTATTTGCAGACCTTGAGTTGCCAGATGTAGAAGAACGTTTGGCAAAAGCACGGCTTGCTTTAAAAATCAGCGAAATAATTCAAAAAAAGCATCTTAATCAAATTGAGGCAGCAAAAATACTGGGAACAACTCAACCTAAAGTATCAGCTATTATGAATGGCAATCTATCAGGTTTTTCTCTTGAGCGTCTGATTTGTTTTCTCACTGTTCTTGGCCAGGATGTTCAGATCGTTGTTAAGTCAAAACCGCTACGCCAAAACAGCCGACCTTGAAGTCGTTTTTGCCTGAAGAACATCCTCTCGAATCCGCCTGCCCAAGTACCGGCAAAGCTGAAGCCTGGAGCAAATTGTGATGGCAAGGGGAAAAAACGATAGCGCTGAAACTTTCGAATAAGCGTCAATCCAAAATCGCGGCAGCGCCCCGAATCGGATTCTGCGTCTCTGTTATCGCAACTTTGGATTGACGCTTATTCGAAAGGATCAACGAAAAAATAACTTGAAGCGTAGCGAACGGGCGCATTGCTTTTTGTTAAGGTGTGTTTTTATCATTTTCTCAACCTTACCCCGGGTGGCCACCCGGGACAATTGTGCGTTGTGAGGCCTGAGCAGTGATGATTGAAACGCCTCGCCCTGCGTTTACTCAACGCGCAAGACCGGACAGAAAATGCTTTTTTATCGGCGTTTCAAAATATTGGCGACTGATCCAGGATGCCAAAACAAGCGCCATAAAAAATAAAATCATAAACGCCAACCGGTTAAAAACCTGTGGATCGACATTAAAATGAACAACGCCGATCACCGCCAGTAACTGGAGGGGAAAGTGCAGAAGATACATGGAATAGGTGATATCTCCGATCTTTGAAAACCGCTGACCCGCCTGACTTTTTTTTGCTTGCCAAAGGGCCAGAGATAAAATGGTCAACGGCAACAAAACAACGACGGCCCAGTTGGAAAACACGGGCTTCTGACACAAGGAATTGATTTCGGGAATCAAATGAATATACGGATGTTTAACCAACAGCGTCACAAACCACAAAGCGGCTGTCACAAAAGGCAGCCAGATTGAAACTTTCCAGGGATCATCCGTTGAGACAATCCGTTCATAAACAACGAAGAGGATCCCGCCAAAAAAGAAATATTTTATACCCAGCGCAATGGATACGTTTTGCGCCAGAAAAGAGCCTAGGATCATCACAACCACGAGCGCCATTGCATTTCGATTAAAATTCCGGCAAAAAACATAAAACAGAATATACATCAGCATCTGAACTGATAAAAGCCAAACCGGTCCGTTGAAAGAAAACCCGACATCTCGGCCCCACGCGGAAACCAGAAACAGATTCATGATAAAGTGAACGACATCATTATTTGAATAAACAAAAGACGCATGGGTCATTCCGGAATAGACGCACTGTCCCACGGCAACGGCCACCAGTGTAACAATATGCAAAGGATAGAGCCTGGCCAGCCGGGAAAGAAAAAAAGTTTTAGACGAAATGGTTCCCTTCGCAACACGCGCCGAATAAAGCCAGAAAAAAGTAAATCCCGACAGGCTGAAAAAGAAGGGAATAGTCGCCGCGGATGGCTCGTAGAAAATATAGAGCAGACAATACAGGGGCTGCGAAACCCTGTCAAAGCCAGGCCCCATGGAATGGTAGGGATAAAAAAAATGCTGCCAGTGCCAGAGGATCACCTTGAGGATCGCTAAACCTTTAACTATGTCGAGCAAATAGAAATGCTTGGGTAGAATAAAATGCATCGTCAAAACAAAACCGTCATACTGACCGCCTCCGCCCACCCGCGTAAAAAGCAGCGATAGATTTTAACGCTGAATTCAGCGTCAACGCCGAAACCATAATCAAGGACGTCGCGCCTGTCAAGAACATCTCAAAATTGGTTTATCCGGCTGTTGCGTCCTTTTATCTTTTTCACAATGAAAGAAAGCATTTTCATGAAAAATCTTAAACACTCACTTTCAGGAAGCCAGAGTGCAAAACGATGAGCCGACGAACAGAAACAGCATACAAGGCTGAGTCTTCGGGCAAGTCAGTACAACATGACAAAGCCCAGGATTTGGGAGATACCGTAAATGCTGCGGTTGCATCGTGACAGTTCACGTTCATATCCGGGGCTTTAGGAAGTTCTTATGAAATCTTTATGTGTCAAATAAGACATAAGTTGGCGTAATATTTCATAAAAAGACACCTCCTCGATTGCATATTGGACTTGAGAATGATATAATTAAACTCACTACTGTCCGGAATAGTTAGCACATAAAATTTGTAATAGCTTAACATTTTTC
>ERZ795049.6053-NODE-6053-length-10806-cov-5.704772_pt1 | contig 10806 bp, 9 predicted proteins | sample MGYA00375133_ERZ795049 | MGnify/ENA primary metagenome ERZ795049 (study PRJEB30178, sample SAMN05720147) | activated sludge metagenome | isolation source: anaerobic digester from wastewater treatment plant | place: Japan | collected 2015-04-20 ...
CCATTAAAATTAATAGTCTTTTTTTTTAATTGCCTACTTTTTTTGAGTAGTTACCTGAAGTGAGCTTTGAGAAGATACTTCTCCTTTACTTAATTTTACCAGTGATAGCATTTGTTCAATATCATTCTTATATGTTGCAGATACTTTTTTACTCTGCAATGACTCTTCTAAAAGAGCTATCGCCTCATTGTATTTTTTTGTTTGTGCATAGGCAAGGGGCAACCCGGGAAATTCAGCGCCGGCAGCCAATTTTTTTACCAACTCAAAAGAACTGACTGCATTTGACGGTTTATCATACAATAAATCAATGGTACCCTGAACCTTATATGGTTGATACATTTGTGGATTTAATTTCTTTGCAGTTGCAGCATACCTATGAATCCTGTCAGACTCAAAGTGCCAGCCTGTTGCCGCCTGCATTGCTGTATACGTCTGCACATCTTTGCCAAATGCCGCAGTGATATCATTGTATACATACAGCTCTTTCTGTATTTCTTTTAATTTTGCATTGTACCATTCAAGCGTTGCTTTATCGCTGGCAAGCGACGATGGCTCAATGACAGCCTTGCCTTTCTTTTTATCATCTATCAGTTTTGCATATCGTTTTTTAATTATGCTACCATCATCCTTAATGGTTTTAATCAAAGGCATTAATGATTGCAATCCAACAGTATGTATGGCCAATCGTGTTACCTTTTGTTCGGCCTGCTCAATTGAGTGAAACATCTTATATGCAAGCAGAGCATCATATTCCTTAACCGCATCACCATACATTCTGTTCCATATATACGTATCAACAAGCCCTTTGCGTAAATTGACATCATCAGGATTTTTTACCAGTGCCTCTTTATAACTATCTATTAATGCCCGACGCTCTTTTGCAAGCTCATCTTTAACATCTAATGATATACCCGATAGTTCCGGATATAAATCTACAACCTGTTTTGCATCATTAATTATTCTTGCTGCTTTTGCACTTTCACCTAAATCAAGATATATCTTAGCCAATTTTTTATATGCTGATATCTGCTTTTCATTTATATCGATTATGCGGTAATATTGTCGTATGGCATCATACGCCCTTCCTGCCCAGTAATAATTATCACCTAAAACCTCAAGCACTTCAATATTACTGGGGGCAATAGTTTCAGCCTTTTCAAATGTGGCGATAGCTCTGTTCATTTCACCTTTCCACGAATATTGTGTACCCAGTGAAATATACGCATCCACATTTTCCGGATCTATGGCAATAATTTCCTGATAATACTTTATTGCTTCATCATAGCGATTGTTCCAGCCTGCAAGTACTGAAAGAAGCTTTCGTGCAGTGATATTTTTTTCATCAATAGCAATGATATTTTTATATTCACTGATGGCTGCATCTAATTGATCTGACCATGAATAAAATGCAGCAAGCTCTAGCCGCATATCAAGATCACGTGGATTTTTTTCCAAATATTTTTTTAGTAAAAATATTGCTTTGTTATAATCATATAGCCAACCATAAATTTGCACAAGGGAAAATAGTGCTTCTCTATCACTAATATTTGCACGTAATTTTTTTTCATAAAATTCAGGAGCATTAAACAGTATGCCATCACCCGGAGTGGCAAAATCTTTTGGTGCAACCTCAGGAAAATCCATAAGCTGTGCTATACCTGTACTATATTGAGGCAATAATAAAATGGCATCAACATAAAAGTAGTAATCCCAGCCGCTGCTTCTTTTTTGTTTTACTCTAATTGTCAGGGTGTGTTTCCCAGCATTGAGTGTACCACTGGCAATTTTTACCCAGTAGAACCCACCAATACCATAAAAACTTTTCACATACACATTCTCAGCTGATGCTGTCTGAAACGGGCCGTTGTCAATTTGCCATTCAATGGGGGATGCATAGCCAGGCCTATCCTTATATGCTGATCCGGGAGGGGTGCATCCCATCCAGAAATCATATTCCTTGGTATGGGTAACATAAAAAACATAGGTAGCAAAATAACCGTCCTGTGGGGGATCAACATCTTTTGAAAGTTGTAACGCAAACTTATTACTGCAAAAGAAGTTATATATGGGTTCACGGGCAAAATTCGTTGATACCGCGTTTTCACCTTCTATCCATATATAATTTTTATATGTTATCTTAGAAGTGCGGTTTTTTTCATCGCTTTGAGCATTATCGGTAAATTGCGCATAGGTTATTGCTGCTATAACCAGAGCACTTATTATTGTAAAAAATATCTTTAATCTTCTTTTTATAATCATATATACCCCTCATCCCCAAATGGTGTCTTACTTTACTAATTTTTGAAGTATCATTATTGCCTGCAATCCTGTTACTGATTCATCAGGATATGCATCCTGGCTCAAGGAAGCAGTCATAATACCCATATCAACAGCCAAACGCATAGCATTATAATATTCATTATCATTTTTTATATCATTGAAAAAAGGAGGTGATTCATTTTTAAATTTTGACCGTAATCCTTCATTATTACGTGATAGTACTAAAAAATCCTCAACTAGCTTTGCCATCTCACCACGAGATACTACCATAAATGGTTCAAATGCGCTCCCCTGAATATACGAAAAGAATCCCTTCTGTCGTAAAGAGACAATTGCACTTTTATACTGAGACTTTTCCAGATCAATAAAATTGGCATCAAGTGGCTTTGCAGTGGCAATATACTTTTGCAATTCAAATATTTCATATAATATATATGCAAGCTTATCTCTTGTCATTGTGGGCTCAAGAATAAAGTCAGAAACTTTTGCTACATTGATGGACAGTGTCTTTATACGGGATATAACTTCAAGTCGGTTGGCAGCAACAACCTGCAATTCCCTGTTAAGCAATAAGGCTTTTGTGTAATTATCACGTGCCTTATCATAATCTGCTTTTAAAAAATACGCATCACCCATTGCTATAAATGCCATTGGATTATCCAAGCCTTCCACTGCACGTAAGATATCAAGTGCACCCTGAGCACCCGCTTTCCCTTTTGTAGAAAGCAGTACACGTGCCTGTATAATTGCCCCCAATTGATTATTCCCGGATGGAGAAGAGGCAAGTTCAACCTGTGATGATGCATCCTGATAGTTCCCTTTTAAATAATAATAGTAGGCCAGTAAAGCAGCTACCGTTGTATCAGATTTTTTTTCTTTTATCAGTTCTGCCTGCCGTTGCATCAAAAGAGTATACGCTTTGTTAATAAGCTTATCTTTTTGCACAGGATTTTCCAGTGATTCTGCATTGGTTAAATTTTTATATATACGTTCATAATCCTTTTGTGGGCTCTGCTTTATTAATTGCCCGCAAGAAATAAAAATTAGTAGAATAAAAATAAATATCTTTTTCATATCACACCACCATCATATTATTTACACTATGCTCAAAGTATTATCATTAAATTATACTAAAAATAACTCATTATTTACAAGAAAAATAATGATAATTTTTCACTAATTATTCCTAAAATGTGGAAATTTGAATAAAATATAAAATAGTGTACATTCCCGTCGCCTTCGGCGGCGGGGGTGTACACTATTTTCATTATGAAATTTTTTAAGAAATTATTGCTGATAATTTTTTAAATATAAACACAATACAACATCACACCACCAAGATAGTGCACTGAGTTAATAATCTTTTTTTCATCAATAATAGCAGGAGACTGCAAACAGAAGCTGTGCAGGTGCATACAATGACCATGTAACAACAGTGCTATGAGGTACTTTGTGTACAAACTGGTTAAATGCAAGAACACCGTCAGATATGGCAAAAAGGATTGCTGCCATGGTTACAATGGCACCCCGGGGGTATACATTTTTCAGAAACGTACCAATAGCCAGGAGCAATACCAAGGATAAAACAAGCATATACAGTATAACCGGAATATATACTTTACCTTTTGCTTTGTGAATTACTAAATAATACAAAAAGAAAATTGATAGAATAATCATAATAATAATTATATCAATGGTTCCAAAATGATAATTAATACTCAGCGCATACACATAGCACAGATGGGTTAATAAAAAGAAAAAAAGTCCATGGATAAAAAAGCTTATCTCTTCAATCATAAGAAAAGTATCTGCAATCAATGCAAAGACAAGTCCGGCAATAATAAAGATATTATACACGGTAAAACCACGGACATATGACAGATACAATGCAATAATAATGACAATATAGGTGATAAGGGGGGTGAAAATATATTTAAGCTTCAAAATCTTTTTAAAGGCCACTATCTCACGGAGAATAAAAATAATAAAAAATATACCTACAAGATATGCAACATTTGTCTGCACAATAATATCGGGCATTTTCCCTTCCCCAAAAAATAGGATTTCACCACCATCATTCCCAACATGATATGGATTCAATCACGTGATTGTAAGTCCTGAATCATGTTTGAATATGACAGGATAGTGTTATCATTTACAGCAGGTACTTATGAACTGTGTTACTATTATTTTTTTTGGTTGTCAATGTTTTTTTCTTTATGAGTCTGCAATATATCAGTAATATCTTTGAGTGTTTCGGGTTTAAGCTGAGATTTCATTGCGGCAATATTTTCCTTCTGTATTTCTTCATATATCTCTTTACGGTGCACTGCCACCGATTTTGGTGCTTTGATTCCTAATTTAACCTGATCACCTTTGATATCAATAATAACTATCTCAATGTCATCGCCAATCATGATGCTTTCGTTTACTTTACGCGCCAGTACCAGCATGCAATCACCTCTTCACCTGTGCTTTTTTTATCTCTTCCAGGATGTAATGGCGCACCGTGTATTTATCGCTTAATGATATGGCCTGTTTGCCACGTCGTGTTTTAGGATTAATAAGGACAGGCCCCTGTAGATTGGCGGTCATTTTTGAAGGATCTTCTGGTATGGTAACTATCGCAAACACTATGACTTCATCAGGGCTTTTTGCACCTATATCCTCTAAATCTTCTGGCATAACGTTCAGTTCATACTGCATCATAAAATCTATGGGGCGTATAATCACAAATGCTAAATCAGGTTCATCATACGCCTGCAGCCATTTAAATGGTGATTTTTCATTGGCATCCAGAATGATAAATTTTTTAATGTCCTCAAAACCATAAATGCCTTCAGGGAAATCAATAATCTGCCGTTCATCAACTTCAATTTGCCCAAATGGTTTTGTTGCTATTGTTACCAACGGTAGCACCTCTTCATAGCGTTATTATCGCAGGAAATCCATAAGTGTGGGCTTGATTGACCGCGCACCAACTGCCAGTGCATAGTTGTGTACTGATTCAAGCCATCTAAAGTTCATTATGGTTTCAGGAAAATCAATCCCTTCAGATTTTGCCAGTATGTCAAGTATATTACTCTTTGCATATTCCGAACGTTTTGCAAGTTCCTCAATCCTGTTTTCTTTTGCACCAACTGCAGCAATGTGGCGCAACACATTATCAAGCGCCATATCAATAAGTCCCAGGTCACGCCCACCAACAAGCTCCTGATCACCCCGCACCAGGTCATCACGCAACTGTATAACCATATCAAAAATTGACATACCACTTACTGACACCGTGGGATCAACATTGTTTGGCGGATTGGGAAAATCAGGATTTACCATGCCAGCATCGCGCAAAAATGTCCCGCTGCCTTCATCTTCAAGCCATATAGCATGCGGTACCGTTGTTTCAAGCACTAAATTGTTTCGCGCACCTAGTGATGCTTTTACGCTCAGGCCAGCATTATTAATCTTGTCTATAACCATATCAATGGTATCACCGGCGGCAATCTGAATTGAAACGCCATCAATCTTAAATGATTGTGTGGCAAGGGCTCTGTATTGCGACACATCTTTGTTGGCCGATAGCACCTGATTGGTTGCCCAGAATGCCCAGTTTCCCGGAACATTAACATCCAGATACTCGCTGTTTGCAACTTCGCGCAGTATTTTGCCTATATTTCCACGGTACTGCACACCAATCATAGCATTCCCCTGATTGCCTGCAGTGAGTGTTTGATAGATGGGGACAAATGGGTCAGGTATATTTTCAGTGCCTGTTTGATAGCCACCAAAGATGGGCTTACCTGTCGCCCCCCTGATATTTGCAATGTTAACAAGTTCTTCTAACATCTGATTGATTTCGGTTGCTGCAGCCTCTTTTCGTTCAAATGAAGTATAGATGCCATGTGCACCCTGAACTGCCAGAACACGCAGGCGCTGAAAAATGCGAATAACCGATTGCAGTGCTGAATCCACCTCGCTTAATTTTGATTTTGATTCATCAATGTTTTTAATATACTGCTCTATCTCAACCAGTGCAGTCTTGTATAGCATCTGATTGGTGGCAGCTACAGGATTATCACGCGGGAACTGCACATTTTTCCCGGTTGCAAGCATATTTTGCATGGCATCCATATCCTGCCCATGTTTGTGCAGGTTATACACAAGATTGTTGTTGATCATCTGATTGGTTACGCGTTGCATGGTTTATACCCCCTGGCCTAATTTAATGATAGTTTCAAGCATACGGTCAATCATGGCAATTACTCGCGCTGAAGCATTGTATCCATGCTGGAACTGTACCATATTAGCCATCTCTTCATCTAAGTTAATCCCTGATACTGACTCACGGAGATTGGCCAAATTTTTAAGCAATGTTTCCTGGCTTGCAATTCTGTCTTTTGCTTCTTCGCCCTGCGAACCAATGCGCGAAATAAGCGAAGTATAAAAATCATTGAACGTTGCATTTGAGTCTATCATTGCATGCTTGTGCTTGAGAGCTGCCAGTGCCAGTGCGTTAGATCCATCACCAACACCATTTGATGTATTGTAGTCACCGGTACCGCCTAAATCCTTCCCTTTAGCAGCAGCTATCGAATCAATATCGTATTTGATTGCATCATCAATATCCATGTACGATGCAGGATTAAACATTGGCGTAATGGTGATATGTTCTCGCGATGCAATTATCTTGCGTATATCATCCACCCTGCGATAATCAAATGCACCCTGTGGACCTGACTCTTTCAAAATGCCTGCATACCCCACTAATAGTTGCCCTGAATCTTCTAAGTGCCGTATAATAAAATTTTTCTTATCAGTATCTTCGGCGATAGTAGCTTTGAAAGCTAACTGGCTGTTGTGATTAATGTAACCCACAACGCCAATCTTTGCATCATTCACACGCTTGATGACATCAAGCAGCGTGTCAGTTGCATAATAATTTATCTTGATTTCCTGATCCATTGCGTTGTTTTTCACAAAGGTAAGTGTACCGGTAATTCCAATGGCAGCGGAAGCATCAACCTTATTGTTACCTGAGATTTTAAAAAGTGCTGTTACATCATTGATGCCATCATTGTTCAGGTCAAAGTTTCCTTCCACATTGTCGCTTACCGCGATGTGTTTAAAGAAATTATTATTTGTTTGATTGTTTTTCCCAAAGCCATCTCGGTGCACTTCATTTATTAAATCAGCCAAATTTATTGCAAAAGCATTCACATCATTAATATTCTGGCGCAAAACTCCATCACGTATAGAAATAAGACCTGCTAACTCACCGCTCTGAATAGTAACATCGGTGAGTGTCTGTTTCCACAGTACCTTATACATGCCATTATTGTCGGGATCCTCCATGGCAACAAGTGGCCTGAATACCTCACCCTGCACCAGGTTTTCCCCACCAATATACACTATAAGCTCATCCTTGTCCGTGCGGCTGACACTAATATTTATAAGCTGGGACAGCTTTTCTATCAATGCATCACGCTTATCTTTAAGGTCATTGGGATTGTCGCCTAAGGCTTCAGCTTTCAATATTCGTTCATTCAAATCACGGATTGTCTGCGCGTATTCGTTTATCTGTTCCACGGTATGCCCAATCTGCCTGTTTGCCTGCTTCTGCAAATCGTATAGTTTACCATATACATATTTTACTTCATTTGCCAGTGCAATTGCTTTTTCCTTTACTACTTCCCGTGTTGAACGCTCTTCAGGATATTTTGATAATTCTTGAAAACCTTCCCACAGTGCATCCAGCCTGCTCCGTATGGACTGATCGGATGGCTCATTGTACACCATCTCAACCTGATAGATAAAATCATTACGTGTCTTCCAATACCCAAATGCCTGCTTTTCTACCATGATGCGGTCATCAATAAATTCATCGCGAATACGCTCTATACTTTGCACCTCAGCACCCTGACCAATAGTACCGGGCTGCTGTGCTCTATTCAGAGCAGGAACATATAATGGATCTGAAGCAGTTATGACAACACGCTGACGGGAGTATTCTTCATTGGCAGCATTGGATATGTTATGCCCTGTTACGTGCAGCGCCTGCTGATGAGCAAGTAATCCTCGTTTCCCAATCTCTATTCCCATGAATGTTGAATTCATATTATACCTCACACCGTTTTATTCATTAAAACTGCTCCACTAGCACTGCGTATGGCCAATCCTTCAGGACCATATCCTGTCTCATAGCTGGTTGCTTTTCGCAATGATGAAAGGATTATATTAAAAAATTCCATATTATCATCTATGAGCTTTTTGTTGCCCTCATAAAGCCGTGAAAACTTTTCTATTTTTTTCTTTAATTCATACCCCAGCAATATTACATTCTCAGTATTATTAGCGCTGGCTATCATAATAAAATCTTTAAGTGATATATTGCCTTGTTGTAATCCCTGTTTTGTTGCATTGTTTAATACCTTCTGGCGTGCTGCTTCTAAATTTTCTAATTCATGTACGTATTTTTCCTGTTCTTTAGAAAATAAAAAAAGTTGCTCCCCATTGAACGCTATGATAGCATCCTTTTTTTGTTCTTCTATTGCCAATAACTGATTATATATTGCTATCTCTTTTTTGATGATAGGTTCTATGTGGTGCAGGGCATCCATATATTCCCTCCTTGGAAAAATGCTAATACTACTATTACCTATCGGAATTTTACAAAATAGATTGAGGATTTTTATATGTTATTCCACTTTCATGCCAGTAGATTCCAGATATTCATGATAATGCACCTCACTCAAGGCATCAATATCCTTTATCTGACAACCAACTTTAATGATCTTATTTTCCATCAATGTGATGTTCCGTACAACTGTTAATACATTGGCTTTAGTCCCATTGGGTAACAGTATATCGCCAATCACATAGCTGCCTTCCTTAAAATAGCGAATATATTTTCTTTCCCTGAAAACAATGCCAATACCGCTGGCTGACGCATCGGCAACAAGCAAACGGTCATTCTCGGGTATAAATATCTTATATTTTTTAAAAAGCTCATCAGTTACAACACCCATCCGTCGTATTACCGAAAAAATACCATCGGTCAGCGGCTTTTCGCTGTTTATCTGAATATAGCCATAGGGAATTTTACCATGATATAAAATTGGCACCGATATCTCAGAGATTAAATTCTTCCTGTTTTGCAGCATATAATCTTTTGAATAAATTTCGTTTATAAAAATATTGAATATTTTTTCACTCTTTGCATCAGGCTGCGCTTTTATATCAGGAACAAAAAAGGGTACCGGACTATTATAAAAATATTTCATGCGTGGGTCTGACAATCCTTCATTGAGAAAATATATTTTTACATACGGGAAACGTTTATCAAGATCATACCGTAAAATCTCTTTTACATTATCTACTTTTTTAAGAGAAAGAGCCAGTGAATTTTGCAATATGTAATCTGAAATAGCGTTGGTAAAAAACAAAACCGACTTCCCCGCAGACGATACGTCAACCCTTTCTTCACTGCGCACATTTGAAATTATCTGAAACTGCATCGGATATAAAACATACATTTCATCCAGATCTTTTTCTTTGAATTTGAAATAACCATTGATAAGGTAGTTATCTTTCCGTGTCAGTATAATACAGGTATCCGACATGTTTTTAACATATGGTATTTTAAATGCTGCAGTACCGTCTGCAAAACCCATAAAGGTAATTTTTAAATCACCACTTGAGGTTCGCAAAAAAACATTAGCATTATTAAGGAAAAAAATTGAAAAAATCTTAGCAAACTGGTTCTTATCAGCTATTGTACGTATTTGTTCTGACATAGTATGATCCAATTAATTTTTTATCGCAGCCAATTTTAGTACTATTGGACTGTTTTTCAATAAAAATTTCCCCATTTTTTACATGATACAAACGTTTACCTGTAATGATTTATTCATAACAACATACTTTTTCATAAATAGTTTTATTCCTCAACATCATTCCGGGCTTAACCCGTAATCCAGATAGGCAATGTTAGATTCTGAACCAGGGTTCAGATTTACACAAACCACATTGTCAGTCTGAGTGAGTGTTAGCAATCAAAGAATCCGTTCGTTTAACGATGATATTCTTCACTTCGTTCAAAATGACTATCGGTTTAGCCTCAGAAAGGTGACACTCTTTCATCATTTATTCATGTCGATAAGTCCGCTATCGTAAACTCATCTCAATTATAAATGTAGTATACGTATAGTTTTATGTCAAATAGTAATGTCCATGTATAGTCATCATACATCAATCGACAGTACAAAATTTTTAAAAATTGAATGGTACCATGGTTGACATGAAAAGCTGTAGAAAAGTTGGCCTTCTATTTTTCTTTTTTTGGCGATAGCTCATGACATCAATCCAGTGATGGCAAATAAATTGTTAAGCTTGTTCCTGTATTTACCTGCGACTCAACATGAATAAACCCACCAGCATTGGTAACCGTTGAGTAAACAATTGACAATCCTAATCCAGTGCCAATTGATTTATCTTTGGTTGTAAAAAATGGTTCAAACATTTTACTCATGG
>ERZ795049.6056-NODE-6056-length-10803-cov-22.427987_pt1 | contig 10803 bp, 8 predicted proteins | sample MGYA00375133_ERZ795049 | MGnify/ENA primary metagenome ERZ795049 (study PRJEB30178, sample SAMN05720147) | activated sludge metagenome | isolation source: anaerobic digester from wastewater treatment plant | place: Japan | collected 2015-04-20 ...
AACCGCTGGGTGACCAACGAACTCCAATTCGTGACATTTGACGATCCCGGGTTCGTCAACACGCAGCAGCGGGATTTCCGGCTGAAACCCGATTCGCCGGTCTTCACGCGCATCCCGGGGTTCAAGCCGCTGCCGCTTGAAAAGATGGGGCTACGGCGTCCCGCGCGTTGCGCGGACTGATTTAGTCCCGTCACCGCAACATGAAGAATGTGCCGAAATGGTGATAGCTGGTGAACGAAGCGTTCTCCGCCTGCGTCAGGTAGGCGGCGCGCAGCCAGTCCGCATTCCGCGCGGTTGTTGAGAGACGGAGTTCATCCAACGCTCCCGCAAGGGTTTTCGAGGTGTCGGACGTATCCGCATCGTGCCCGAACGTCAGCGCCTGCCCGATCGGCATTCCGTTGCCCAGCGCGCCCGGCGCCGTATCGAGCGGCAGGCCGTTGCCGTAAACCTGCACGGCCTGGCTGGCCGGATCCACGACAACCGTGTAGTGCGTCCAGGCGCCGCTACCACCGATCAGCGGGGCGGCGTCCGTAGCGGCGACACGGAGCTTACCTGCGGCGTTGTTGAGCGCGACGTACGGCGCGCCGGAGGTTCCGGCGATCACCGTGGCAAGGTTTGCTGACGACTCGGGTTGCAACGCCCAGAAGGAGAGCGTTGACGGCGCGGCGGGTGCGGTACGGCTTCTGCCCAACTGTGATGCCGCATCCCAAGCCAGGCCTTCTGTGGTCCATGCCGGAACAGCGTTAGGCACCGCCCTTGACGGTGACCGCGAGGCGGTTTTCACCCAGCGGAGAATCGCCGAGGGTCTGCGCCTGAGCTTCGCACCCACACCCGCACGCCACGCGCGCCTGACCGTCATCAAGAACAGCGCCAATCCCGCTATGCATGTGCAGGAGCTAAAGCTCTTCTCCAGCGTCACGCCGTAGCTCCAGTTCTGTGTGCGGCGTTCACGCCGCCGGGCAAGAGACACTTGCCCCTCCCGGCACTCGCAAACCTGACGAGAGGTTTTGGAGTGCGGCGGCAAGCGGTATTCCGCGCGACGCCGCTTTTTGGGCAGGGATGTGTGGAACCATGCTGTGCGCAAAAGCGGTGCCGCGACCCGCGCACAGCGCGGCTCTTGTCACCGCACTCCAAAACACATTCCGGCAGGCGGCGTAGAATGGGCACCGTTCAGCGCTTGAGCCCGGTGAGATCCGGGCTCAAGGCGCGCCGCTCAGCCAACAGCGCTTCCAGCGTGATCCGGTCGCGCCGCGCCGCCGCCTCACGGCCGAGGATGGCGGTGAGGTTACTGTCGACCGCCCGTGTCACTTGCTCGTTTGCGTAGTCGCCGGCGTCGATCGCCTGACGAAACTCGTCAATGTTGATGCGCACGCTCGCCTCTGGATTCGGCACACCGCCGCTAAAGTGACGCGGTCCGCCACGCACGTACGATTTACCTGCGTATGACAGGCAAGCCGTACCCTGCGTTCCCTGCAACGAAGCGGTCAAACGCCCCGTCTTGATCCAGTCGTGATAGGCACCGAGTATACCTTGATGGCACCACATCGTACCGTCGTCAAACAGGTAGACCACCATACTCGAATCACGCGCATCGCCGTGAACGGAGGGCCTGAATGCGCAAGAGGCCCCCAACGCGGCGACGGGGGTCTTGCCCAGTGCCCAAACCACCGCATCCAAAATGTGGACGTCGTAATGCACGATGTAATCGCCTCCCAGCGCGATGTCATTGCACCAAACCAAATCCTTCAGCCGGTTTTCGACATTAGTTCCCAACGGTGGATCTTGATAACCGTTCCCGCCAGCCCAGCCCGAGGAGAAGATCGTCTGCAAGCGTCCCAGCGCACCGGCGCGGATGCGCTTGGCCACCTCGATATTCACCGGATCACGCGGCAACTGGTAATCCGCCTGAAAGACGCGTCTCTCGCGGCTGGCGCGTTCTGCCAGTGTTTTGATCGTCAGAGTCCCGGGGATATCGATCGCGACCGGCTTGGCCATGTAGATATGCAACCCCGCATCAAGCGCGGCAACGGCAAGCTGCGGGAAGAAATACGGGGGCGTCTGCAAAACAACTGCATCGACCCCGGCAGCCATGAGGCGCTGGTACCCGTCGAGCCCGTGAAAACAACGGGCAGGCGGCACACCGAGCTGCTCACCCGCGCGCACCGCGCGCTCTTCGAAATAGTCGGCTACCGCAACGAACGTGAACCCGCCGTGAACCGCAAACAAGTTACTGATCCACATGCCGCGCCCGCCGCATCCGATCAGCCCTAGTTTGACCTTGCGGTCATAAGTACGCGGCGCACTTCCCCGCCGCACCGATTCGGCACCCGCCTGTTCCTGACCGAATGCGACACGTGACACTGGCAGCACCGCCATCCCTGCATGCGCCAAGCGCAGAAAATGACGCCGACCGACCTCTCTCACTTTCGCCTCCATCTCCTACCTCCCCTACCCTTCGGCTATCGACCGGATTCCGACTGATACCCCAGCCAGCGGGCCACCGCCGCATTTTTGGAGCGGACATGGAGTTTTTTGTAAATGCGCAGCACGTAGGTGTGAACCGTGGCAAATGCCACATTCAACTTGTCGGCGATCTCCTTGTAGGAAAACCCCTGCGCAAGCAGATCCAAGACCTCTTCTTCGCGCGGTGCCAGTTCCCCCGCCAGCGGGCTGGCGGTCCCCTCTGTCGAAGAAGCGGCCGTCGGCGAAGCGGCATTCGGAGCGTGAGCGCGAAACGCATCCACCACCTTACGCGCCAGAGCGCTGGTCATCGGTGCGCCGCCCTGATGAATGTCGCGGATGGCCGCCAGCAAGTCGCGGGCGCGCGCAGGCTTAACGAGATACCCATGCGCACCAGCCGCCAAGGCACGGAAAAGATTGTTGGTATCCTGATAGACCGTGAGCATCACGATTTGCAAATCCGGCAGGCGTTCAGAAAGCTGACGCACGCACTCAATTCCGTCCATGCCCGGCAGATTGATGTCCATGACCGCCACTTGCGGCTTCAATGCCGGAGCCTTTTGCACAGCCTCTTCACCAGAGCCAAACGCACCGACGCACACGCACTGGGGGTCTCGGTTGACAATCTCCACCAGTCCTGAGCGTAACCGGCTGTCATCTTCGACTATGATCACATCAATAGGCATCCACACTCTCCCACACTCGCACTACCGCGATTACGGCTCCACTGTACCTTGATCTCGCACTGAACGCAATACGAAACCGAGAGGGCTTCTCATTGCTCTTGCGACTTCCTCCCCTCTTATCCTATCATACCCCACATTCCTGACCCGCGTTGATTCACCGAAAGGACGACCATGATTGATACCGCATCCCGCATCGCTCGTTTGCCCCGCTCACCGCGCCGACGCGCCTTTGTGCTCGCACATCTCGCGTTGCTCCTTCCCCTTGGCGTGTCCGCCGACACCTACGGCGACTACACCTACACCGTCAGCGGTGGCGAGGCCACCATCACCGGCTACAGCGGCCCCGGCGGCACCGTCTCCATCCCATCCACTATCGGCCTCGGCAACTATCCCGTCACCGCCATCGGCAACGAGGCCTTCTACGAATGCACCTCACTCACCGCCGTCACCATCCCCAACAGTGTCACCGCCATCGGCAAATCTGCCTTTAGCCGCTGCTCTTCGCTCACCTCCATCATCATTCCAGACAACGTCACCTCCATCGGCGTCTGGGGCTTTGCCCTCTGCACCTCCCTCGCATCCGTCGACATCGGCACCAGTGTCTGAGACATCGGCAACGAGGCCTTCTACGAATGCACCTCACTCACCGCCGTCACCATCCCCAGCAGCGTCACCAATATCGGCTACAACGCCTTCTACAAATGTACCTCGCTCACAGCCATAACCGTATCTGGGAGCAATCCAGAATATACTGGCCTTGATGGCATATTGTTCAATAAGAATTGTACGACGTTGCTGAGGTGCCCCTGCAGATTCTCCGGCTCCTATGCCATTCCCGCCAGCGTCACCAGCATCGGCGACTACGCCTTCGACCAGTGCGCCTCCCTCACTGGCGCCACCATCTCCGGCGGCGTCACCAACATCGGCAAATCTGCCTTTAGCCGCTGCACTTCGCTCACCTCCATCATCATCCCCAGCAGTGTCACGACTATCGGCAACAGCGCCTTCCACGACTGTGCCCTTACCACCGTCACCATTCCCTACAGCGTCACGACTATCGGCAACGGCGCCTTCGGCGCCTGCGCCTCCCTCACAACCATAACCGTATCTGAGAACAATCCGAATTATGCCGATATCGACGGTGTGCTCTTCAACAAAAACCGCACTGCGTTGATTCAATACCCCCGCGGCCTCTCCGACAGTTCCTACACCGTACCCGACAGTGTCACCGACATCGGCAAATATGCCTTCCTTTATTGCGAATCCCTCACTGCCGTCACCATCCCCAACAGCGTCACCAACATCAGCACGGATGCCTTCTTCTGTTGCACCTCCCTTACCTCTCTCGTCATCGGCAACAGCATCGCCAACATCAGCACGACGGCCTTTTACTGGTGCTCATCCCTTACCCGTGTCCTCTTCACCGGTAACGCCCCAAAAGTCGTCGGTGTCAGTGCTTTCTTTGGGGCGTCTGGCACCCTCAGGCACTACCGCTTCCCAGACGCCACCGGCTGGAGCCAATATCTCGACGGATTCCCCGTCGAACTGCTTCCGCTCACATACACGTCTGACGGCACACAGGTCACGATCACCGGTCTCGACTCTTCATACCGCGGCCACCACCTCTTCCTCCCGGCCACATCAAACGGCTGTCCCGTCACCGCCATCGGCGACTGGGCCTTCTATAACTGCGCTAACCTCACTGCCATCACTGTCCCTAACAGCATCTCCAACATCGGCGAATGCGCCTTCTTCAAATGCACCAACCTCACCGACGTCACCATCCCTAACAGCGTCACCAATATCGGCTACGGCACCTTCTACCGGTGTGCCTCCCTCACATCCGTCACCATCCCCGACAGCGTTACCGCCATCGGCGGATCCGTCTTCGCTTACTGCTCATCCCTCACATCCGTCACCATCCCTGACAGCGTCACAGTCATCGACGAAGATGTCTTCTCCTTCTGCACCTCTCTCACCGATGTCACCATCCCCGGCAGCGTCACATCTATCAGCGACTACGCCTTCCGCAACTGCACTTCCCTCACATCCGTCATCATCCCCGGTAGCGTCACCCACATCGGCGAGGGAGCCTTCTACCAGTGTTCCGCCCTCACATCTGTCCTTTTCACCGGCGACGCCCCAACAACCGTCAGCGTCTCCGCCTTCCTCGAATCACCCGTCTCGATCATCTACTACCTCCCCGGCACCAAGGGATGGGGCTCCCATTTAGTCGGCTATCGCGCTGTCTGCTGGAATCCCGTCTTCAACTCGGCATCACTCGCCGCCGGCACGTTCGTCGTCACTCTCACTGGAAACGCCACCGCCGTCCTCCCTGTCTACCTCGAAGCCAGCGATAGCCTCACATCCCCGGACTGGTCTATCCTCGACCGCATCACCATCCCCGCCGACGACACTGTCACCTTCACCGACTACGATGCCGGTATCTTCCCCTCGCGCTTTTACCGTATCACCTTCCCCCGGTAGAGGGGCGGGGAAGTGCGTTAGTGCATGAGTGCATGGGTGCATTACGACTCGACAAGCGCGATAAAAACAAGTTGTTTCCTCACACAAAGGCACTAAGGTTTTTTAGGGATGGCTCTGCTCGGTTATTTCACGCGAAGGCGCGAAGACGCGAAGGTTGGAGGGCGAGTGTCTCCACGAGCCGCAGCCGTACTGTGCGCGGAGTCACAGCCCCGAAGGGGCGGCCCCACCCTAGCCTAGGGCAAACGAAGTGCAGCCCTAGGTCACGACGCCAACATTCGGTGGCCTGGAAGGCCACTTCAAGGAAGAGGCTCTTGCAAAACCATCGTGGCATGGGCGTCCCGCCCATGGAACACGGGCAAGATGCCCGTGCCACACCTGCAAACAAGGGCTTTTGCAAGAGCCTCTCTGTCTTACGGCTGGCTTTCGCTGGCCACCACCTTGAAGAAGACGCATTGGTCGCCGCCGGTTGTAATGAATACGGTGAACAGCGCAGTGAGGATTCTGCTCCAGACATGCTTTTCCATTGCGCGCTCCCTTTTGCGGCGAAGTGAATGACGGCGGGAAGCGCCGAAGCGCGGGATTGGCACACCAACCCTGAATGGTGTGTCGTTATTGTTTGTGGCGTTGCTGTTCACGGTCAACCCCTTCTACGAAAGCGACATAAACACGATCCAAACCAAAGTTGCGGATGTATGATAACCTGAAGAGGGAAGATACGACAAGAGCTTTTTGGAGTTTTGGGGAAAATAAAAAAATACTACCTTTACGACGTATTGACATATCATGATTTTATGATATATACTCCCGCCTTTTTCAACGTACGAGAAGTTATTTTTTGGAAAGGGGTTCAACATGAAGACAGTCATTGTGGGCGGCGTGGCGGCGGGAGCGGGCGTGGCCGCAAGATTGCGCAGGCTGGATGAGTCGGCCGAGATCATGATGTTCGAGCGCGGCGCGTTTATCTCGTACGCGAACTGTGGCCTTCCCTACCATGTGGGCGGTGTCATCCCACAGCGCGATGCGTTGATGGTGATGACCGAGACGCAGTTCAAGACCCGGTTCAATGTGGATGTCCGCACGAGAAGCGAGGTGATCGCCATCGACCGCGCCGCAAAAGAAGTGACGGTCCGAAGCGAAACGGGAACCTATCAGGAGAGTTATGACAAATTGGTTCTGGCCACAGGCTCGTCCCCGGTCATGATGGACATCCCCGGTTCTGACGATCCGCGCGTCATGCGGCTCTGGACGATTCCGGACATGGACTCCATCATTGCCGCCATCGATGGCGGCGCACGGACAGCTGTGGTCGTCGGAGCAGGCTTCATCGGAATAGAGATCGCCGAGAACCTCAACGAGCGGGGGCTCGACGTAACCCTCGTTGAACTCTCCGACCAAGTGTTGCCGACGATCGACAAAGAGATGTCCACCACGCTGGCACAGGAACTCTCCTCAGCAAGCATCGCCCTGCGGCTGGCGCGCAAGGTTACGGCATTTGAGAAGTCTGCGAACGCCTTCCACGCGGTTCTGGACGATGGCGAAAAACTGCCGGCGGATCTCGTGGTCATGAGCGTCGGTGTTAAACCCAACTCCGAACTGGCGCGGGCCGCCGGACTCGATGTCGGCCCCCGCGGCCACATTGTCGTTGACGACACGTTGCAGACCTCCGATCCCAGCATCTATGCGGCAGGCGACGTAATCGAAGTCAATGACCCGATCCTCGGCGGCAAGACGGCGATTCCGCTGGCTGGCCCCGCCAACAAGCAGGCGCGCATCGTCGCCGATAATCTGATCGGCCGCACGTCGCGCTACCGTGGCAGCATCGGAACCGCTGTCCTCAAGGTGGGCTCACTAGCCGCTGGCAGTGTGGGGTTCACCGAACGCCGCTTGAAGCAGATGGGCATCCCCTACCACAAAATCTACAACCACCCCGCCTCCTGCGCCACCTATTACCCCGGTGGGTCGCAGCTCCACATCAAACTGCTGTTCGGTCACGACGGCAAGATCCTCGGCGCGCAAGCGGTCGGCCACGAAGGCGTGGCCAAGCGCCTTGACACGATCGCCGTCGCAATGTGCCGCGGCGCCACCGCGCCAGAACTCGCCGACCTGGAACTCGCCTATGCGCCGCCATTCAACTCAGCCAAAGACCCTGTCAATTTTGCCGGCATGATCGCCGACAACGTGCTCAAAGGCGACACCTACCTGACGCATGGCGATGAAATCCCCGCCGACGCCCTGATTCTGGACGTTCGCGAGCCCGAGGAGGTCGCGCTAGGCGCCATTCCCGGCTCCACGAATATCCCGCTTGGTCAACTCCGTGATCGTATCAAAGAACTCGACACCGCCCGTGAGATCGTGACCGTTTGCCGGGTCGGTATGCGCGGTTATCTCGCCGAGCGTATTCTGCGCCAGAACGGCTACCGCGTCAGCAACTTGTCGGGCGGTTATACGACCTGGACCTACTTCCATCCCGCGCCGTTCACGCCGACCCCCAAAACCGCCGCCCCAAAGCCAACTGAAAACGCTGCTCCCCCCGCGACCGATGCCGAAGTGCTTGATGTCCGCGCCCTCGCCTGTCCGGGACCGGTGGTACGGATCAAACAGACACTTGACGAGCGGGACGCGGGCGCGAGTCTGCGCCTTCTGGCGCAGCTCTCCTTCGAACCGGACTTGAAAAACTGGATCGCCTCGACCGGCAACGAACTGCTCAGCCTGGAAAAGAAAGCCACGCACCTTGAAGCGGTGATCCGGAAGGCGCTTCCGGCGGATGCCCCCGTACCGACAAAGACAGCAGACGAGCACGGCGCGGCGCTTGTCCTTTTCAGCAATGATCTGGACAAAGTGATGGCCGCGCTGATCATCGCCTGCGGCATGGCGGCTTCCGGAAGCAAGGTGGGCATCTTCTTCACCTTCTGGGGCTTGAGCGTCCTGCGGAAAAACCCCGCGCCGCCAGTCAAGAAGACACTGATGGGACGGATGTTCGGCTGGATGTTGCCCAAGGGCGCCGAGAAGCTGGCACTGTCCAAGATGAACATGGGCGGCATGGGGGCGCTCATGATGAAACGGGTGATGGCCGACCAGAACGTCACGCCGCTTCCCGACCTCATCCGGCAGGCCCGCGAGCTGGGCGTCCGGTTCGTCGCCTGCGAGATGGCGATGGACGTCATGGGCATCACGCGCGATGAACTGATCGAGATCGACGAGGTCGTCGGCGTCGCCAGCTTCGTCGAAATGGCCAAGCACAGCCAAAGCACACTCTTCATCTAGGCGGCCGTGATGAAACCGAAGCCACTACCCGACGAGTATCTGGATCAGGTCTCACAAACGATCAAGATCATCGGACACCCGCAACGCCTGCGGATTCTCGAATACATCGACCTTCACGGCGAAAGCGCGGTGAGCGCGATTGTCACGGGTGTCCGCGGCCAGCAGGCGGCTGTCTCCCAGCACCTCAACAAGATGCGGCTCGCGGGCATCATCCAAGCGCGCCGCGACGGTCGGCAGGTCTACTACCACAGCCCGTCCGAAAACGCGCTCACGATTCTCGCCTGCCTGCGCAGGAAATTCACGGAAATAGCGCCATCAGCGCATCGGCAAAGAGCGCCATACCGCGCTCGTCCGGGTGGTTGATGGCATTCATCAGCAGCGTGGAGTACGGCACCCCCTGCCGCCAAAGACGGCCCCAACGCAACGAGGCGTCGGCCAGCGCCACAGAATTGTTCTCCGCGAACAGCCTGAGCCCGCGAACATAAGGACGCGGATCGTTATCGATCTCCCGCTCCCGCGTCAGGCCCATCCAGTCGGGCCGCGCATAATGCGGCGTCAGGATGATCCACTCCGCGCCGATCCGCTGGAAATCCTTGAGGATCACCCCGTAGTTCTCCAATACCGCCGCCTCGCTCATGTAGGCGTCGTTGATGAACTCCGACACAATCAGATCGGGCTTGAGCGCCAACACCTTCTCGGCGTAGTTGCGCGGGCTGCCCGGCGGCTCTTTACGAAAGGCGGTTGTGGTGCGTCCCCCCCACCCTTCCGACAGCATCACGATGTTGGCCTCTGGGAAACGCGCGCGCAGGCGGGTGGCGAACTGCTCCTGCCACTTCTGCTGGAACGGCAGGTACACGCACTCGGTCACACTGTCGCCCCACGCTAAAATCCGAACCGGTTGCCCAGCACGCAACTTGGCCAAGGTCTTGGGCAGATACCGTTCTGCGGATGACGCGCCCGGCTGTGCGGGTTTGGGCTCGGGGTATACGTGCTCCAGAATCGGGAACAGATGGTCATCCGTCAAGCGTTCCACACGTCCGGCCAGCCAAACATTGCCCACGCGCGTTTCGCCGTCGCCGATCTCCGGCGGACGCGGCGTCGCCACATGCGGCACACCTTTGCGCACCGCCAGATTCCCGTCAGCCTTCTGCACCACACTGTCCAAGCGCATCATGGCGTAGCGATAACTCGCATACACCGGACGGTCGGCCGCGATCGCCCCGCCCTCCAGCCGACCGAATCCGGCCCAGCGCGGTTCAAGCTGATAATCCTTGCCACGTTCGAAGAGCTGCGCCGTTGCACCCGGCCCGGCACGCACGACCAGCGTCGCCGGATCAAGCGCACCCGCCACGCTGCACGCCTCGGCCTTGGGCCCCAGCAGCGGTGTACCGCGCCGCCACTCCGGTCCTTGAAACAGCGCCAGCCGCTCGTACGCCTCATCGGTCACTGTGACCATATCCGGCGGCTCCACGGTGAGCACCGCCGTCTGCCCGCCACAGGTCACCTTGACCTGCCACGCGCCCGCCAGATCCATCTTCGTCGGCGACGGTCCGGCCCAAATCCCCAAACACACCGCCAGCCAGACAACAGCCGCACACATCATCTTACTCATCCCAGCGCCTCCCTTCCCTTTACAAAAACGCCTTCTATAATGCGTCCTACGTCACCGCACCGCAAGCCTTTATTGTAATCGGTTAGCCCGCCGCCCGCGCTTCGCACGGGAGTGTAAATGAGGATAACTTTGATCGGTGTAAGTGATAGGCAAGGCGTTTTTTACTTAGACGTTCTGAGTTCGACGTTCAGCGTTCTGAGTTAAAAAAACGTTTAACGCTCAACGCTCAACTTTTAACGCTGGTATAAACACCCCCACGCGCCTGTTGGTAAGTTGGCCGGGGGCCCCCAAAGG
>ERZ795049.6057-NODE-6057-length-10803-cov-5.541124_pt1 | contig 10803 bp, 13 predicted proteins | sample MGYA00375133_ERZ795049 | MGnify/ENA primary metagenome ERZ795049 (study PRJEB30178, sample SAMN05720147) | activated sludge metagenome | isolation source: anaerobic digester from wastewater treatment plant | place: Japan | collected 2015-04-20 ...
AGCCGCCGACTTTTATATACTACCACACCGCAAATCCATTGTCAACATAGATTTTTCTGGCTTTTCATGGTAATTTTATAAGACTAAGTTGACAATGTAAATGCAACCATAGTGGTTAACTATAAATACAATACATATCTTAACATTAACCAAAAGTGACAGAAGCTGCCATAGAGCACAAATATGTGAAATATCTCATGAAATCCGAATACCTTTGATTTTAGTCTCGGCCATTTGGTCCCGTAAATAATTGCACCTATAGTATACAACAAGCCCCCTGCAATCAGCCAAAGCATAGCGGCTGCCGGCAGAGCATTTATAAGCGGCACGAATGCAACTATTATCAGCCATCCCATCAAAACATAAAAAAGAGTATATAGCCATCTGGGCGCATCAAGCCACAATATCTTCAAAATAATGCCCGTCATTGCAATCCCCCAGATGCTGATAAGAAGGCTCCAGCCCCAGCCGCCTCTCAGCGGAATAAGACATACCGGGGTATATGTCCCCGCAATAAGCACATAAATCATCATATGATCTATCTTTCTTAATATTTTTGTGCTTTTTTCGCATACTATTAGCAGATGATATACGGAGCTTGCCGTGTAAAGGAGTATAAGACTTGCTCCGAATATGGAAAACGATACAATATGCCATACTGTCCCATTTGTTGCAGCATATCGTACCAAAAAATATAATCCTATTGCTGATAGTATTGCCCCTGCAAGATGTGAAAACCCACTGACAGGGTCTTTTACTTTACTATTCATTGTCACATCTCCTCATGTTAATCATTTATAGCCTTGCATGTAGTATTCATTACTATATGTCATCGTATTTATATTATATATCGTTGCCGTAATATATTCAATATGTTTTTCATGCAATATTTCAAAGGCATTAATTTCTCGCCCGTTCCGCTATAACAATGTATTTATTATATGTATCGTACGAGTATGCTATACTATATATTAAAGGGCTTGATGAAGCAAAACTTATGGTAAGGAGATGTTAATTATGGATTTTTGTGAGGATTCTTTTTTCAAAATAGTGGAAGAAGCCACTCAAGGCGGCGATATAAACATTTCAGACATCCCCGATATTGAGCTTTATATAGATCAAGTAACCACATTTATTGATAACAAGCTGGGATATAATAAAAGAACTTTAAAGGACAATGTCTTAACAAAAACAATGATAAACAATTACACAAAATCTAAGATACTTCCTCCGCCAAAAAATAAAAAATACAGCAGGCAGCATATGATACTCCTTATTTTTATATATTATCTGAAGCAGGTTCTGTCAATTAATGATATAAATACCCTATTTACACCGTTATTCAAAAAAATAAATCCCCCCGGTGGCGGTATGGACTACCTTGGCAGCTTGTATAATAGTTTTTTACAGATCAAAGAAAGTAGCACAGATGATTTGAATGAAATTCTCTCCCAGAAATTCAAGACGATTAATGAAAAAGCTGCAGAGCTCCCCGATGACTCGGAAGAAGTTTCAAGAATTCTTCTTACTGTTCTTACTCTGGTGTCAGCTGCAAGTATACAAAAAAGGGTTGCGGAAAAGATAATCGATGATTATTTGAAGAGAAAATAAGGCACTTCATAAAATGCCTTATTTTTTCACTTCTTCACATGTTCATGGTTTCTGACATGATCCATGCAGTATTCATAATCGCCCTCACATTCAGGACAGTACCTAAAGTCCATATTAGGGTCGTCCTTTTCAGTCTTGCCGCAGACCGTACATCTGTGAAATGTAAAATCCCTCGGTATTTCAGATCGGAATCTTCTTCTATTTGTGTACACCTGCCTGTTGTTCTTTGTATAATTGAAGATATCCCTCCCAAAGAATAAGAAATAGTTTATTATAGAAACTATTGCAGTCAATCTCATGGACATATTCCCAATCACGACTGTATAGGCTATAAAAGCCCAATTCAGCATGGCTAAATACTTAACCTTCACCGGTATCACAAAAAATATAAACAGTTCATAATCAGGAAATATTCTCGCAAATGCCAGGAACAATGATAAATTAAGGTATAGGGAAGTTGCTCCATATCCTGTAATGAATGCTGCAATAGTCGTTCCTATCATACCTGTAAAATAGAAGATATTAAATTTGAAGCTTCCCCATTCATGCTCAAGTGCACTTCCAACCATATAGTAAAAATAAAGCACAAATAAAATCCATAAAATAGTTGTGTCAGGGGGAATAAATATATAAGTGACAAGCCTCCATATCTCCCCTCTGAACACCAATTCTGGTATCAGAATAAGTTTACCTATTAAAAGCCCTTCTCTGTCAAAATAGGATAGAGCAAATACAATGCCCGTAATTCCGACAATATATGTCATCAAATTTTTGATGGCGAATCTGCCCAGCCTTCTCTCAAGTATATCAAGCCAATTCAATAGTGTTTCCCTCCCGATTTCGTTAGTATAGTCAGTTATAAAGCCTGATTATCAAATAATCGTCGTGCCGCTCAAAGCCAAGAGCTTTGTATGCATTTATTGCAGGGGTATTTAGTTTATTCACTATAAGCGTAGGAAGTTTTCCCCTGTTTATTATCCTCTCGCATAGTTCGGAAACTACTGCCTTGGCATAGCCCTTTCCTCTTTCTTCTTCAAGTGTGTAAACGGCCCCTATTTGGTTTGTATTTCTGGTAAAGGTTTGTATACAGGCCTGTGCCAATAGCATATTATCCTTAGATAGTATAATAAAATCTTCCTCTGCGTTTCTCTGGGATAAAAGAAGCCTCGTACCCTCAATTGTACGCTCTGCCCCAAAACCCCTCAAATACGCTTTTCTCACAAAGCTTAGAATGGTATTATCGCTATTCCCGCAAACATTAATAAACTCATATCCTTCCAACTTAAAGGGCTTAAAATTGCTGTTTACGGAATAATCGCACTCTTCAAACTCCTTCATGGATTTGTAACGTCTGATGATTTCAAATACCGGTCTTACTATTCTGTCCATCCCCAATATCATACTAAAGCTTCTCATTATCATCAATTCAGAGAAATAAGGCACAGCCCCCGAGGATTCAAAGTGAAGAACACAACTTCCCATATTATAGAACACTATTAAGCCCTTCAAAGCATTTTCCTCAAAATACCCGTAATAGTCACCGCAGCGAAATATGCTGCCTCTATTCATAATGCCAAACTGGAGTATATTCCCGACGAGAAAAGCTGCCTCCTCTTCGTTTCTGTCCAGGTAATCAAATATAACGGACCTGTCCCATTCGCCTAATGCTCTGAGCAAAATTTATCGCCCCCGCCAATCATTTGCCATACTGCAGTCTATAAAGGACTGCATCGGATATGCCTGACTTATAGTTTCCTAATATTCCAACTCCAGATATCTCCTATACTTGCCGTCATCGGTATCTTTTTCCCCTGAGCAATAAAATGTTACACACCCATTGCCGTCATAAGCGGGTTCCCTATTCCCCAGCATTGTTTTCAACCGGTTTACTGTTCCCAGGTTGCCATCAATTACATCAACCCCTTGAGGCAGCACCATCTTAAAATGCCTTTTATAAAAAACAAAATGTGTGCAGCCTAAAACAACCGAAGAGTATCTGCTCAGATCATACCGGGAAAACTCATTCATTAGATATTGGGTTATAATATTTTCATCAAATATGAATTTTTCCGCATACTCTACCAATCCCGGAAGTGCATGCAAGTCGACTGTCTGCTCCGAATCCAGCCTTTCGACCAGGTCGTGAAGTTTCTTCTCTTTCACTGTAATTGGTGTCGCCAGCACAAGCACCCTTCTGTCATCTGCCTTTTCTACCGCAGGTTTCACCGCCGGCTCCATACCGATAATAGGGAAACCATACCTCTCCCTCAGATCGTTTATGGCAATACTTGTGGCAGTATTACATGCTATTACCAAAGCCTCTACTCCTTGACCTGCAAAAAATTCTGCCGCATTATAAATATATCCTTTAACCTCATCCTTTGGCTTTGTACCATAAGGAACATGCCTAGTATCGGCATAATACAAATAATTTTCGTGGGGCAGCTGCCTTATCGCTTCTTTTAATACCGTCAGACCTCCTATACCGGAATCGAAAACACCAATACTCATACTCATCTCTCCGAATTCTATAAAAATTAGCTATATTTTATAATATGATATCCCGGAATATAAATTCCCTAAAACTGCATGAATTTCACGATCTTTTGAATTATTTCCTGACCTTGGGCGACATATTCATAATACCACCTCCGCTAATGACATTGAACTTGAATTAATTATATATAACCCCATATGGAAATATCAAGACGGAAATAGCTTTCGGCCATTTCTTACCCTATTTACAGTAACCATTTTTCTGCTGAAGCATAAGATGAAATTAGCGTGGATTAAAGGGGGCCTATGTATGGTAGAATATCTCTCCAAATTCAATCTGATTTTGTTGGGAATTATGGCAAGTATGGCTGCCGGCCTGGCTACAGGGGTAGGTGCCATTCCTATTTTTTTTACAAAAAAAATATCAAAGAAGCTGCTTGATTTGCTGTTGGGTGCTGCTGCCGGAATAATGCTCGCTGCAACTTCCTTTAGTTTGATTATTCCGGCTATCGAAAAAGGCGGCGGCGGAATAAGGGGTGCAACTATTACACTGATAGGCATATTATGCGGCGGAATATTCCTCGATGTCATTGACAAGTTTTTCCCCGATACCAACCTGTTGAAAAATGCAGTAAACGGCAATGGACAAAATGGACATAACGGAAGTGAGATTTTACCTGCATTAATCAATCCCCGTCTCCGAAAAGTCTGGTTGTTTGTATTTGCAATTACTGTCCATAATTTCCCCGAAGGCCTTGCAGTGGGTGTCGGTTTTGGCGACGGTGATATAATAAACGGTTTGAGTATTGCCATAGGGATAGGTCTCCAGAACCTGCCTGAAGGGCTGGCTGTAGCACTTCCCCTCCTCAGAGAACACTATACAAAAAGAAAGGCTTTTCTTATAGCTTTATGCAGCGGTTTGGTAGAACCTATCGGAGGGCTTCTGGGTATTGCGCTTGTTCAAATATCCCGGCCGCTGCTGCCTTTTGCTTTGGCTTTTGCTGCAGGAGCTATGCTTTTTGTCATAAGCCACGAGATTATACCGGAAACCCAGAATCAGCAGGGTCATTCCAAGCTTGCTACTCATGCACTTCTAATAGGGTTTGTAGTAATGATGTTTTTGGATAATACCTTAGGTTAAGAAGAAAGATGTATCTGCTGCAGCCTGCAGGTCTATTGCTGAATGTCCATTTGCCTTGCCTTTGCATTCTTTTTACCAAAATTCACTTCAGCTATCAGGACACTGAGCAAAAGTATAGCGGCACCCGCATATCCTCTTGCAGGAAGGAGTTCTTCCAAAAATATGAATCCACATATGGCTGAAAACACCGGCTCCAAAGAAAAAATCAGTCCTGCATGGGTTGCACTGGTGTGTTTCTGTGCTGCTGCCTGAACTACATAGCCAAAGGCAGTACACAGTATGCTCAGCGCCAATGTAGAGCCCCAGGATACTGCTGTGGCGGGAAGCCTCACGGTCTCCGTAAACAATGAAAACACTATGCTGAATACGCCCGCAAAACCAAGCTGAAGTATGCCCAAAGCAATTGAATCCACTTTTTTTGTAAAAACCTCCATCGCTACAACATGTATGGCAGAAAATGCTGCGCATAATATGCAGAGAAGGTCCCCGCCGCTTATGCTTAAACGGCTGTCCAACGACAGCAGCGCTATGCCGATCGGAGCTATACACACACCAATAATAACTTTTTTCTCAATCTTTTGCTTTAAAAACACATAGGACAGAAGCGGTATGATAATTACTGCAAGGCTTATCAGGAATCCCGCATTTGAAGCAGTGGTATATTTCAAACCGAAGGACATGGAAATAAACATCCCAATCAATATTGCCGCCAAAATTAAAGAATATTTTATTGTCCTGATATCTGACTTCAGTATATTTTTATAAAATATGGGAGCAGATACAATAAAAGCTATTATGAATCGCAGGGCCGTAAGATTGAAAGGTTGGAGTTCATCAAGTGCAAGCTTTGTAAGAAAATATGATGACCCCCAGAATACTGTTACCGCAAGAAGCATCAAATCCGCTCTGGTCTGTCTGGTCAATGCAAAATTCCCCCTTTTTATCCGTAAATGGATTTGTGTCTTTTCTCTTTAGGCTGATTTATCGATCAGTTTTGAGTATAAACTGTGGTTTTCTTCATCAAAACAGACAAAAATGACCTTTTCTATACTTTCATTTTCTCTCAGATAATTTGCTACTGTTCGTACTGCTATACCAGCCGCCCTGTCTTTAGGAAACCTGTATACCCCTGTACTGATATTGGGAAAGGCAATTGTTTTTATGTGGTTTTCTTCTGCTATCTTCAAGCTGTTAATATAGCAGTTCTCTAACAGCATATCCTCCCCATTATTGCCGCCATTCCATATCGGACCGACGGTATGGATAACAAACCTTGCCTTCAGCAACCCTCCGCTTGTAATAACAGCTTCCCCTGTATCGCAGCCGCCCTGCCTTTTTCGTATTGCTATGCATTCTTCGAGTATTTGCTTTCCGCCTGCTTTATGGATTGCGCCGTCAACTCCACCGCCCCCAAGCAGGCTGCTGTTTGCCGCATTAACAATTGCACCTGTATCAAGTTTTGTTATATCTCCTTTAATAAGTTCAATTCTGTTGCTATTCAATTCATTATACATTAAAAACCCTCCATAAACATCTCTTTTATGCCCATACCGGCAGCTCCCAGTCTATTTGTATTCCAGCGTCAGTCCTGCTCCCACTTCTCCAATCTCGACTGCTTCCGACAATTCTATCTTGGAATGCAGGTCTGTGCAATGACACGCATGAAGCTTTTTAATATTTGATTGTTTTAAATATTCCTTTGTCAGTTTCATTTTCTCTTTATCAGGGTTTAATAAATGAAGTCCCCCTATTATATCCGCCACTCTATTCTCATTGCATATCTTTTTAGCATGTTCAACAATATTGCATATTCCGGAGTGGGAGCATCCGGTTATAATAACCAGGCCGGCACCCGACTTATAGGCCAGTGCTGTGTCGTCCCTTAAGAAATCATCTTCTTTTGCACCGTTATTCATAAATTTTCCAATAGGTTCTTTATTCTCAAAGCTGTTTGTTCTTTCTATCTCACCAAGAAACACAAGGTTTTCCGTAATCCAAAAAGGCTTATCTGTCAATTTCATTTCAAAATAATCCCTAAGAACATCTTCAGTTAATATGGAGCCAATCATTTCAGTGCCATGGTACTTGCTTTTAAAAGTTTGTGTATGGGCTAAAAGCACAGGCTTTTTGCTTTTGAAATTTTCAGCCGGTGCTTCCGAACATAATCTTACCATAGGCACAAGACCCCAGGTGTGGTCGTTATGGCCATGGGATATTGCTATAAAATCCGTATCATACAGATTTATATTCAGCTTATGGGCATTTTTGATGAATATATCGGAGTACCCCACGTCAAATAGTATTCTCTTCCCGCAGTCCTCAATAAAAAAGGACGCCCCCGGTTCACCGTATAAATACCGGTCTATGATCGTATTGTTGTCCACAAGAACTGTAATTTTCATGCTTTGCCTCCAGTCACTTTATCTACTTTATTCTTCTTTCCTTTTTTTCAAGTTCGTTTTCCGTAGAATTATATTCATCCGGGGATACCCACAATTCATATACCCCATTTCCTTTTTCATATGTAAATATAACCTTTTCGGCAATAATTTTATTCTCCGCCAGGATGGAAAGTGCTTTTCTTACAACTGCAATATGTTCGGCATCATTGGATAAACGTATGTTTACCTGCATAAATTCATCACAGGCCTCCATGGACTTTTCACCCGTACCCGTTGCACTTATTAAATAGCCCTCTATATCGCTGCCCTTAAATAAACTTTGTATTCGTAAATTATATAGTATCCTATTTTTATTTTCAAGGTAATCCTCATTAACCGCTTTTTCGCCAAAACCCTTCGCAATGCAGAAAGAAGTAGAATCATTCATACAGGCTGCACTTGCATAGTACTTGCTGTATATAATATCAACCTTGGCAAATCCCACTTTAAATGATAAATCAGGATACTTTTCTTCAAGATAGTTTATAAATTCGCTTCTTATACCGATAAGAAATATTGCCGATACCAGAATAGGTATCGATATCACTCCAATAATTATTTTTAAGACTTTTCTTGTTTTTGCTTCCATAGCACTCCCCCGGCTAATTCAAAATGCTGTTCCTTTAATTCTATCTGAATTTCACTTCTTCTTTCTTTATATCCTGCAAGAAATATTCCCCGCTGACATTATAGATAAAATGCGTAGGGTTATCTATTATTTTCATAATTTCTTTTGCTTGACCTTCAAATTCTATGGGATAGCTCTTTTCCAGGCCATCTATCTGATACTGCAATTCTCGAAATTCTTTGGATTCTTTTATCACATCGATTAATTTCATGTACTTCAGGTATACGTCTTTATTATAATTTTGCTTCAAAAACCCTCTGAATTTATCAGAATGAAGTTCCTCCCTGATTTTATCCTGTAATTCGTCTTCCTTATATTTTAATAAAGCCGTACTTATAGTTATGTAATCTTCTATATACTCAAAGGGCCTGTCTATGTCAATGTAATGCTCAAATACGAAATATCTGTCACCCGTCTGACTGCCCTTTTCCTCTATCCTTCCGCCGTCTATAACCTTAATCTTTTTACCTGCGGCCATTTCATTCTGAAGTCCGCCGTCATATGATATTTCATAATAGGTGCCTTCCGCCAGGTATACTCCCTTGTTATCAATCCACGAGAAAATTACACAATCCTTTATAGGTATCAGCTTATCATTCTTTAAATCGTATACACTGTCGATAATATATATATATTTGTCGTTCTGGCTCCATTGAACCTTATATCCATCATAACTCCATATTGAATATGGGTTTGCAGTAATGTCTCTATAGTTTTCATATATGACCTTTTCATTACTATCAGATACCAGAATAAGCTTGTTATCTTCTGTGCGATAGATTTCCTTTCCTCCATCCCGGGATTGATTTATTTTATATCCATTTATTTTTCTGTCTGTATCAATACTATCCAGTGTTTGGGTGGTATTTGCCGGTCCGGTGCATGAGGCTAATAATACAATTGTCAGTATTGATAATATTAAATTTAACAGAAATCTTTTTATTTTATTCATATCTCCATATCCTATCTTAAGGCCGATTTTATTCTTGTACAATTAATATACCTCTTCTGCGGCTCTGATAATTCTATTAATAAATCTTCCTATGCATATTTCATTTTTATGCTATTACTTGGCTTTATATCTGTCTTTCTGATCAAAAAATGTTATATCTGCATATCCGGCATATATTTTGCCCGAGTGCTTAGTCCCCTCGGGTATGTAATATAAATCACCCTTGCAAAATGTGTTTTTGACTCCCCCTATTGTCAAATCTATTCTGCCCCCAAGTACTATTCCTATTTGCCCTGCATGAGAATGTTCCGGTAAGTCAACGTCATTTGAAAACTCCATAAATATGATCTGATGGTTTTCACCTTGTGATAAAAAGGCTGTAATACCTTCCAATGGAATATCCGCTTTCGGAAGCTTCAGAATCGGATCGGGAAAGCATGACATAATAATACCTCCTTAAATTTAAATCACTATTTTATGTCCAATTCACTGCAGTCTTTATTCATGATCATCTTTGTTATTACTTTTCCGACCATAGTTTTTTCAATCCGGCTTGACAGCATATCCAACGCCGCCTCTAAATCTGCATGTCTTGAGGGGTCCACCGACTCAATAACAGCTATCGCGGATTTTGTATTTTCAGTAAGCATTGTTCTCTGCCCGTCCCTCCAATTCCAGCAGCGGCATACCGCTCCTTCATCATCCAAATAGCAGACTTCTCCGGGGAGGGTATAATCCGTTTCTTCATCCCCCAGAGCAAGGAAGGGATCACCGCCATTTGTAACTGTCAATCTCAGGTTCCCATTGAATGTATCTATATCTTCCATACCGCATGGAAGGGCAAATTGCAGTGAAATGCTGTTGTAAATGTCAACCAATGGGTTAATCGTCCCTACTTCTTTCCCTTTTTCAATACGCTTAAGCAAGGCTTCAATCGAGGATCTTGCCCCTTTTTTCGTTTTAAACTTTGAGAAGGCATCCCTCCACACAGATATCACGCGGTTTTGGCTTAAAACAGGTTCCGTCATGTATTTCTTTGCTTCATCCTTTGCCTTTTCAAAAAATTCGGTAATTTGACCCCGGAATTCCTTACATCCGTTCTCAGTGTTGTCAATGTCTCTAATCAAAAGTATACCGATCTCACATTCGGGGAAAATGTCCCAAAAAGATTGTTCAATTATAAATTTACTCATATTCTCCTCCGTAATTTTCATTAAATGATAATCCTCACTGCTTATTATACTACTAAAACTCAGTGTTAGAATTATATTTCCTTTTCTGTCAGATTCAAGCTCAAAATCTCAAATAGTCGATCATGGCCTTCCTTCTCCTATAATACAAATGATACTTCTCTCTCCCAATCATTCAAGTGCGCCTTCAGCGTACTTGTGCGCCGATTTCGTATCCAATGCTTTTTAACACATCATATACTATATTATTCATGTGTTAGAAAGCACCTCATCTATTTAGTGCCTCGCTTGCCCTGGAAGTGATATGCTTTACGAGGCACTATCGTAGTGAGATAAATTTCCTT
>ERZ795049.6062-NODE-6062-length-10789-cov-4.101081_pt1 | contig 10789 bp, 3 predicted proteins | sample MGYA00375133_ERZ795049 | MGnify/ENA primary metagenome ERZ795049 (study PRJEB30178, sample SAMN05720147) | activated sludge metagenome | isolation source: anaerobic digester from wastewater treatment plant | place: Japan | collected 2015-04-20 ...
AACTCCTTCCGGCCATCCGGGTCATTCCTTCTATTATGTGAGTCGGGATTCAGATAGTAACGTCCAAAAGCACCGTCATCAAATAGAAAACGCTCTCCAGCCTTCGAGCATTTCAACCAAAACGCCCAGTCTGCGCTGGTACCGTAGGTCGCTTCATCAAAGTATCCATATCGTTCATGAAGACTCTTGCGCCAGACCGGCATGCAGTGCATCACATCCCTCGATCGAATTTCGCCTTGTTCATCGGCCCTGTACAAGTCTTCAAACGCAATCTCCTTGATACCCTCTTGAAAAAACCACAACTGGTTTTCGTAAAGGGTAAACCAGTCGCCCGTTGCTTTACTGGTTACACAGGAGATACTTCCGCAGGCACCAGCGAAGGTTGGCTGCTGCTTCATCAGCTCGATCAGGCGAGCAGTGTGGTATGGACATCGACGGTCGTCAATGTTGGCGTTGCTGATCAAATCTGCGCGTGCCCTCTCGATGCCAATTCGCCAACATTCATATAATCCGGGGTCATGATCCAATCTGACATAGTCGATGTAGTGCCTAGCTACAGGATTGCTGCGCATGAAGTTCTCCACAGTCTCCAAATCACGGTCATCGGGATTCGCATCAATGATGATGATTTCACCCGAAGCTTCGATAGCTGCCACAAGAACATTCTCTAGATAACCGGGGAGAAACTCGCCGCCATTAAAAAGGGAAGTAATAAATGACACTGCAGGACTCTTGCCATATCCCGATCGTGAAGGACAAGACAAGAAATTCGGAACAATAAACGGAGTAATAAGATTTTTCTCTGCGGAGTAATCAGGAAGGCCGTAATAAAAGCCTGTCATTTCTTTTACGATTTCCTGCCCATGTTCATTGAGTGTTTTCATCAGGCGTAAAGTAGTCTCGGTCGACACCTCGCCACCCACTTCACATCTCATCAGCTTGACACCTGGCGATGAGGGCCAGGTAAGCAGTTCGTCAATCAACCCGTGAATATTGTTTTTTTGCTGGTATAAAGAACCTCTGATAATCCATTCAGCCACTGTTTTATAGCTAATGCTTCGGGTGACCGTGCCCTCCGCTGCTGACTTGATCGGGTCAAAGTCTCCATGGTCGATATCGAGCAAAAAGCTCTGGCGCGAAAAGTGCGTCTTATACCTTAACAGGAGGCGACCCAGCGATGCTTCAAGATCCGGCCTTTTCAGCTTTACCACCACCACGACATCGCTCAGCAAGTCCAATGCGTCACAAATCAAGTGCAATAACATGATGTGAGCAAAACCGAGGTTAGCGCATTCCGCGAAGTTGAAGACGACTGATTTTGGTCTCCATTGCTGGAATTGGAGCACATCGGGGGTCATCAGCGCACTGGTCAAGGTACTCCAGGCCACACCCTTTATTGGGTCGGCATTGTCGTTTCGAGCACGCTCGATATTGTAGTTTTTCCGGATAATATCAAAATCACGCCGCTGCTTTTCGGCGGAGGAATTAAACCGTTCATCATGAAGATGGAATACCCTGACGTCAAAACAGGGGTTAAGCACACGATATTTCTTGGAAACACTCAATTGATGATTGATGAATGAATCGCAGTGCATGGTGCCAATAGGATAATCAAGATAAAAATCGGGGTCAAAAGGCGTCCTGACAATCCAGGCATCTGCTGAAAAAGTGTTTGGGCAGCCGCTATCGAGACGTATCAGGGTCGCTACAGTGCCATCCCTGGAGATATCTCGACGGCTGAGAACGAGCATTTTTCCAGACAGGTCGGCATGCCCAATCCGGGCAAAAGAGGCATCGAAAACAACGTCGGCGTTGGCTGCTGCGATAATGGTCCCTGCAGGCAGGAATGTTTTGATGGAAAAAAGATCTTCGAAAGTAGGTCTTTTCTGAAATGGAAGAACTAGCAGCCGGCCAGGAGAGATGCCCATTTCGTCTGAGACAATCTGCAGTACCGACATGAGCAGGCCACCACCAACTTCGTAGAGGATGACCACCTGATTGAAAACCCGTAGATTTTCGACAACACAAGCGACATACTCAACCAACCGGAGGAGATTTTGCTCGTCGTAGAGGCTGGTCACCAGGCAGGAAGACTTTAACGGTTCGCTTACAGCTTCGAAGTCACCGCCTAGTTGCTCGGCGAAGCGAGCTGCTCGGCGGATCGCTTCAGCAGCAATCGAGCGAATCGATATGGACAAATGTGCCGAACTTGGATCACCCGAATCCAGTAGATCTTCAAGTTCCCAAACTCCACCCAACTTGTTCGACTTGCATCGAGCGGAAAGGACGTCGACCAAGGCGCCGGAGGTGACCAGCACGGTTCCGTCTTTCATGACAGGGATTTCCGTCAAAGACTCTATCGATCCTTCTATCAGGATCAGACCAGCGCTCAACTCAGGGTGATGCGCGCGCATCACACGAAGCGTCTCACCCAAAGCAGATCGACATTCCCCTTCTTCGCAGCGGATAAAATAAATCCCATTCCCGTCTCTGAGGCCATCAACAAAATGCCGACTCTTGTTAGCAGAGTGTGCAGCCCTTAGTAATATTGCGAGATCGATCGCGAACTGCTCAAGCCCGGCAAGCTGCGGCATCTCGGTCGAAGCCCAAGTCGTCAACTGATTCGTTGCAAAAACTTCTGCCAAGTGAAGATACCCCAGATTGAGCGTTGGTATTGTCGTCAGGCGATGGCCTCGAAAATAACGCTCGTTTATCCCCGAGATCTCATACTCCTGTAGTGAAAAATACCAAGCCCAAGTACCGGCAATAGTCGTGTAAAATTTATTTTTTGCCCCCTCGATCTCGGTCGGCTCGAACCTTTCGAGAAACCTGTTTTTGGGTATGGACTGATTTGCAAGCCTCTGCTGCTCTGACTGTTCGATGTGTTTAAGTGAACCCGGGTCGATAAGCTTTCCCGCGAGACCCAGATCGTGAGAAAGACGTAAATACAAGTCTGAGTCTTCCCATCCGTACGTTAGTATCCTTTCATCATAATAGTTTGCTGCCTTCAGGTCACTTTTCCATGCACCAAATGTTCCATGGATAAATTGTTGCCCTTCCCCCCCGCTTTCCAGTCCGGCTTTCCAGAAGCCGCGCACGAACTCGCCACGCCGGCAGACATTGGTCTCTAAAAAATTGGGTGCAAGATTGATATCGCAGTCAACACGGAAAACCAGTTCATGACCAGCAAACCGAAACGCGACATTCAGCGCGTGCGCCGCAATCCAGTTTTTCTCACCGTCGATTCTGACCAGTTTGAGGCGTGGATCGTTAATCTGCGAAATTATCGGCCACAATTCGGAAGTCGAAGACCAATCGACAATCAGAATCTCGTCGGCATTTGTTGCCAGCCATGAAGGCAGAACCTTGAGAAGATTTTCTTGGCGGTTCATGCATCCCGCCACCAGTGAGAGACCCGGCAATGGCGGGGTCGCATCCCTATACGATAGCAAAAAATGATCGGACGATCGCTTTTGAAGTACCTCGTCCAGAACAGCCGGCTTATTGAAAACAGACTGCTTCCGCTGTGCGACGAGTCCTCGCAGTTTATTGGCAAGTGCTATCGCTTCGGGCTCCCGATCAGAGAGCTCCGATTCAGCAAGCAGTCGCTCGACGGCGTCAAGGTCATCACTTCGAAATGCATCCATACATTTCTGAAAGATTCGGAATTTCAACTTGGCGGGATTCATCTAGCCCTCTTGTACGTTTTCAGTTAAAGCACTGTGAGGCAATACATCCGGGTTCACAAACCAATCATCCCACTCACGTTCAATACATTGGTAGCCGTGTCCGCACAGCAGCGCACGAATCTGCTCCCGTTCCGGAGTAAAATTGTGCTCGACAGTCAAGAGACTGATCCGCCACTTCTCGAACGGAAATGCTGCCAAAATTTCCAGTTCGCTGCCTTCGGTATCGATACTCAGGTAATCAATTTCACGTGGTGCGTTGTGCTTGACCAGAAAGTCGTGCAGTGAGATGGTGGTCAGGGTCATTCGATCACCCTTGACAGCGTAGGCCTGGCGTTTTGCAGCATGCATATCAGCATCCGCGTATTGAGCGATCCCACCAAATTCATCGGCCAAAATAAAATCAACCGTACGTCCGCTGACACCCGCAATGCATTCGGCGGCAATCATGCACCGGCGGTTGACCTTTAGCTGCCTGAAGAATTTCGGGTTTGGCTCTGCGCAAATTCCTTGCCAATCAAACTCGCTTTCCAGAAGATACGTGTTGCTGAGCAGGACGCCATCGCTGGCGCCGAATTCCACAAAAAAGCCATTTTTCTTATAACCCGTCTGCTCGAGAACCCAGAGATCCTGTCCCAGTTGAGAGCACGATCTTTGCCTGAGACCCGATAACAATTGTGGATCTGCTTCGGAAAAGGGAGCGCTGATGTGCTTGCCGTCAGCATGCTTGGGGGAAAGTTGCCCACGCTGTTGGGCCAATGAGAGTTGGTGGTGCAGCAATTCCATTTGCGTTTCCAGCACCCGAATCCGTGCCTGTGTCCGTTCCGGCCGGCAAGCGATCTCACGAGTTTTGGCCAGTTCCTTATCCACAGAGGCAGCTGCCTGCGGCAACAATCCGAGTCTGGCCATTTCACTTACCGATCTGGCGTGTCCGAGCAGGTTCCTGTTCTCATCACTATTGGTGCCGGCAGCGACCGCCTCACGAAAATGGTTTGCGATACGCTTTTCGTGCTGCGCTATCGCCGATGCACGCCCCAAGGTATTGTGTACACCAGCAATCAGTACCTGTGAGATCAACCTTCGATTACACCCCCACTCGATAGCCATGCGTATGAAATGGCGTGCCTCATCGTGCTTGCCAACTTGCTCCTTGGCTGACGCCACAAGTAGCGCTAGACGGTCGCGATCAGGATGGCTCTTCAATGCGCCCAGATCAACGGCCGCTAGCGCATCCCACTGGCCGAAGAGCCATTGCGCCTTGAGCCGCTCCAGATCCCGATCTTCATTCATGCCAAGCTCGTTGACAAATAGACCGCCTGCTTTTGGGTTCAGGATCTCGTCGCTTGAGGATAATGCAGTCCCCTCAGCCGGTACTGTCTTCGGGAGATGCTGTGTGCCATCGCCAGAGTCAAGTCCTTCTGGGAAACGGAGTTCATGTTGAGGAGTAGCGCCATGTTCAAGGCTGCCCCTTTCTGGAGACGCGGATTCGTGCGTCTCTGAGCTGTTGGCAGATGGCACTTGACCTTGTTCTGTCGTCTGGGGCGTTTGCTTACGTTCCATGCCTTCTTCTTTACAATGGCCTTTCACGCAGCAGGACATCCTTGATCAGTTCAATCTGTGCTTCAGCCCTGATCATCTCTTCGTCCAGCAAACGTTGCCGCGTGCCGAGCTCACGCCTTTCATTTTCCAGTACGGTAATTTTCGCCAACTGCTCATCCCGTTCACGCTGCAACTTCTCGATTTGAGACAGCCGCTCACCAGCGAGACCAACATGCACATCTCTCTCTTTCGTGAGTTGCCCAACTTGCTGGACAAGCTTTTCCTTTTCTTCCTTCAGGCTCGCTGCCCACTTGCTGTTGACCTGATGCCAGTGCGCATTTTCGTCGCGTTCACCACTCAAGCGTTCAGCGAGCTTTTGTCCTTGGACGATCAAACCGGCTTGTTCCTGGTTTACCTGCTGCAAGCGCTCAAGCTGCGTTTGGCAGTCGCCAAGTTGCTGTGCGAACCCTTCCCTTTCCACAGTGAGCTGCTCCATCCGATCCTGTAACTCGGCGGTCAGGCGGGAATGCACTTCTCGTTCCTGATTTAGTTCGACCAGTGAAGCCTGTCGATCAGCGAGTTGTTGTGCCAAGTCACTCCGTTCCCGAGTCAGCTGTTGCACTTGTTCAACATCAGCCTGCGTCTGTTGAACGTGTTGAGCAAGCTGACCCTCCAATTGGGCCAAGCGGGCTCTTGCCTCATTTAACTTTCCGGTCAACTCGTCCAACGCGTTCTGGCGGTCGCTTGCCAAGCTACCCAGTTCTTCATTTGCCTGGCGAAGCTGATCTACCAATGCCTGCTTTTGGACAAGTTGCTCAGAAATCCCATCCCGAGCGAGAGTCAACTCTTCTACTTGTGCCAGATAATCCTTCGCCAAACGTGATTGTTCATCACGGGCCAGCTTCAAGCTTTCCGCCCACTCACTGTTGACCTTATGCCAGTGCGCATGCTCATCGCGCGCGCGCGTCACGGTTTCAACTCGTTGCTGCAGTTCAGCCACCATTCTGGACTGTTCATCACGTGCCAGCGTGATTTGCGCAACTTGCTGCAAACAATCCTGCGCCAGCTGGGATTGATGCTCGTGTGCCTCTTTGAGTCCGTCAGCCCACTGGCGACTCTCTTGCTGCCTTTGTTCATGCGCTTCCCGCTCACGGGCGAGAAGTTTGACCAATTCATCGCGTTCGGCAACCAGAACGGCATTCATTTCACTGGCTTGCCGCAATTGGTCCAACTCGACCTGTCGATCGGCCAGCAGTCGCGTCTGGTCGGACACCGACGCTTGCATCGCCGTCAAGCGCGTCGCCAGGGACGCTTTCCAGTCACGTAGATAGAGTGCCTTGCCAATTGCCGGATGCCGCTCTTCATCGTATGTCAGGCATCGATAACCGCGGTCCTGCAGATAGCGGTCCAAGTCAGCCTTGCTGGTACCCTCTATAGACAACAGATTGCCATCCAGAACTACACGAGCCACGATGACATCCAGGAGTTCCAGATATCGACCGGACCTGATTAGGATCGGCAACGGCGGCAGGCAATCAATGAAAGCCCAATTGAATTGGCTAGCAAGAAGACCCGCACCATCGATCAGGGTTTCCAGGGTAACCGCGTTCATGGGGCGCAATTCCGCGGTTCTCAGATTACGCCAGATGGAAGACAGGCGCTCTGGCGGAAAAATCGCACTCTCACTCGGATTGCTGGCCAGGTAATAATCGACCTCTCCAACCCTATCGCCAAGCAGAGCATTTACCAAATGCCATCCGGAGCGCGTTTCCACCATCGGAGAAAGATCCTTGACCACCGTCTCGTCGGCATCCACCACCAGCACTGCGGAGGTTCCCCACTGCAGATATCGCGACAGATCACTTCCGTCGCCGGCGCCCACGTGCATCACTCCCGAGATTGGAGCGATAACTCGAAGATGATCAATCCACTGCTGTATTGATGACTCGGATCTCATTTGAACCATGTAGTCAGAATGCCTCAAAAAGCTCGATTAGAATCGATCAAGTGCGCGAAGCTGCAACGACTTCACACGAATCGCCAGGATGCGACGGTCATCGTGCCCATGTATCGCCGGTGAAACCAGTTTTGGGAATTTCAATCTGAGTTCCCATAAACGGCGATCTTCAATCTCGTTCGTGGCGAAGCGTACAGAGAACAACCCACAACGTTCCTGGCCACGACCGCCAAGTGCGAGCGGCTTTCCATTGAGGAAGACTGTCATGTCCCTCAAAATCTCCGGCTCCATGGCATCCACCACATCCAATAGCAGTTCATAAGACCCCTGGCGAGGAGATGAGAAAAGCAGCGTACTCTCCTCGCCTGGCCCCGCCCATCGCCCATCGTGTTCGGCGTAATACCAGTTCTCACCTTCCATGTCACCCCGAAGGTCAATCATGACCCCATCGGGCTTGGAAACAAGCGGAGCACTTTCATTGACGCTTGTCTGGGCGCCCTGCTGTTGCCCTCCTCCGCTGCCTCCCACAACGCCACTTCGGCACACTTGTTCAAGCTCCTCGTGCGCCTGACTCACCTGAAGCGCGAACAGCTCATTTTCCTGTACCAGGATCTCGTTTCTGGAGTGAAGTTGAGCAATTTCAGCGCTCTTCATACTCAACGAAGTCACAAGGCTCTCATTTTCCAGCATCAGCCCCTTGCTGCCTGCCTGGAGACTCGCAAGTTCCGAGTCCCGGCGACTCAGCGCCGCCTTTACCTCAGCCAGTTCCGCCGCATGCTTGCTCGCCTCTTCCTGCGCTTGCCGACACTGATCCACCAAAAGTTCGCTTTCCTGTTTCAGGGCCGCATTCCTGGATTCCAGTTGAGCAATGTCAGCGCTCTTCATACTCAACGAAGACACAAGACTTTCATTTTCCAGCATCAGCCCCTTGCTGCCTGCCTGGAGACTCGCGACTTCCGAATCCCGGCGACTCAGAACCGCCATGACCTCAGCCAGTTCCGCCGCACGCTTGCTCGCCTCCTTCTGTGCTTGCTGAACCTGAGCCGCCAATAGTTCGCTTCCCTGTATCAGTGCCGCATTTTTTGACTCCAGTTGAGCAATGTCAGCGCTCTTCATACTCAACGAAGACACAAGACTCACATTTTCCAGCATCAATCCCTTGCTGCCTGCCTGGAGACTCGTGACTTCCGAATCCCGGCGGCTCAGCGCCGCCGTGACCTCAGCCAGTTCCGCCGCACATATGCTCGCCTCTTCCTGTGCTTGCCGAACCTGAGCCGCCAAAAGTTCGATCTCCTGAATCAGGGCCGCATTCCTGGATTCCAGTTGAGCAATGTCAGCACTCTTCATACTCAATGAAGACACAAGACCTTCATTTTCCAGCATCAGCCCTTTGCTACCTGCCTGAAGACTCGCGACTTCCGAATCCCGGCGGCTCAGCGCCGCCATGACCTCAGCCAGTTCCGCCGCACGCTTGCTCGCCTCTTCCTGTGCTTGCCGTAACTGAGACGCCAAAAGTTCGCTTCTCTCAATCAGTTCTGCATTTTTGTGCTGAAGCTGTGTTACTTCAGCATTCCGGCTTTCTAGAGACGAAACAAGGTTTGCGTTTTCCGCCATCAGACTGCTGTTGCCCGCCTGCAAGGCAGACAACTCAGCAACCCTTCCACTTAGCGATGCGTTTGCGTCAGCAAGTTGTGCGCTACGTTCATCGATCTCCCTTTTCGCCTCATTCAGGTGTTGCTCAAATTCCCCTCGTTCTTGCAGCGAAGTCTCGGCTGCCTTCCGTAGCGCCGCACTTGTCTGTTCAATGTTCGAAAGGCTGGCGAGGTATTCGATCCACGCAGAGATTTCCTCACTTCGCGGCTCCGATAGAGCGGCACTAGTCAGGTCGGCAGAGCCCTCGAGTTCCCTGTAAAGAGCGCTAGAGCCGCGGTGATCCTCTACAAGCCCTTTGGCCAAACCGCACGCGACGGTTGACACCCCACTCACGTCAGGATGGTAGCCCACTGGCAGCTGACTAATGCCTAATCCGAGACCAGCGGAAACGTCATTCACGAATCTGGCTGTCTCATGCAGCAAGGCTTTAGAATTAACGAGAAAACAACGCTCACGGTGGCGGTTATAGAAGCGCAAGAGCTCGGTATTGAATGCCGACCACTCCGCGAGCGCCTTGTCAACACTCTCCGGACAAACAACTCTATTTCTGAGCATCTGGCCCAAGGCAAACTCGGGGGATGAATAAACCAGAACATAACGGACCTGGCCATCGATGTCGGCCCAAAAATCCAGAAGTCTGGCCGTGCTGGCATCCCCCCAGCCCCAGCAATCCGCTTCCAGGTTCGCCATCATGAGATCCAGCGCGAGCGCCTGCCACATTTTTCCCGGCGATAACTGGGTAACACTCTCGCTGAGAATCGAACCTACTTCGCACGCTGCCAAGATCTTGGACTGTAATTCAGTAGCGGCAAGGAGTTCACGTCTGGAAGGCCTGGCCTGCTCAAGTCCCGCAGCAACCAGAGCAGCGTGGGCAAGTTCAAATCCCGAATAAGGATGGCCGCATGTCAATACGATCTTCAATGTTTTTCTCCACTACTTTTTGATCTGCTTTCGCTACGATTCATTAATCTACTTCAGGCCCTGGAAAAAATCGTCCCACTTTGGCAGGATATGTCGGGGGGTATAACGGTCGGAAACCTGGACACCCTCAACCATCAACCGTGCGCGTATTCCACTGCCCTGCTCCCCGATCGTACTGCCAATCACAAGCGCTGCGTCTTCCGCAGAGTAAGGATCGAAATACTCCGATGCACTTCCATAGACTTCACGGTGAACCGGTATGTCGGAAGAAATCACGATCCCGCCACTGCGCATGGCTTCTATCCCACTGTAATCGAACCCCTCCGCCAGGCTCGGGCAGATGGTTGCCGCAGCATGCTTGTATAGGACGCGTAGCTCCGAGGAGGGTACGTTGTTGAGGTAAAACAGATCGCCCCGTTCGGCCCACGGCCGGAAAGCATCGAGCACCGGCTGATGGTCCCAGCCAATATTTCCGACGATAACCAGCTTGAGGTCCGGCATACTGGCATACTTGAGACGCTCCCAGGCCCCCAGCAGAAGTAAATGGTTCTTGCGTGGTTCTAGAGTCGAAACCATCAGCAGGTACCTGAAGCTTTGTCCGCGTTCGGATCTTTCCTCAAAGCGAAGTCCGTTGATGTCCGTCGCAAACGCCTCGACCTTGGTTAGCCGGTTACGTGCGATTTGTAACACCAGCCCTTTATGGGAAGGCGCGTCAAAATATTCATTGGAGACAATGTTGTGGATAACTACTGCTCTCGACTCCACCTCCGGGAATATTTTTAGCAAGTCACCACGCGTCGCTTCAGAGACACATGAAAAATATGCGCCGGCCCTCACATTCTCCTGCAGTGCGTAGAAGTGCGAAGCCTGGTGAAATGCCTTGTCGTTGATCGTATGAGGCATCAGAACGGGAACGGCATCGTGATACCTGACGACCATGGTGGTGCCGCTGGATATGCGTGCCGGATAGGGCGTCTGGGCAACGAAGAAATCGAAACCACTTGTATCCACCGAAGCGTAACGCGGTGTCGAT
>ERZ795049.6071-NODE-6071-length-10778-cov-14.283783_pt1 | contig 10778 bp, 9 predicted proteins | sample MGYA00375133_ERZ795049 | MGnify/ENA primary metagenome ERZ795049 (study PRJEB30178, sample SAMN05720147) | activated sludge metagenome | isolation source: anaerobic digester from wastewater treatment plant | place: Japan | collected 2015-04-20 ...
ATGATAAAAACGCCGGCGAGCATCGCGGCGTTCGCCAGCGGAAATAATGCCGCCATGTTATCGGTCGTGATAAAGGCAAATGATAAGACCGAGAGGCCCCAGGCGATATAACCAAAGGAAACAAAGGCTTTGCGCTTTCCGAGACGATCGGATAAGGCGCCCATAAGCAGCGTCGTAATCGTCGCCGCGGCGGCGCTAAAAGCGACCATCCACGGGACGTAACCGGCATCCTGTGTCTGCTCGAAAATATAGAGGTTAAGAAACATATTTTCAATCGTCCAGGCAAACTGGCCGACCAAACCGGCGATGACGAGCGAAAACCAATTGCGAACACCTACTTTATTCATCGTTACCACCTCATGTTGGGCACTTTGTCCCAAATAAATGCAAAATGCTTCTTTTCGGCCCCGACTTGAAAGCCGTCGTGATCGATATTGTTAATGAAGGCGCGAAGGTCTTTTTCGTCGTACTTGCCAGCGAGTAATTTTTCCAAAAAGTCGACCTCATTTGAAGCTTTAGCAATCAACTCTAAAAACGAATCATTGCGAGATGAGTTGGTGACGCAGTCGCGCCACTCGCTCTTTTGATCGTTTAAGACATCCAAGACATCGTTGTGCCTGACCTTGCGGGGTGTCACCATCGCGTTGATCGCCCCAGTCGGGGCCATCAGGCGAAAGACGGCTTTCTTAAATCCTAAAGGCGAATGAAAAATTATCTGGCAAAACTTCATGTCCTTCCAGGCGAGAAGGTATGAATCTTCCTTGATGATGTCGTTTTTAAATACGTCCTTGGCAAGGTGATACATCATGCGAGAGATGGAAACGACTTTGCCCTCGTCGGCTTTAACCGCCTTGCGCGGTGCCATTTTGAGATTAAAACGCTCTTTGATTAGGCAGTCGATGTACGATTCATAAGAGGCGTGGGCGGCAAAGTAATATTTCTTGTTCGCGGCCTCATCGGCGGAACCGGTCCGGTAGAAGACAAAGGGATGGCAGTTACGGTCCATGATGTAGTGCAAAAACAAGCCTTTGATAAACCGCGTTAATATTTCTTGTTCGCGGCCTTCTTTTTTATCGGCATAGCCGAGTAAATAGTAATAGGCTTTTGTGATGTCGATGTGATGAAGATGGGTGCCAAAGCCGCGAATATCTTTGATATGTTCGCGCTTTTTAAGGCTGTAGCCATAGAAGAAAAAAACATCCGGTCCCTGAGCGCCCAAATATAAAACATCGTTATCGACATTTTCTTCGGCGCGCATCTTGGCAAACGCGAAGTGCGTCATGATCGCGGGCATAACAAGTCTCCTTTGTTTTTGAGTTCATCTACTATTTAAGCACAAAAACTGATAATTCGTCAGTCTCTTTTATAAATAAAAAAGACGGGACACGCCCGTCTAATTGAATCGCCTACTTATGTTACTCTTGAGGATCGTCGGCTTGCGCCTCTTCGCCGGCGGAAACCGCAGGAGTTATTTGCTCCTTTGGAGCCGCGACTTGTTTAACCACGGCTGCCGCACCGCCATGTTCCTTGTTATGAATCTCGTTGACGTCGTTCCAGGTGTGCAAGAACAAGTACTGGGCGACGAGCGGTCCGATGCCGATCATCGATCCGACGATGAGCCAGAGGAGGTACATGCCTCCCCCATTAAGACGCGGAGTCTGATTCCGTTTACGAATGAAAGCAGCCCATCTTTCGACGATGTTATACGACCAAATAAAAGCGTAGATGCCAAGCGTGAGAATCGAAAAGAGAATGTAAAGGAGCAAGCCTTTGGTATTTTTGCCGTCTTCTTTGCAAGCTTCATCGGTTTCCTTGGCGGCGGCATGAATAATATACATGCCTTAGATGCCGAGCGTCAAAAAAACTAAAAATCAGATATTTGAGCAAGCCGCGATTAGTCTTTAGTTCCATATTCCCTCCTATGGTTTTGATACTTACGTTAAAACACAAAAAAACATGACATAAATATCTTTTTTGTAACAAATATGGCCTTAACGGCTGATTATTTTAAGATAGCTGCGGCGTTTTTTGTGCTGTTCTTTCGGAAAGAACTTCCACTGCGCCTGGACCTTCGTGTTGTTTTCTAAGTTGAGATTGGTCTCGCAATACGAGATGTTCTCGCGCATCATGCCGATGATTAACTCGCGCAGGATGATGGCGTTTATGCCAAACGATTGATATTCGGGCAAGACGGCGATGAGGCCTAAGTCGATAACATCCGGCTTACGGAGGATTTTAATCATTTTGGTGATGGCTCCCGGAGTCAGGCGACCGCCGCTTTTTTGAAAAGCCGGACCGAGGGAAGGCACCGATAAGCCGAAGGCGATGACATTTTCTTTTTCATCACAGACGGTGATTATAAATTTGAGGCTCAGCAAATACATAAACTGGGTGATGATCTGCTGCTTCATCTCTTTGGTGAAGGGAACCGTGCCATAAAGCACTTTATAGCCTTCGTCTAAACAATGGAAAATGCCGTCTTTATATTTATTGATATAGTGGCGTTTATTTCTTCCGGTGCCGAGGTGGAGGCGAAACTTCTCCATCGCCGCCGTCGCGACGCGGTCCAGAGTCGGATCGAGACTCTCCGGCTTATAAAGCCGATATTCAAGCCAGTCGATTTCTTTGGCGTAGCCGCAGTTTTCAATCAGCCGCCCGTAGTATTCAAAGTTATATTGTTCTTCAAATGTTGCGATATAATCGAAACCTTCGATCAAAAGGCCTTCTCTTTCGAGGTCGCTGTAGCCGAGGGGGCCGCATATCGATTCCATGCCATTAGCGAGCGCCCAGCGCTCCGCCGCCGCAAACAAGGCGTCGGCGACTTCTTGGCTGTCGATGGCGTCAAAGCGCGTAAAACGGGCCCGTTTTTCGCCCATCTTCTCGTTGCTCTGATTTTGGATGATACCAGAAATTCTTCCGACCACTTTATCGCCGTCATAAGCTAAGAAAAAAGAGGACTTGGATGTCTTGTAATAGGCGTTTTTCTTTGAAAAAACCTTCATTTCGTCGCCATAAAGAGGAGGGACAAAATAAGGGTTTCCTTTGTATAAATCAAGCGGGAAGGATACGAATTGATGGCGCATTTTGCGCGTCGATACTTCTTTAATTGTTATCATGTGCTTTTTTACAACAGTTAAATATTAGCAAAATAAAATATGAAAAGAAAGGAGGATTTATTCACCGCTGTCGCTCATCTTGATGAAGGTGATAATTTTCTCTTTTAGCGAGATTTTGCCGACGGTGTAACCATAGGCTAAAAGTTCTTTCTTGCAGTTTAAAAATGAGTGGTCGAGGCGAAAGCCGATGATATCCTGAATTTGTTCAAAGGAAAGAAGAATCTTTTTCTGCTTTTCGTTTTGTATAAACTTCGAAAGAGGATCGTATTTGCTAATGAAATCAAAGATGACTATTTTCCGATCAGCGACTTCAATAATTTCGTCGCCGCTTCCTGCGGTCCCGCCATCTCATAGCCGGGCACCGCCAGGCGGGTGAAAAGTTCGCCAATCGCGACCTTTTCTTTATATAAAGAAGTGAAGTATGAATTGAGTAGCACTTCGGTTTGTTCTTTTCTTTGAACCGGTCCGAACGGATTAGCAAAATACGAGCTCACCAAGCCGACTTCGCTCGTCGTCCCTTTGGCTTTGCGCTGGCCGCCACGAAAGATGTCGGTCGCTTCTTCGAGGTTACTAAAGAGGCGGAGGCCGATGTCGACCTCGCTGTAGTTATTAGCATAGAGGAGCATGTCGATGCGATGGTCGGCCATTATAAATTTATAAGTCGTGACGGGAAGGACGACGCGGGCGTTGACCTGATCGGGATTTAGAAAGATGGCCCGGTCGATCTTCTGATAAGCGTAGCCGGCTTCGAGATCATCGAGGCGGACAAAGGCGCCGATTTCCGTTCCGTGAGCGTAGATATGTCCGTCTTTCTTAAAGAAGGTACCCATGTCGTCAAAGACGATTTTCATCTGTTTGATATAGTCTTTGCCAATGATGCGCAGGGCTTCAAGCGTCTCGGATTTTCCGGCGCCGCTATCGCCGACGACGACGATGTTTTTCGTCTCGTCATTATTTAAGACAATCGAGACCATCGCCCCATGAATTGGCAGTTTTTTCTGGTCGATCATCGCGAGGTTGTGAAGGGTTAGCAGCATCTTTTTTAGATATCCGAAGTAGTCGTTTTTATCTAGCCGGCTCACAAAACCCAAATAGATGTTATTTTCCTGATCGTGATGATAGGTGCAATCGTATTCCGTCTCGCTAATTCCGTAGAGGTAGACGATATCGGGCTTGCGGTCTTTGATTTCGTCAAACGAGGCGAACTCAAAGAGATTGGAAAGGCCGATGCCCTCGTGGAGGAAATCGCGATGGATGTAGACGTAGGCGAGCAAGGGCCCGATTTTAATCGGAAAGGCAAAGAAATGAAGTTTATTGATGACGAGTTTGGAAAGCGGGTTTTCGCCGATTTCCTGAAATAGGCCCGAACGCGTATTGCTTTTAGTATAGGCGATAAAGGGAGGCCTGGTCGCAATCTTGCTGATGAAAGCGATGTTTTGCAAGTTTTCGTAGCCCGCATGATAGGGAACGCGGTGATGGACATATAAAAGATTGGCGTTGACTCCCGCGGGAAGCTGCCGGTAGACGTGGAATTGTTGGCCGAGAAGATTCGTTGACACGCCGCGATACAAAGACAAAATCAGGCTGTTAAAATGATCGATTGTCGTGATAACGTCGGGCGCTTTCGCGCTTTGCGTGTATAAATGCGAGGAAGCCATCAGTCCAAAGCGCTGAAGGCTTCGCCAGTAGTCGTAAAACATCTCGGTAAAATGGTAGAATTCATCGCGTTTTTTTAAAAGATAATGAAGGGACGGATTATTTTTGTATATATCATTAAAAGGGAAGACATAAAGGAGTTTATAGGCATCGAGAAAGTGTTCGAGCTTGACGGTTTTAAGACTCTCCATCGTCACGTCTTTATCGCGGCGAAGTTTATCGACAAATTGGGAGAGGACGTGTGCAAAACTCTTCGATTGCAAAACGCTGACTTCCGAGTCGCAAAGCGAAGCGTCAAAATTGATCAAGGCATAAGTATCAGTGAGATGGAATTTTTTCATCGCGCTCCTCCTAGTAACGAACGGGCACTTCTATCTTAAGCGATAGCAAGGCATCTTTTAACACTTTAAAAAAATTATCGATGTCGCCGACATCAATCGCCCCGAGCGAACCGAGGCGAAAGGCCAAAACTCCGCCGACGGGGCGCGGAAACAAAATAAAGCCGCGCTCATAACAAAAATCATGAACTTTTTTGAAATTCCAATTAACATCATTGGGGTAAAGGACCGAGACGACGAGGGGTCCTTGATGCTCGCGTTTAATGTATTCTTTAAACCCGAGGCGCTTGAGCCCTTCGTGAATGGCTTGATTGACGCGGACAATCCGTTTGTATTTATCGTTTTCGCCTTCCGCGAAATATTCTTTGACGCCTTGCGCCGCGGCGTACACTAACTGGACCGGGGGTGTAAACTGCATTTCGCCATCAACTTCAAAATGGTGATACTGGCGGTACAGATGGCAGTAATAGGAGCGCTTGGGATAATCCTTTGAAAGTTCGATTAAATCTCGTCTTCCGATAACAAAAGAAAGGCCCGGCATCGCCGCGATGCCCTTTTGAGCCGAGGCGAGGAGAAAGTCGACATTGTCTTTGACAATATCCAGGGGCACTAAGGCGAAGGACGATGTCGCATCGACGACGAAGACAGCCTGGTGTTCATGAACAATCTTCCCGATGCTTCGAATGTCGTTTAAAATGCCCGAACCCGTTTCGTGATGAGTCGTGTAGACGAGGGTGATATCCGGATTATCATTCAAGACTTCTTTAATTTTGCCCGGTTCGATTGGAGCCGTAAAGTCCAGTTTCAGTTCGATGTAGGACAGACCGTAGTATTTGCAGATGTCCACCGCTCTTGATGAGTAGGCGCCGTTATTAACAATTAATACTTTTTTACCATCTGGAAGAAGAGAATTAAGCGCGACATCCATGTTGATTGTTCCGGAGCCGGAAAATAAAACGGCGACATGGTCTTTGTCGTTTCCGTGAGCAATCTTAACTAAGTCTTTTCTCAGCTTTTCAATCACGTCGACAAAATCTTGTTCGCGGTGGCACATATCGGGAGCCATTAACTGAGCTTTGACAGTGTCGGTCGTAGTCGCCGGGCCGGGATTAAGCAATATATTTCTTTTGATATTCATAAGTGCCTCCTTTTATATTATAAAAACTTACTGGTAATTTGATTTTCCCATTATACCAATTTTATGCTGATAAAGTTTAGTGAATTTGCTTGTTAGAAGACTTATATAGTATTCAAGTATCATTTGAAGTAAGGACACCTTAGTCTTAATGCACGCCTTGTTTAAGTGGTTGAAATCACAGCGGACATATCATATGTCCATTTCGACGCCATATTTGCATTTTGCAAAAAGTGCTGCGATGTAAATTGATAAAAAGGCATTCCGCTTGTAGCTTTGCGGACTTCCTATTTGACTCATTTGCGCGATATAAAATACGTTTGCCTTCTCTTTTTTTAAGTAGTTTTGCTCGTGAAAGGATTGTTAGGTGAATAGATAATGTTGCCTGTCGGCATTGAACGCGCTCAAAAAAACGACACGCGCATATTTCGCCTTTTTATATAATAAGCAAACAATTATAAGCCCTCACATATTGATAATTATCAATAAATGAGTTGTATAAATGCTGAAAAACAATTGGGTTTAAAAATAGAGCAGAGGACTCGTTTTTCGTGTGTCGCCATTCGTAAAATTTTGTAAAAGAAAAAAATGCCGATTTTATCGACACTTTTTACAAAATTTTGGGATGGTGGCCCAGGCCGGGATTGAACCGGCGACACACGGATTTTCAGTCCGTTGCTCTACCAACTGAGCTACCGGGCCACGTACATGGCGGACCAGACGGGAATCGAACCCGCGATCTCCTCCGTGACAGGGAGGCATGTTAACCGCTACACCACTGGTCCAAATACGTGCTTATTAATTATCTTAAATAATCCTATAAAAATCAAGAGACAAATAAACGGAGAAGAAAAAAGATCCCTCACAAGTGAGGGACCCTTTGACTTAATCTTTAATAGTTTTCGGCCTTGAGTTCGAAGTGCGCTTTGGGATGGGCGCAGACCGGGCAGATTTCCGGAGCCTTCTTACCGATATGGATGTGACCGCAATTACGGCATTTCCAAACGGTGACTTCATCGCATTCGAAAATTTTCTCGTCGGTTACTTTCTTTAACAGGTGACGATAGCGCTTCTCGTGTTCTTTTTCGACATTGGCGACACCGAGCATCATGCGGGCGATTTCCGGAAAGCCTTCTTCCTTGGCGACTTTAGCCATCTCGGCATACATCGTCGTCCACTCATAGTTTTCGCCAGTGGCGGCATCAAGCAGGTTTTCAGCTGTCGTCGGAACCGATCCGCCGTGCAGGGCTTTAAACCACAACTTGGCGTGTTCCTTTTCATTATCGGATGTCTCTTCAAAGATGGCTGCGATTTGTTCGTAGCCTTCTTTTTTAGCTTGTTTGGCGTAGTAGCCATACTTGACGCGAGCTTGCGACTCACCCGAAAAAGCAATCTTTAGATTTTCTTCGGTTCTGGTACCTTTTAGTTCTTTCATTATCGATTATTTCCTCCATTGTTAATTATCTAAAAATAGTTCACCTTAGTCAAAGATAATCTTTGCGATTGTTCAGTTTTCTGACTTTTCGTCATCGCTTTTGACATAGCGAAAATATTCGACATTATCTGGTTTTGAAGCATGTTCAACCATAAAGTTATAGGTCTGATCGTGAAGATCCTGCATTGAAGTTTTTAAATCGGTATCTCGCTTTGGAAAAATCGGCTCACCGACAGTGACAACCATGCGCGGTTTTAAACAGCGTTTGAATATTTTTCTTTTTTCATAAGTGGCGACAATCGGGACGACAGGCGTATTAAGCTTAGCCGGATAGCGGAACGAGGACGATGAAAAGGGGCGGATAAATGTCGCAAACGGCCAAATATGGGCTTCAGGAAAGACCACGATCGCATGCTTTTTGCCAATGTGGTATTGAATCGCTTCCAAATATTTTTTGGTGGTGCCATTTGTGGAGGGAAGAGGCAGACAACCGAGCATCATAACAAGATTGCGAACACCGGGAATCGAAACGGCGTCAGGGTCGGCGATGATAAAGGTCCTCTTCGGTCTTGTGATGCAAACCTGGCTGATAAAAGCATCCATGATGTGGGTGTGATTGCCATAGATAAAATAGCCTGTTTTACGGAGGTTTTTGATGGCTTTGCGGTTGACGACTTTGACATTCAGCGCAATCTTGCATGTCAAAAAGAGGACAGGAATGGCGACGAGAAAATAGACGAGGAACGAAAGAATTCGCCACAATATGTTTTTATGAATATAGCGAAAATTCTCATCGAGGGGCTGAGTTTTGATCTTTGTGCCCGCAAAATCGTCATTGAGCAGATCGCGATAATAGATGATGCGCTTAGGATTTTCTCGTTTTCTTTTCATCGTTTGCTTTGATTATATCAAAAAGCATCGACTCCATCTGTTCCATGGAATAGTCGAAATCGAACCGCTTTGCATATTCGATATACTGTGTTCGGCACCGCTCTTTTTCGTCGGGTGAATCAAGCCAGTAGTCGATTTTCTCAGCTAAATCTTTGGCGTCGTTGCATTTAAACAAATTCTTTTCGCTTAAAGCGAAGTGCCGGGTTGCGCTGCGCCTGGAATCGGCGATGATGGGCACCAATCCGCAGGACATGGCTTCGAGGCAGGAAATAGCTTCAATTTCGATTTCGGCGGGATGAACATATAAATCAGCATAGTTGATAATATCGATTAATTCTTCACGGGGATGAAAGCCGAGAATCGGCGCGTTGGCCAAATCTGCGCTGCGCTTGATGATGTTATCTCGCTGCGGACCGTCGCCGGCGAAAACGAGTTGAATTCTATCTTTGTATTTAGAAAGTTTGACTGCATCAATTAAAACCTTGTGAGATTTTTCGCGGCTGTAGCGGCCGGTAAACAAAATGACGAACTTGCCATCCAAATTCTTTGGTTTGGGGGCAAGACGTGGCTTAAAGGCCTTGTGAACGCCGTTGGAGATGACATAGCCGTTTGTTTCTCCAGCATGATGTTCAAATACCTCGCGTATAAACTGGGTCGGATAGTGAATCGCATCGACATAGCGATAGAGGACGCGATAGAAAAATTTATAGGTCAACAGATTGGCGACCGGCATATCCATCATAAAAATGTGGTTGGTGAAGTTTTCGGCCTGGACATGAAAACCGGCCGTGACCGGCTTTCCTAAACGCTTGGCGATTCGCGCAGCTTTCGTGCCCAAGAAAAATGGCATCATGACATGGACGATGTCGGCATTCTTAATCGCATCAGTAATTATTTTTGAATCGGCTTTTGCTAATGTGATATTGTTCTTCTTAACATAATTGTTAAGGAAACCGAGATTTAATGGTGGGACGACATAGTAGCCGTAAAGACCTGTTTTATTTTCATCAGGGCAGACGACGCTGACTTCATGCCCTTTGTTTTTTAAACTATTAATAAAATTTACTGCTGTAATCGTAGTCCCGTTATTCTCTATGCCGAGGACATCGGCAACGATTGTAACGCGCATGTTGATACCTCCAAAATCGCTTGGCGAGTGATGGTTGGGGATAGATGATAATCAAAGTAGTTGCGCGCGTTCCCCCAAACTGCAACGCCGACTATAAAAAGTATATACTATTTACATATTATTGTCTTTAAGTTCTGGCTCCGGCTCGTTGAATTTGACTTCAGCCAAGGCGAGTTGTCCGGCATTCATGCATTGAATGCGCATCTCGCGGCCCTGAAAGAAAAACTTTGCTGTCGCCTCCCATAAAAAGACCCAGGAAAAAATTTGCAGCATTTCAAAAATCAGCGGAATATCCGGAAACTGGGCAGCATTCATCGCCAATTTTGCGATTGTCGAGATGACGAGGGCGATCATGCCGATGGCGAATAAAACCCAGGCCACCGCTCGATTGATTTTCAGTTCGCGGCGCTTATCTTCATAGATAAGCCGATAATGATCGAGGAACGATTTCTTAATCCGCGACTTTCTTAAATCGGAGACATCGCCGACATCAAAATTGACGATGAGGGGGATTTCGACAGGCGTATAGTAGGTCTTCTCATCGATATATTCAAAAATATCCGGTTTCATATCTTCTTTATATGAATAGGGGGAATACAGTTCGTCGACATTTGTGAGATCGACGCTGATGTGAGCTTTGCCGTCGGGATAAGTTAGCGATTCAACGTATTTTTTCGTCGCGCTTCTTGAATCGCGATAGAGAGCTTCAATCCGTTCAGAAAAGCGTTTATGCCGTTCTTTAATTACTTTTTTATCCATTTTCCGCTCCTCCTTTTATTTTTTTCTTGAGTTTAGCGGCTCGCTTGCGCTCGATGAGGTGGTGTAAGGCTTCGAGAAAAGATGAGTCGTCGGCGACGATGTCGTCTTCGTCATAGGCAAAGACGAGATATGCCGGTTTATTATTACGAAGGAGCAAAACGTATCCTTCTTCGTCGACCTTCCAAGCCACGCGGGAGAAATTTTGATTAGCCTCTTTTAGGCTGACAAGTTGCTTGATTCTGAGTTTCATGTTTTGACCCAAAGAGACTTTATCATAAAAGTAGGTAGAAAACAACCTACAAGTCTTATCAGAGTGGTA
>ERZ795049.6072-NODE-6072-length-10776-cov-7.477661_pt1 | contig 10776 bp, 14 predicted proteins | sample MGYA00375133_ERZ795049 | MGnify/ENA primary metagenome ERZ795049 (study PRJEB30178, sample SAMN05720147) | activated sludge metagenome | isolation source: anaerobic digester from wastewater treatment plant | place: Japan | collected 2015-04-20 ...
GTTCAGCGCCTATACAAAGGCGTTAAAGGCGGTAGAATACCTAACTACCCCTAAACAGGAGTAAGCGAACGAGTTATTATCCCTTATACAGAAGGAAGCCATAACTACTGATGAAACCAAATAAGAGTGTAGAAATGTTGGACGAAGATGTTCTGGTAAAAGCAATTGCTACATTTGGCCCGCGGTGTCAAATGGATGTACTCATTGAGGAGATGAGCGAACTTGCGAAAGAAATTATAAAGGCTCGTCGGTCTGTGTGGCCTGATGTCGAAAGCCAGCCTATAACGGAGGGGATTCTACAAGAGTTTGTTGATGTGACGATTTGTTTAGACCAACTGATGATTATGTTGATAGCATGCCATGAGAATAACCGCGACGTTTTTGACAGAGTGTATACATATCACAGAATTCCTAAAATGAACAGGTTACTCATGAGGATTCGTGAATTTGAAGCAACCCAGATGAACCGGAGACAGGAATGAGAATTATAAAGTCGCAGGTTGTCCCGTTAGAATCTGTTAAACCTAATGATTACAACCCGAACGAGATGGAAGAGCGTGAATTTACGTTCCTTAAAGACATGATTGATAAATACGGATTTTCGCAGGCTCTTGTAGTTACCAGCGATTTCGTGATTATCGACGGGGAACAGCGGTGGACAGCAGCAAAAGAACTTGGTGCAAAAGAGATAGAGGTAAAGGTTCTACCTGTTACATTGGCAGAAGCGAAAACACTGACAATCAATTATAACCGTATCAAAGGGAATTTCAATCCCACTCTGTTAGGCTCTTTGATACAGGATTTATCTGTAGAGCTGGGGTTTGATACTGTCAGTGAAATGGTTGTCATAGACCCGGTAGAACTTAAACTCCTCAATGAAATTATGGCGGACCTGCCAGAAGTGGGGGAAGCAGCAACAGACGATATCATACGCGATATCGACGAGGCAAACGAGGAGAAGGCAGGGAAATCTGGGTCTGGCGACAATCTCGGCGGTGCTCCCGCAGAGGACGGATTCAAGACGGTAACTATCCTGTTCAAAACGAAAAAGGATAAGGAACGGTTCGAGAGCACTATCCGAGAAATCAGGGAGATTGGTGAAATAGACAGTCTGCCCGACATATGCCTCAATGCTGTCCAGTTCTATCTTGATTCGTTTCTGGACAGCGACGAGGACGACGAACCGGATTTGAACGAGATGATAGATGGGGAGGATTGAATGTTAGTAGTTAAGCAATTCACGTTTGATGCAGCGCACTATTTGCCGGAGCACCCCGGAAAGTGCCGCAATCTACACGGGCACACCTATAAACTTGAAGTAGGTGTCGAAGGGTTTGTGGACTTGAAAACCGGAATGGTAATAGATTTTGGGGATTTGAAGCAATTCGTTATCCCCATCGTCGAGAAACTTGACCACAAGTATCTCAATGACGTTTATCCGTTACCGACTGCAGAACTGATGGTTCTGGACATTGCCGTAGAACTATCAGAATCCTTCCCTGCAAAACGTGGCAAAGTAGAGTTTGTCCGGTTGTGGGAAACCCCAACGTCGTATGCGGAGTGGCGTGCTGAATCGAAATGTGGTTGCCATGAGACTTGCTGAAATGTATGCGTCCCTGCAAGGGGAAGGTCCGAACGTGGGGCAATATGTTAAATTCATCCGATTGTATGGATGCAATTTAAATTGCTCTTTTTGCGACACGAAATACTCCCATGACGGGAAATGCGAGTCGTTTGAGATGGAGCCGGTAGACGTTGTCGATACCGCAGTAGCACGCCATTTCGTGTGGACAGGCGGTGAACCTTTGTTGCAAGAGGACGGAATCTACGAGGCAATACACTATCAGACAAACATCCAGAAAATCCCTTGCTTTGAAAGGGAGCCGTGGGTCAATGATTTAGAGACGAACGGAACAATTATTCCGCGTCGCCCAGACCTCTTTGATACAATCGTTGTCAGTCCAAAGGCGTATGATACAGAGGAGTTCTTCTGGTGGCTCGATTTGTCACGCAAGGCAGATATGTATAACGTCTGGTTCAAGTTCCTTGCGGCAGACGAGAAGAGTGTGAAAAAACTGCGATATCTTATAGACCAGTATGATATCGCGAGATATTACGTGATGCCGATAACAACCGACGGCAACGAGACGGAAGAACATAAACGCATAGCAACCGCGTGTATTTACGAAGGGCTTAATTTCACGCCCCGATTGCATAAACTGTTAAAAATTGAGGCGTTTGCATGAAGTTAGAAATCCCAGACGAATTGTTTAATGAAGAGGAATTGACCAACACAGCAGACAGATATCGCCGATTTGTCGAGGAGTGGGAGTCGCGTGGATGTGACATTAATTTCACCACGTTTGAGAATCCTAACTATGACCAACTCATTGTGTTAAAGGACATTGATTTCGCCTCACTTTGTTCCCACCACGTTCTACCGTTTATTGGGGTGGCTCACATCGGATACCTGCCAGACAACAGGATTTGTGGCATATCAAAGTTAGCACGGGTAGTTGACAAGTTCGCATGTCGCCCGCAGATACAGGAACGGATGACGGCACAGATTGCCGATTTCATTGCCGCAGAACTAGAGCCTAAATGGTTAATAGTTGTCGTAGAGGGCGTCCATGAATGTATGCGGATACGAGGAGTGAGAAAACCGCGTGCTAAAATGATTACAAGTGCTATTCGAGCATCGCCGTATTTCGAAGAAGACGAGAAGACGCGGGCAGAGTTTATGGAACTGATAGGGAAGAGAGAATGAAGTCATATATCGTTGTCAGAGACCAGATAGAAGGAATTCATCACTACCCGTCTGCACCAAAAGAAGTGGAGTTCTTGCGGCATATGCACAGACACGTGTTCCACGTCACGTTTCGGATAGAGGTCCGTCATGCTAACAGGGAAATGGAATTTATCATAGTGAAACGGCATTTGAAGCACACTATACATAATTTCATGAGGGAACGCAGCAGCAGTGCGTTCTCCTGCGAAATGTTTGCAGAACACGTTATTCACCAAATGGGGCAGAAACTTGAAGCACAGGACCGGGAAATGATGTGCTCGGTATTTGAGGATGGAGAAAATGGAGCCGAAGTATATTATCCTTGATTTTGCGACAACTGAAGTTGTCAGGGGTTCGTTTGGGTATGACCCCTATATTCTGTATTCTTTTTTAAAGACATCTGGTGCAAACGTGGAACTCTTTGAAGACGTGACTCCGCTGAAAGTCCATAAACAATTGTTGAAATCTAGGGAAGAAAGCCGTTTACGTGTCCTGTCAGCATTTTGGTCGTATCAACAGGAAGAGGCGAACGAGTGGCTTCTAACGGAGTTCCCAGAGGCGGAGTTTTTCGGATATCGGCCGCTGATAAAGCGTGACGGGGTGAAGGAGTATGTGCTGGATGACACGGCTATTCATATCGGGATCGCACACCTGCATGAGTATATCGAAGAATTCGCATATGGATTACTATCAGACTGTGATTTACATACGAAGTCTGACGATGCACGCCGTGTCGTGCCGCTCTTCTCATCGTATGGGTGTGGATGTAATTGTACGTTCTGTCCAGTCCCTCCTAACAGAAAACACGCACTCAACAGACGTGTGGCTGTATCGTTAGAAGAGTTCCGCACCATGTGTCAATGGGCGTTCCGCAATGATTACAACGTCCATTTCTGCGACGAGGATTTCATAGGATTCTTTGGGGAAGGACTTGAGAAGTTAAATGTATTGAGGCAGACTAATCCGCGGAACAACAAGATTATCTTTCTAACAACGGTTAGCAGCCTCAAAAACCTGTTGAACACTCTTATACATGCTAACATAGACCCTGAGACATATCTGCGAGAAGCAGGCGTTCATCTTATTGAAGTCGGGTTAGAGTCGCCGTCTCTCCGTGCGGTGATGAACAAGACCGGAACGATGGACGATGTCATGTTTATCGTTAAGACTCTCCCGAAAGATATGGTGTTCTGGCTTACAATGTCGCTATTTCCCGGCGAGAACATCCAGACGTTGAACGATGCTGGAGAATGGTTCGATGAACACGGATTCTCCATAAACGAACTTGGGGATAGACTTTCCGCATCCACGACAGGCGGGCTTGGACAGTTCTTCCAATTATACCACGACTCTAACGGATATCTCGATGCAGCACGGGGTTGCATAGTTCTCGACGGCACCCCTACCCGTCTATCGCCGTCTATTATCCCGATGTCATTGTATAACGACTGCTTCACTATCAACGAGAAGGCAATGGCTGTCAGGCGAGAAGAGATTAAGTTCTGGGTAGAACGGTATAATATTGGCCCGGACGCGACTACAGATTTCAAAGACTGTAGAAACACGAGAACGTATTGCGTCGCAGAGTTTCTCGCAGGCGTGTGGAATAATCCGCGTGTTCTGCGCAAACGCCTCATGTATATTCTCATTCTCGCCCGCTACAGAGTGTTTCAGGCGGTGCAACAATGACCCTCTATATTTTACCTATTGAGCCAATGGATATGCGATTCTCAATTCAGTGGGAAGAATGGTTCAAAACTGTTTTTCGCGGCGATGAGATAGACTATCAATGGATAACCCCTGACGATTGGAGAGACCGGAGAGTCGAGCCTACACCGGGCGGGTTCTTCAAACCTGCCGATTCAATGCAGTTCAAGGCTGCATGTATAGCAAAACTATTGACATACAATCTCAAGCATTGGGACGCGGTTCTCGCTCTTGACGGCGAATATCCGGGTCTTGAGGCGCTAGAGTATGTTCGTATGATGGCAGGCGTTAATTTCAAGATATTTTCTATCTGGCACGCCGGAACATATGACCGACACGACCAGACAGCGAAATGTGGACTGACTCGGATAGGAACACGACTTGAGGAAGTTCTGTTTGATATCTGCGACAGTGTGTTCGTTGCAACAGACTTCCACAAACGCCTGATATGCACAAATCGTATGGTAGACGCGGAAAGAATACACGTAACCGGTCTTCCTATTGATGCAGTAAGGCTGCAACGCTTCTCGGCAGGTATCAACACTAACAGGGAAGGAATAGTGTTTGCAGGGCGTCTTACCGAAGAGAAAGGATACGATATTGTGAAACGCTTGATAAAGTCCACAAAAGGGAATTGGGTAATAACTCATGAGAAGAATATGCCTAAAGACGATTATTACAAACTGCTTGGGGAATCGCGTATAATCGTTGTCCCGTCGCGGCAGGAGACGTTCGGATATGCAGCAATTGAGGCAATATCCGCAGGGTGTATGCCAGTGATTCTTGCCGGAACGTGTTGCAGAGAGTATGTGCCGCCTCCGTTCATATGTGCTGATGAAGACACGATGACAGAGTTTATCAAAGTGCTTCAATCCGATTTTGGATACGAAATGCACAAAGACGCTTTGAGATGGTGTCAAGAGAAGATTGCGGCAGAGTATGATTACTTTAATGTAATTCGGAGAATGCTCGCGATAATTAAAAATTCTGGAGGGAATATTAAGTGAAAATATTTTTAGCGGGTGCCTATCAAGGGTCGGCGAATCGAGATATGGAACGGGTCAATCGCTTAATCAAGTGGCGGTTGATGTCCTATTTTTATAAGAACACGATTAAGGCAGAATGGTGGAAACGCCATGAGGGAGTCTTCCAAGAGATAATGGTAGACAGCGGTGCTCATACGTTTCATGCCGTAGCAGGCAAAGCAGGAGCCTCAAACCAGACTGCAAAGAAGACAAAGGCACCTGACCCTATTCAGTATACCCATGACTACTGCAAATGGCTGCAGGACTACAAAGACAAATGCACATACATCGAACTGGACGTTGCAAAGGTCTATGGCTGGCCCTTGCAAGTCCACTTGAGGGAGATATTTGATGCGTATAATTTAGACCCGCTCTACGTGTGGCATCCGACGAACAGTGAGACTCTTGAGGACGTATGCGGTAAAAAGGACTTCATAGGAATCGGGTCGTCATACAATAAAAACGCGAAAATATTAAGCAAAATCCTAGCAGTCTGCGAAAAACATCAGACTCGCGTGCATGTGTTCGGGTATACCGGTCTTGAGAATCTAAAAGCACTCGTCCATCATCCTGCCGTATACAGCGTTGATTCGTCGTCGTGGTCGGCAGGCGTCCGTTTTGGCGTATGCTATGTCTATGAGCGCGGTGTTTTAAGCATGTATTCTAAAAACACCTTCCCAAAACGCTTCGGAAAGATGTTTAATAAGACATCGAATACTAACCTCTTATTGTGGAATGCCTCTCAATGGCAACGATATGCAGACTATCTGTATAAAATTTCACCGAAAACAGAGTGGAATTCCAGTCCAAGCGTATTCCCCTAAAAGGAGCCTAATTTAGGCTCCTTTTCCGAAATTAACTTTTGAGAAAGGAGGTCAAAATGGGCGTTAATAAAATAAGCGATGGAAAAGCGCCTATCAGCGCGAAGCGGGCTTTAGACGACTTTAAACGTAAAGCGGCGGCCAGAGCGTCGAAGACAGACAGGAAGCGGTTGAAGGTCGGTATGAAGGCATCTCCTCCTTCTAGACCCGCGAGGGAGATGGCCGAACTTGAGGCGAAAAACGAGGCACGGCTGAAAGAGAATAAACGTATTAGGCACGTTAGGAAATATCCTGAAGAACATGAAGTTCCGCTTGCCTTAGTATCTCAAAACCCTGTAGAGCATTTCACCGAAGAGAAAAAGAAGAAGATAATTGCTTCTATTTTGCTAGGATTGTCACCCCTGAAGGCCGCCGTCATGGCAGGTGTTACTACTTACACCTTCAGTCAGTGGAAGACACGAGCATTGGCAGGAGACAACGCCTTTCTGGACTTTTTCTTTGAGATAGACCGTGCAATGGTGCAATGGGAAGCGATACACCTAAAACGTATTCATGATGCGGGAAAGGATGATTGGAGAGCGTCTACATGGTCGTTAGAACGTATCCTACCTCAAGACTATATGCCGGGTTCGAGAATCGAAGTGACAGGTGCTGGCGGCGGTCCTATCGAGGTAAAGAAAGTGGCTATCTCGGACATTCTTGAGACGTATGCGGATTTACTCGATGAAGATTATGCGATTATCGAAGACGCGGAGTTCACGGAAGTATAATGGTATCATTCAACCGGAAACCGTTTCTTCAAGTTCCTGTCCGCGATAGTGTCGATTTCCTCGGGATTAAAGAAGAAGACACGAGCGATTATAAGTTCAAGCGGTTAAGTCGTGTTTCACAGTTAAAAGTAAAAATACTCTACGAATTTGTAGTCAATAACAAATACATTCCAGAGGCGCACAGAAAGCCTACAAAGAAGCAGGCAGAGTTTCTTGTTCGTCTGGATAGAGAAGTGTTCTTTGGTGGAGCAGCGGGAGGAGGAAAGAGTGATGCTCTTCTCATGGCAGCCTTAATGTTTGTGGAATATCCCCAATACAAAGCAATCCTTTTTCGTAAGACGTTCACAGATTTGTCGCTTCCCGACGCTTTGATGGACAGAGCACGGGCATGGTTATCAGACACGGACGCTAAATGGGAAGACAAACGCAAATCATGGGTCTTCCCTTCAGGAGCCACACTCACGTTTGCATACATGAAGACAGACGGCGACAGGTATCGATACCAGTCCGCACAGTTTCACTTCATAGGATTCGATGAATTAACACAGTTCAACCAAATCGTTTACGATTACCTGTTCTCTCGTCTACGTAAAGCAGCAAACGACCCGATTCCTCTCCGTGTCCGGTCTGCCTCAAACCCCGGCAACATTGGGCACGATTGGGTAAAAGACAAGTTTATCGGCACGAAGAAGTTCATTAAGTCTTTACTAACAGATAATCCGTATCTTAATATCGACGATTATAAGCGCTCTCTTGCCGTATTAGACCCTGTAACGCGGAAGCAGTTAGAAGAAGGGGATTGGGACGTATCCTTCCAAGGTAATATGTTTAAGCGGCACTGGTTCCCTATCGTCCAAGCATCACCCGCTTCTTACAAAAGGAAAGTTAGATTCTGGGATTTGGCTGCTACCGAGAAGATTGAGGGTAAAAACGAGCCAGACTACTGCACAGGCACTCTTCTGGCAAGAGACGGCGACAAAGCCATTGTCCTTGATGTTGTCCATGTTCGTTTAGCACCTACAGAGACGGAAGCCACAATTGCCGCTGTGGCAAAGTCTGACGGATTATCTACACGGATTGTGATAGAACAGGAAGGAGGCGCTGCTGCCAAACTGCTGGTAGATATTTACAAACGGACGATTCTCAAGGGATATCGCGTTGAGGCCAGCAAACCGACAGCAAACAAGGTGGTCAGAGCTAAACTCGTTTCTGCGGCAGCAGGTAGAGGCGAGATATCCGTCGTGGAAGCGGATTGGAATAACTCATGGTTCTCGGAGTTGATCGGGTTTCCCGACGGAATACACGACGATCAGGTAGATTCCTTATCAGGCGCCTATAACACGCTCTTCGCCGCCGGAAACGTTAGCAGTAAGGGATTGCCGCAAGCGGCCCCCGTTCCGAAGGTAGGTTGGACATAACCCTTCTATCATTTTAACCCCGTAGGGGCCTGGCAATAGGACAAGGAGAAACAAAAAATGGCAAACGCAACCGGAAAATGGATTGAATAAGCGATGACGTTAAGAGGCAGATGGTATGAAAGACGATAAAAAAGTCCTGAAGTATCCGCGTCAGAGATACGCCAAATCCAAAGGGCATATCCAATTCTACGCGGGATTTGAGTATATTCTGTATATGGACAGAGAAGTCCTAAAAGCAGACATTGAAAACCCGATTGACATCCAAACAGGCATCCGAACGGGTGCCCGCTTTGAATGCACGAGGAGAGTTGCCAAGACTCACCCCATACTGAAGTATAACAAAAGGTTTCAACGGCAACTTGAGGCTGATATGGAGGGGAAGAGGGATTGATAGAGCATGACGGGTATGACCCTGCGATCCGCGCGGCACACATTAGCAAGGAAGCAACAATTGAGGCTTGAAATGACACAACATCGAACTTCGTGGGAGTGCCGTAAACGATTCGCGGAACTCTTCATCAGATACGGAACGAGTAAAGCGTTCTCACTCAACGACATCCGTGACAAAGGATTCGATGGGAAAGACATAATTACGTATTTGCAGCGCGGGTTTTTGATAAAAACAGGAACGCGCGTTAAATCTACGGGGAGGCATCACGGTAAAATAAACACCTATAAAGTCTCCCCTTACGGAAAGGTGTATGCAGAGCGCTTCATTATGGACCCGGAATCAGATTGTTGGAGGACGGAAGGGATAAAACTGGCAGAAAAGCCTCCGTTACCCGCACCGCGTCCGCAGAAGCGTATGTCGCCGTATATCGTGTCAGAATGGGGCGCTACCTGTTCCTCAAAGTGCCGCAATGAGGGCGGTGTTTCGGCCTGCGAGTCTGACATACAACGTCACACCTAATCTTTTCTAAAACGTCGATTCCCTTGTCGCTATTGTAGTTTAGATACCTACCCCTTACAACGTATCGTCTACATATCTCACGCGATAGCGACCTGCTATAAGTGTATCATTTTTTGTTTTAACTAAAATTAATTTGAGTCTTATAAAAATGGAAAAAACGAAGGCGTTTTCAGCGTTTTTCGATTATGTGTAGACAATACGTAGACAAAATTTGCACAATTTTGCATAGAGTGTAAGGCAATCGGAGCGTGTTAAAGCGATAGATACGAACACGTGCTGCTATGTGTAGACGTGTAGACGTGATCTCTGTAATATACAAACAACAAAAATATGAAAAAATAGATCCCTTAGATCGTATATATTAGATATATAATAATATAATATATAATAATTATATAGTATATATATAGTAAATATTTCTATTTTATTTTTTTATTATTTTTTAATTTTTCATGTTTTATGTATATATTAGAGAGCGCGTCTACATGTCTACGCATAGAATTTCTGTATTTTTTTCTCGCCGAAAAATCCAACAAAGTGCGGAACTGTGCGAGTATTACGCGCCGCTCGCGAGAGTAAATACGTCTACGCATGCTGTGTATACGTAGGCATATATAGTATGGCGTATAAGTTATATGTTGTATGGCACCAAGAGTTCAGAGAGTAGGGGTCACGATGGACCCGGAATTGTTTGACCAATTTAAAAAGAAGTGTGAAGCGGACGGGAAACGGTCTGCATCATCGCAGATAAGCGAATTAGTAAAAGCGTATCTTGGCAATCCAGATGTCACAGCATTGGAGCAGATTTTTAATTTAAAGGTCGAAATCGAACAGATTCAGAGAAGGTTAACTACTATTAGTAGACTGGAAAATGGAGAGGTACGAACGACGTGTCTAGAGAAAGCAGTTGAAAAACTTGAGGAACGTGTGAAAGGTCTTGAGAAATGCAAGTTAAGTTTCAAGAAACACGATGCACAAGACGCTAGGATTTCTGCACTTGAAAAAAAGTATGACAAGTTAGAAGGCAAGACAGCGCGGCTGGAGGCAGAGGAAAACGCCCGCATTCTTAAACTAAAGGATTGATGACAGAGAATCACAAATCAATCGCTTTATCGTTAAGCGATTTGAAAGAAGAGCACCTAATTGTGGCACAACGGTTCACGGCGGCGGCGGCGGCGTTCACCGATTTCGTAAATAAGCACGCCGTAGAACTGGATATCGTGAGAACGGCCCATAATCTGTCCGGTGCAGATTTGCTTAACATTCAGTTCATATACGCTTGTCAGTGCGGAATGCTCTTTGAACAAATGTCCATTTTACAAATGACGCCTATAGCA